>LXNI01001153.1_pt1 | contig 24998 bp, 23 predicted proteins | sample 809091 | NCBI WGS metagenome assembly LXNI01 (sample SAMN04870527, study PRJNA318959) | sponge metagenome | biome: 01000161; feature: marine sponge reef; material: water | host: Sarcotragus foetidus | place: Greece: Milos, Mediterranean Sea | collected 2013-05-29 | depth 5-7 m | reverse complement strand
AGCGTGACAAAATCCCGCCCTGCAGCGGGCGATTGTCACGAAACCCCGATTTCGGCTGTCTCCCTCAACCCGTCAATATCGCTACATCAATGACTTACGATTGCCATGCCAGACCTACACCCGCGATGCTCCCAATTCAGTCAACCGCAAGTTCATTCGGCGGGCCCTTGAGGATGCGGCACAGAACCTCAATCGTAGTGAGACTGCCGACGTAGAGGATGTAGTCCGACTCGATCAGGATACGCAGAACGTGGCTGGTTCGCCGGCGATTGTGGATACTATCCTCGCCAAGATCGCCGCGTGCGATGTCTTCGTCCCAGATGTGACCTTTATGCCTGCCAGCAGCGAGCGACGAACGCCCAACCCCAACGTGATGATCGAGTATGGCTACGCGCTGAATACGCCCGGCGCGCAGAAGATCGTCGCAGTTATGAACACTCATTTCGGGGCGCCAACCGAGTTGCCATTCGATATGCGCCACCGGCGCTTTCCGCTCACTTATGACTTGGCCCCGGACGCAGATAGCGAGACGCGAAGCCGCGTTCGGAAACGGCTGAGCGCCGATATCTCAAGGGCGGTCGTTGCGGTCCTCGACGCGCGTCCCCGTCCGGTGGTGGAACAGCCGCTCTTCGAGCGAAGCCCGGCATTCGACGGCGGCGCGACCTTCGTCGAGGCCAATAAGCTCTTCCCCATGTGGGTCGACGGTCAGGGGGACACGCAGCGACGGTTTCCAATTGGTCCAAAAGTGTTCCTGCGTCTGATGCCGCGCGACGCAGTGCCGCCGATCGGGCGTGCCGCCATCCTTGAGGTGCTTGCAGCCAGCGAGCTCTGGCCGCTCGGCCATCTGCGATATGGGAGCTGGGGAATGGGCACCAATCGGCACGGCGGCGGTTATGTCGCCCGTCATCCTGCCGACGACAGCCTTATCGGAGCCATTTCTCAAATCATTCTCACGCGAGAAATTTGGGGAATCGAGACGCATGTTCTTACTCATGCCGCTACCCGTCAGTGGGTCGACCGAGAATATCCGGTTATTCCCGACACACTCCTACGTCAAGTCCTCGAGGCTGGACTGGACTGCTATCTCAGGGTCGCTCGTGAACATCTTGCGTTGACTCCTCCATTGGTCGCTGTCGCCGGTGTCGCCAACTTGGAGAAGCACCGGCTGACTTTGTCGCAGACAAAGATCAGCCGTCAGATTTATGAACCTTCCATCTCTCGTGAACTTGTCATCGAGGACCCGGACCGTACGGCCGCCGACATTCTTTCTCCCTTTTTCGCGGCGCTTTACGATGCCGTCGGTGCGCACCTACCGTCCCCGTGAGGGACGGTCGTGCACAACAGTGGTTCGATCTGGCGAGGAGACTGCGGTCTGGTCGTTCGCGTTCGCTCCCTAAAGGTAGTGCCGGTAACTCTCTCTACGTTTTATGATTGTTTCGTAGTCAGCGGCACGAAGCGCCTCCAAATTTTGTAGCTTGTGCTCCAGAGACGCAATAACACGATCATGCCGTGCACTTTCCGCCGTCTTTTCTCGTCGAAATAGTCGATAGGCCGACCAATATGTTAGAGGCGCGACAGTCAAAGCAAGTAGGATAGCGAGCCACTCTGTCTGAAAGCCAAACCAAAGCCAATCAAACGTGTCGGCCAAATAAACAACAGATCCGACTGCTAACGTGCCCGCCACCATGACCACATAGCCTTGATACAATAATCGCAGTCGTCTCTTTCTCTCTAACTCGTTCTTCTCCCTCAGAGCCGCATCCAATTCGGCTTCAGCAGCCGCGTACTGTTCCTCTAGCGGCGCCCGCAATGCGTAGGCTCGTTCATTGGACCATCTTTCAATATCAATCTCGGCATCCTCGCCAACCAAGGCACCGACGGTTCTTATAATAGCCAACGTAAAGGCGTTTCCGCGCTCTAAATCAAGCGCCAACTTTCGTCTAGCATATGCTCGTACTACCTCAGCATTCCACGGGATGGGGGGCAGATAGTTTGCCACTGACAGGAACTCACTAAACTTTTCGACGAATTCTGGAAGCATCTTGTTTAGCAAGATTGTCGTTCTCGAAAAGTCTAAGTCTCGGCCAACGATCTGTTTTAGTCTCTCTACTCCAGCTGAGGACATTGGATCGTATTCACTTACTATCACGACCTCGTCGGATACAGTCGAGCTCATAGCTACCCGGGAGTGCTCGTCAGCTCCTGCTTGGGCATCGAGAAATATTAGGTCATAATGTTGGCGCAAGACTAACATAAACTTTTCAAGGTACTTGATTGAGGCAGTATTCTGTTCTCGTGAGTCGGATCTAAACGTATAGGCAGCTGGAAATAGGTCGACTCCATTGTTAAGAGTGATTATGTTTTCCTCAATTCGTTTAGGTTCATTCTGGCTGGCCGCGTCTTCAAATGCCCTTCTATATTCGAATAAACCGACCTTCTTTCCGTTGGACTTCGATGAAACTTCATCGATATATAGCAATGTCATGCCTTGAGTTGCAGCGTCACAGTCAACGATGAGACACCTTTTGCCGAGGCTAACCAGAAAACTGGCAAAATTAGCTGTTATCATTGTCTTGCCTGATCCACCTTTGGCGGAAGCTATGCAGTAGACCTTAGCGCCCATCGTTCCCACCCCCGAGTTTACCGGCTGCTACGCGTGCTGTCGCAAATGCTTCGGTTATTTCTTGACTATCAAAGTAGAGCATTTCGCGCTGTAGTTCGGAAAATCGCTGCGTTAAGAGTGCAGCGTCATCTGGTTGCGTGCGAACTAATTCTATGTACGCTTGAATGTTTGAGCTCTGAACCCTTAATACGTGATGAATGGCGAGAATGCGCTTTACTCCGTCGAGAAAATAGTCACTATAGGAGCATGGGTCTGCTGAGAAGACTCCATAAAGCACGCGAAATTCATAAATTAGTGATGCATACTGTTCATTTCTGTTGTCCAGAAGGTTGTGTATCCTGGTCTTGTATTCCCCCCCAATGGTTAAATCGTCTTGGATCTCGGATCCGATGCGAGAAAAGAGTTTTGCGTCGTATTCTGTGACATATATGGGTATAGCTCTGTTAACGTCTTTGTGAATATATTTTGTCGTGCCGTCCGGGCACAGGACGCGACGGTGTTTTGAAAGAAAATCGAACAATCCCATGACAATTAGTATCCGTCCATTATGTACCGCCCAATCTATGGCAAGAACTTAGTAGGAGACTGCGCGCGTAACGCATGAGGCGGAAGCGGGTCCTCGCGGTGTAGAGCGTCGATCGGAGATCGAAGGAGCCGATAGCTTCGCCTAATCCTTAGCAGACCGGTCGAGCGGGTCAATCGAGGCTGTGCAAAAATGTGGAGCGACATGGGGGCAGCGCGAGCAAGCACGTAGCTCCGAGCTTTGTTAGGCTCTCCAGTTCCGGCGACAGGCTGTCGGTCGGTGGTACCAAGTAGGAGGTGCAGCGGGCCCCGGCTAGGCCCATATGATATTGCGACAGGTCTAGGATTCCGGCCCGATGTAACTATGCGGCGTTGGCCGCTTGTTCTGTTGCCGCGGCATTTGGCAAGTTGAGGAACCGTGTAGTGGGTGCTTCGTAAGTGTCCACTCCGATTTAGGTGGACACTTAGCTGATGTCGGTTGGCGAGGAGAAGCCGAGTGCGGCGGAAGGCGGATCGGTTGGTCGCCGCTGTCGGTGGAGCGATTCGCAGAAGCGGCAGATTGTAGCGGAGACCCACGAGGCGGGCGCTGCGGCGATGAGCTCGCAGACCCACGATGACGTCGTGGTGGGAGCGCCGGCGAGCGGGAGGATGGAGATCGTGCTGACGGACGATCATTGCCGGGTGATTGTCGATCGCGCGGTCGACGGGAAGGCATTGGCGCGGGGGACACTCGAGGTGATCCCACGACGGTGGAAGGTGATCCAGACGGTGCGGGGGACGTTCACGTGCCGGGACTGCGAGACTATCTCGCAGCCGCCGCAGCCGTTGCACGCGACGCCCCGGGGCTGGGCGGGACCTAACCTGCTGGCGACGACCCTCTTCGAGAAGTTTGAGCAGCATCAGCCTTTCAACTGGCAGGAGGACCGCTACGCGCGGGAAGGGATCGATCTCAGCATCTGGACGCTGGCCGACTAGGTGGGCGCCTGTGCCGTGGCATTATAGCCGCTGCTTGAGCTGATCGAGGCGCATGTTCTGGCGGTGGAGCGGCTGCACGGCGACGATACCCCTGTGCGTGTGCTGGCGAAGGGCAAGACCGATACCGGTCGTGGCTGGGTCGATGTGCGCGACGACGGGCCGTTCGCCGGCCCGGAGCCGGTGGACAAGGAGGGCCGATGAGCGGCGGAGCGGCTGTTGCACGGTATCGAGCGTCGCTGCGAAATGCATCAGATATTTGGTCTGACTCCGTTCGTGGTCAGGAGATGGCCTGAGTGGTCTGGAGATAAATGGTTCGGAGGGGTGCTGTGCCGTCTCCTGGTCAGGAGAAGGCTGGAGGGGTCTCCTGTGCCTATTGTTCAAGTACCTATGGGGTACCTCTGATGATTAGCGACCTTGTAGGCTATACGAAGAAACCGCCGATGGCGGGTGTGCCCACGACGCCGATAAAGATGTGGATGAAGGAGGCGGCTGAGGGGTCGGGCTCGTGGCCGTCTGCGGGACGGGGGACCGCAGCGGGTCGAGGCGACCGCGCTCTTCGGGGGGGTTCCGCGGTACCGGCGCCCCACCGAGTTCGCCGTGCATACGGCTGGTGGCGCGGCCTAGCGGTTGGGTCCAGCGGTGTAGGGCGTGCCCGAATTGAGTTTTCGTAGGCCCCGGATCGTCGATCCTGGAGAGGCACGCAACAGCGAGGTGCCGGAGGCGTTCGTCGCGGGCCTCGGATCTACATGAGCTTTCTCATCTTAGTGATAGCGAAACCCTTGTTCGCCGCCCGTCAGTTCTCAGGAATCATTCGATCCTGAAGTGATCGCGCAAGTTCCAACATTTGGTCGAGTGGTGTGGTCCTCAAAGGATTATCCGAGAGCTTTTTGAGAACAACTGGGCAGCCAGCAGCGGCTAAGCGGTTAGCAAGATCGACGATCCGCCGCATTTCGGTGACTTCTGGATTGTCGTGACCGAGCCTACCAACCGCAATGACGGCGAGTAGTGAGCAAAGATCGTCGTTCATGATACCTTGAGACGTATAGATAAAGTTCTTTCCCCATCGTCCCGCGGGGCCTTTACGGGGCTCGAGTTTCATCGCCAGTGCGGTGGCGACGCAGAATGCCCAGAAGTCGACCTGCCTCCGAAATGGTCGACGTTCAACGCTTTCCCGCTCCCCGGAGTGCATTCCTACAAAGCGGTTAATTTCGTCCTCGTTTTCTCGAGGTAGTACTAGGGCGTGGGCTCTGGCTCTAAAGAGATCTGCAAAGTCACTCATTCCAACGGTGCTCCTTATCCCCGAAGCGCCCAGCGAGGGTTGTCGGCTTGTCCCTGACGTTCGCATACGTTGCAGAACTCGCGCGGTCCGCACTCGCAGAGCAAGGATACCTGCCGGTCATCGGTCTGGTTCACAACGTCGCCGCCATGACCGATGTACTGCCATTGGCCGGTCAGTGTGTAAGTTGCACCGGCATAGCGCGAGACGAGGTCGACTTCGTTCTGAGATTCCAGATCCGAGCCCGTGAGGAGAAGAATGGGCTGGCTGGCGGTTTCGGCAGTGATCCGTAAGGTGTTGGTGCGAACCGAGCCCGACATGAAATTCAGCAGCGAATCCGCTACGAGTGGTGCCAAAGTTCGGCTTACCCCACAGAGTCCTAGTACAAACGACAGGGCGAGGATTCTGCGTGATGCACCGTTGATTTCTGTGGGAGGCATAGACCTGCCGCGGCTGTTGAGGGCGTAGATCTCGTACTCGTCCGGCACCTCCTCTAGGGGCCGCAGTCCGACTTTTGCGATCATCCTGAGGGTTGCCTTGTGCAGACCATCCTCCACCTCTTCGTCATCGAGTACGTTCGCGGCCATCTTCGCAAACAGGGCATTCATCTCGGCACTAAGTTCCCGCACTTGGTCATTGCGTATGTGCGCATAAGCCGTTCTGAGTATCTGGACCAGGGCGGAAGCGGTTGACTCGTATGTCTCAAGGTCTCGCGCTTGTGCTTGATGCCTCTGTGCCACCCGGATGAGTGCTTCCAAGCGATTGGAGTTCTCGCGCAACTGCTGGAGCGTCTCCTGCCCGCTCACCAGATCACGCTCGAGCTGGCTCGATTGCTTTTGGAGCATATCAATGCAACCGCGGATGTTTTCTACTTCCTCGTTATCTATAGAATCGAGTTTCGCGTCGATGCTTCGTCTCGCCTGCGTCAAATTGTCAATTTCCTCATCCAGATCGGCGAGGGTTCGTTCACGCTCTTGGCAGCGCAGTTCCCAGGTCTCACCGTCCTCGTATCGGTGCAGAGCGTTCGCAGCGTGGAGAACCTGTGCCAGATAGTTGGCCCTTTCTTCCTTTCCGCTGGACTGGGCGACCATGTGCTGGATGTGATGCCTGTAGTCGCTCGGCGAGGTGAGGTCCTGCCCGCAGACACATGTTCCCTTTTCCAGAAGGCCCTTAACGAAGGCAAGGTGGCGGATCGGAATCGAGCCATCGTCGTACAGCGGTTGTAGGAGGTTGCGCGCGTGAGAGACTTCCCGTGCGGCCAATGAGGCAAGCAAATCGATGGCTGCAAGTTCGCCTGATAGTTCACCTGCTGCCTTCTGGCGATCGGTGTTCGCCTTCTTGGTTCGCGCCTCGTTTTCCTTCAGCCGCTCCTTGAGTTCGTCATGGGCGCCGAGGCTCCCGATAAGCGCTTCCAGTCGCCCGCGTTCGCGGACGAGGCGATCGTCGATGTCGGTCTTCTTATGGCGGTTACTCTGCAGATCCTTGTTGAGATCGGTCAGTTTTCGGTGAAGCCCGTCGAGTTCGGCCTGCTTCTCGTTCAGCTCCTTGTCACCAGAGGCCTTGGTCGCCTCTCGGCCGAACTCACGCGAGAGTGTTTGCACGCGCTCTGTAGCGGTTTCGAAAATTTCGAGTCCGAGCAGAGCGCGTACAGCGAAAGAAGTCTTGGCGATGACATCACGGCGTTGAATGACTTTGTTCTCGCTTCCTCCGACGAAGTCGGCAGCCTCGTCTGCGTCCATGACGAAGAAGTCCTGGAGATCTAAGGGCAGCAGTTCTTCGATCACGCTAGCGACGCCATGTTCATGCGGGAACCAAGATCCATCGCGTTGCTTGACGAGCAGTTGTGCCTCTTCGTTTGCGCGACGAAAGTCGGGGTCCTGCGTATGAGTTGGAGTTTTCTCCAGAGTCGTGACTGTTCGGCGCAACTCGTATTCCGTGTTACCTGAAGTGCTTTCTAAGTGGCTGCGGCTGGATCCGTCAGTCTCGAAGAGGATTGAAACTTTCGTTTCGATGCCATTTGGGTCGGGTTTCCACTCAGCGGGATGCAGGGAGAAGTGGCCAGGATTGCCTGGGAGTCCTTTCTCGCCGTACATCCCCCAACGGATGGCACGTAGGAGTGTCGTCTTGCCTGAGCCGTTCTCCGCTCTGATTACCGTCAGCGGCTTTTCTTGGCTCGTGGAGGGTGTAATCTCGATATGATCGAAGCACACAAAGTTTGTGATCTCGATTCTATGGATAAGCAACACTTACGCATCTCCCGCATTGCCAGAAGATCGGGCGGCATTTTCGATCATACCCCTGACCTTTTGTTTGATCCCGTGCTGGGCCTTGACACGGTGTTGATCTTCCAGGTCGACGATGTTCATGATGAGGTTAACGACGGACTCGGGCTGCAGTCCGTGGTCGGGAGCTATTCGATTCGCTTCCTTTCTAATTTCGAGGAGAATTCTCTCGAAGTTGCTTACCATGGCTTCCCTCTCGGTGTGCCGCTAGCGACTGCGTGCTCGTGCGGATTATTGAGTATGCCTGCTGGAGACCGTGCGTGCGACCAGTAGGCTGCGGAGAGTCGTTCCAAATCGGAGGCGACGCCGTGTTCTCCGGCGACGTTCTGCGCGTGTCTGGCAAAGGCATGAGTGCGTTCGAGCTCAGTCCTGATGATTCTCTTCACTGAACGCGTGCCGTCTCGTTTCAAGTGGCGCACCGGAGGCAAAGCGAGGAAGTCGTGCACGATCGCCCAAGGTTTTCCCTGGTGGATACGAAGCACCCGGCCCCGCCGCTGGACCCATTCGCGCTCAACCGTTGATGAGGCGACGATGAACGCTTCGCGGATGCTCGGAATGTCGACTCCTTCGTCGAGGACCTTCTTCGCAAGAAGCACTTGGTTGGCGCCTCTGGCAAATGAGTCGAGAATCCGCGCCAGCAGCTTGGGATTCCGTGTGGTTTCCTGGGTGACCGGAGCCCATTTTACTTTGAGTTCAGTAAGCAATGCGCCGATTTGGTCAAATTGTTCAGGGTTCTTCGCCGATGCGTAGATGAGTGCGTGTTCGAGATGTCTCGGACCCCGTTGGAGAAGAACTTCTCTGAGCAAATGGATCTTACTGTCTGCCGTTTCGATGATTCGTCGGCGCGCAATGAGAAGTCCTTGTAGTCCGGTGTCCTCTTCGCTCGGCCCAGAGCCCATTGCAGCGCCAATTCGTTGCGAAAGCCGTTCGAACTCCTCCAGTTCATCTCCGGTCAAAGTGCATGCGTGAACGTAGTATCGGTACGGGACGAGGCAGAATCCGATGGCGCGGTCTAGGCCGAATTCGTAGACGGTGGGGCCGAAAAATGCGAATATTTCTTCAGTTCCATCGGGGTCATACTGGCGCTCTGGTGTTGCTGACAGGGCGAGACGTCTCTCGAAAAACTCGGGCTTATTGCGAATAAATGACTCTGCTCCCAGTGAATGGGCTTCGTCTGCGATTAGCATTGTCGGAATCGGACCGTTGCGGGTGCGGAGTTTCTCAGCGACCGTCTGCTGAAAGCTCTGTGTGCATAGGAGGTCGTTCGTGACGACGACAACGTGGGTGCCACCGGCTCGGACGCCTCGAAACAGCCGGGTGAGTGCCCGATTGGTATTCGTCGTCAGACTCGGGGCGATGGGAGTGACGCCGAACTTCTCCACCTCTTCGCACCACTGCACTATGAGAGGGACGGATGGTGCTGAGACGACGATCAGGAGCGGCTGTCCGTTGAGGCGGTCCTGGGAGCGGGTCGCGCAGATGAGCGCAGTCAGTGTCTTGCCCGCGCCGGTAGCCATCGCGATGACCCCGTTCTCGGGGGCTTCTCCTCCTTCCCACGCGCTGACAGCGTCGGCTTGATGGGCATACCGACCTTGTGTCCACTCTAAAGTCTCGGGTATGCGCAGTCGGTGTTCGGGACGATTTGCTGGCTGTGCATCGGCCTGTTCGCTCGGTGCGGCCGTTTCGTAGTCGTTTGGCTGGGGTGGCCGGTCAGGAGCCGTCCTGATGATGTCTTTGACGAGGGCGTCCGGCAGAGCGAACACCTCACTTATTCCTGGACTGTTTCCCTGAGACCAGTCGTTGAGCATGGCGACACCGGACCTAACCCGACGAGCGCTCTCTGGAAGCCACGATACGTCGACGTCGAGATGCTCGACTCCAGTCGCCACGCCTCGGCCGGTGGCGTTTCCGGACCCGCGTGCGAGGACTTGGTTCTCACCGTCGTCGAAGAGCCAGAGTTTCGGGTGGTAGTTCGATTCGGGCGTGGGCACTGCGATGCGAAGCTGTAGCGCGTCCGTGGCGATCATCCAGGAAAGGCAATCGAGCGCATGGCGGACGAGAGGAGCGGTGCTCGCGCGGCCCTCGATGAACACCTCGGCGATTAGCGCTGCCGCCTGGTCTCGGTTCATTTGGACGCCTCGTTCGATGGCTAGTCGTTCGTTGGGGTACAACGCCGGAGCGACAGTAAGCTCGATGGGTTGGGTCTCTTGGCGGTTGAGATAGACGGCAAGACCGGGGGCCAGCCGTCCTATCCAGCCGGCGGTAAACCAGCCAAAGGCGCCTCGGACGCGTATCGCGGCGCGGAAACCGGGTATGAGAACGCGCCTGTCGACGCGTTCGTCGGGTAGTCTGAAGAGGCCGGGCTCCAGGGTTTGTTCGTCGGGGAGCATGGCTATGGCAGTGACCTGCGGCGCCGCAGGATGCGCTCAAGGGTAGCATCGGCCTCCTTGGACTGATGGGCCTGGGAGCTGGCGTCGTGTGCGCTTAGGTCGACTGAGCGCGTGCCCTTGATGGTGACCCTCGCGCGCTCCCCGGATTGAAGGCCGAGTTGGCGGAGCGGTTCCGACAGATAACCAAGCGATGCTCCGGTCATCGAGGCCAAGCGCCAGCGCAAGGACAGTTCTCGGCAGTCGGGAAGATTCTCGATTCGAACCCCCAGGCCCGAGTCCGGGCTGCACCCGATTGCTTTCGCGAACTCTGGGGGCACGCCAACCACGCTGTGCCCTTCGAGGTAGCGGCTCTCCATGACGAATGTCCAATAGGGCGCGTCGTTGTCGTCACGTCCGTGGATGACGTCATCGAGGTGTCGGAGCTGGACCGCCGACGGACTGGCCAAGCTAATCGACCCGTCGCGCATCTCAAATCTCGGCGTCTGCATGTAAGCGCGCACGCTGGTCGGGCTGACGTTGAACTTGCTAGGCAGCTCCGTGAGCAATCTCTCGGTCGTGGTGGCACCCCCGTCTTCTTCGATGCGCTGGATGATCTCTCCGACGATTCCGTCGTATTCGTCGTCAATCCACTCTCTCAGTCCCCATCGCTCTTTGTCCGCTCTGACTACGCTGGGGATATTCGATAGCGCGGCGCCAATTGCCTGGTCATCCTCGTATCCGCATGCGGAAGCGATTTCTTCTCGTGTCGCGGAGCGTCCAATCGCCAGCAATGCTGCCTTTGCTCGGGCCTTTACGGTGTCTCGGAGTGCTAGCCTGCCGTGGAGTTCATGTAGAAGGCTGCGCTGACGGAGGCACGGCCAGAATCGTTGCCATCGTTCATTCGGAAGACTGTCGATGAGTTGTTGCTCATGCACGAGACCAACGTCATCGGCGTATGCTTGGGCACGCGTGCGGATTTCACGGATCAGCTCTGTCGCTTGATCGTCGAAGTAGACACCGTTGTTCAGGGTGAAACCCATGGCGCTTATCAAGGTCTTGCGAAACAGCCCATAGACTATGGGCGAATGGTTCGGCACGACGCCTCCGATGCGACTCTCCAGGTCGTCCCCCGGGATCATTGGGTCGAGTTGGTCTTTGATCGTTGCCGCGATTACGTGAAGCTCCTCGCCCAGCGCTGCTTCGATCTTGGTCTCGAGCGTGGCCTGTATCTGGCGAACCCGTTCTCGGGAGACGGCAAGCTGAAGGCCGACTTCTTCGAGCGTCGCGGGCGGCGTCTGAATCAATCGCCTTTGAATGACGGTACGCTGCCTCTCTGATGCCGCTTCCAGGGTGCGGCCGAGTCGGGTCGCAACGAGGATCGGTAGGCTTTGCCCACGTTCGACAACTTCGTAGACTCCGATTGCATGGAGTGTGGGGGCCAGCTTCATTCGCGAAGCGAGGCGAAGAAGATTTGGATGCAGAGCGTCTGCGAGCGTCCTAGTTCCCAGCAGCTCGGCAGATGTGGCCAGCAATGGCCATAAGCTCTCCCCTGCATCATTCCAGCGAGAGAGTTCAGTTTCGGTCTGCGTTGGTGGATCGGAGGAATTGGTTCCGGTTTCTGGGGACTGTTCCTTCCAGCGGGATGAATGACCCGAGAGAGCATCGCCGTTCTGGGCGCAGTCGAGGAGGAATTTCTCCACGTTTAAGAGCAGGTCTGTGAGGGAGGTGCGCCCAAAATTCGGTAGGTGAAGCAAGTCCTTCGCCCTAAGCGGAGTGTCTCCCTGCATTAATTCTGCGCTCAGGAGGCAGTTGCGGGTGCGAACCGAAATCGGCAGCGAGTGGAGGATGGAGCGATCAAATCCGTCAGGCCATACCAGAGAGGTCCGAGGCACCTTCGTGCCATCATGTGCTGCACATAAGGCACGGTTGATCTGGGCGAGGTAGCTCCTCGCGGTGCCGCGCGAAGGTTGGAGCGCCTGACTCATGCATCTATCCGATAGCTGCAAGGATCGACGGAACTGCGATTACCAGCTTGTTCTGGGCAGGACGCCGGAATCCTTGGATCGTTCACCTTGTATGCTCCCTGCTGACTTGTGCCACGTTGGCGAACGACTCTGTGCCCTTTGAGAGTAAGTCCTCGCTCGATCAGAAGTTGCTCCCAGCCGTGGCGCGTTCCAATTCGCGAAGTCCCCTCGAACAGCCCCTTGGACTCTTCTTGCTGAGTGAGGCGGGCGAATTTTGCCTGAAGGGGGTGATCGGGGAGAACGAAGGCTTCCTTCCTGTGGAGGATCGGAGGGTTGCTTGAGGTGCGGTAGTCGCGTTCTCGAAGGCGGAGCGTCTGCAGGTGCACGGTGACCGACACAGCGAGCGTCGGGTGAGGATCTCTTTCGAACTGAGGGTAGGAGAGGTAGGAGACCATCGGCTCTTCGGTGTGGAGCTTGATGAGATTCGCCTCTTCGACACGCCCGATGTAGCGCCGCGCACAGCCTTCGTAGAGTCTGAGAATCGGCGGCAGGCCCTGAAGAGCGCTTTCGTGCGCGTAGATGGCCGACGGCGTACGCTTGCCAACGGGCGAGTGCTGCGCGGCGCGCCGCACGCGCTGCATGTCTCCGACCGCATACAGCGCCAGGTCGGCTTCTTCACATGCTCTGCGGTAGGTTGAGAACAGGCTCTTGATGTCGCGGCGAAGCGTGAGCGGGAGCTGCCCAAATCGCGGGCGACCTTCGAAGCGGGACAGTGCGAGGAAGAGCAGGAGGTCCTGCCCTCGTGCGGTAATGTTGCGATCCCAGTGCTCCGGGTCGTGCGCACGCTCGATAAGCCTAAACGCCCGGCGCAGGCTTCCGAATCGCTCTCGAATTAGCTCAGCGTTGTCCAATTCATCGTCCACAGGGGCGCGGGCGTGCTCCTCGAAGAATTCAATGAGGGGGCGAAGCAACTCCTTATGTTCCTCAATGCTCGATTCGACCACGGGCATACTGGCTCTCGAACGCCTTGCATATCGGCTGGCCAGGAATCCCATGCGATCGGAGGCGTCACGGAACACGTAGAAGATGCCGGGGCCGGCGGCGACTGCGCTCTCGCCGATCTGGGCCTCCAGCCAAGCCTTGAGTTCTCCCTGTTCGTAGAGCTTCTGGAAGGTCTCGATCGACGTCACGTATCCGTCGCCGTGCTGCCTGACCGTTGTGAAGTCGCGGGTCTGCGATGCAAGACGCGCGGAGACAATGAGCGCCTTTTCGGCGTATGACCAAGCGTGGGCGAGGCACCTCGCCCGTTCCTCCACGTCCTCGATTACGTTCAAAACGTAGCCAAGGTTGACCACCTGAGCGGAGGCGCGCTTGCCGTCGCTGCGATGCGTGGGATCCCATCCCCAGCTGTTGATTCCGCGCCTCCGCAGGTGCCGGATGTCGTCCCCGAGGCCGCATCCGTAGTCGAAAACCGTCGCATCCGTGTGGATCAGGCCGTCTGCTAGCGCGCTGCTGATTGGGCGCGAATAGTCGGTGCGCGAAATTGCCGTTCGGTGGCGGTTTCGTGCCAGATTCGTCGAGGGAATCATCTTCTCGTCACAGGTTCGTCAGCATCGGTGCGGCATGCAGACTCGCGTCCATTCACGCTACGTAGCTCCCTGCACCACGTCTTGCATGAGCGCGTCGAGTTCTATGTCGCTCAGCACGCTGAGTTCGAGGCTCCCCTGGTAGGCGGTTGCGCGCCGGCAGAGGCGCTGAAAGCTCTGGTAGGTGGACAGCTCCGAGTTGGGGTTTGCCTGCAGGAACTGTCCGAGCGCGCGGAGGAAAGCGTTTCGGATGTTGGTCGACCCAAAGGTGGAATTGCGGAACACGACCCGGTCGACCAGCTTCTCCCAGTATGTCTGGTGGATGCGTACGAGGAAGCGTACTTGGCACGCAAGCTGCTCATCGCCGCCGCTCGCCTGCGCGACCATGCGCTCACGCCACCAAGCACGGGCGAACGGACAGTCGACATAGACGGAGCGGTTTCCGCGGACTTCGGGCAACCCGCCGAGGCGTCTTAGCACAGTGCGCACGCACGAATCGATACGCTGGGGGCCTCGGGCAGTCTCGTCGCGCAGTACGAAATCAATGCGCTCGGCGCCAGTGGCGACAGTTCCTCCGTTGGCAGCGAGGTAGACCGACTGGATCCGGCCCTCGCTGATATGGGCAAGCGTAAGGTTGGCCCAAAACGTGGATCGGCAGGCAATAGATGGCGTGAGCGTCGACCACGCGGCGTAGAGCGCGTTCTCAGTGTCGCTTGGCGGCTCCTTATACTCGCTCTCCGTCATCGGGTAAGGGGCAAGCGGGGCTTCGGCGGTCCCATTCCTCGGGATTTCCTTGAAGTACTCCTGAAAGGCGGCGCTGTCGCGCACGATCATCAGGAACTCCCGTTGCAGATCGCTTCCCTTGAATCTCAGGAGCTTGCGCCGAAGCTCCGTGTAGGCGGTATCGGCGAGTTCGGCGAAGTGCGAATCGGGCGCGTTCATTCGCCCTCGCTCTCGTCGGCTTCTGGGGGCGTGCCGTTCGGCACCACGAGCGGGTAAATTGCGGTGGCCACCCTCTCGGGCCGGAACTCGTCATCGGTCCAGTGTCCGTGGCCGCTGGTGGCCAGGAAACCTGCGAAGGCCTTCAGGTTTCGGTGGGACCGCCATCCGCTCTCGCCATCGTCCTCCGCGTAGTCTCTCTGCAGGCGCGCCAAGCAGGCGGTGACGATGTGCGTCATGATGCTGCGGCGCATCTCGCCACCCTGATAGCGCAGGCACTTGTAGAGGGTCGCGCCCACGTTGGCACGAAAGCGGAAGGGCTCCGACTCGATTTCCACGTTGAACTGTCCGTCGTCGAGGCGATCATCATGGTGGATGGACAGGAGATGTAAGATCGAGGACTGGAGCTGGATGACGCTGCCGAGCGCGAGGCGCGAGCCTTTCGAGAGCGCTATCAGCTGCTTGTCCCAGATACGGTGAACGCCGTCCCGGGATGAGCTCAGCCTTAGCTCCTGCTGCGTCCAACACACGATCGTCGGCGTGAAGAGCGGGGGCTCGCCGAGGTCGCTGATGTTCCAGCGTACTTCCTGCTCCGCTGACTCGGACACGTGCGTTTCCCGGTAGCCCGACGTCGGTGAGGAGACGATGCAGGCGTAACGTGCCCGGTCCGATTCCAGCATGCGGCTGATGAGCGCTGCACCTTCGACGCGGTGCGTGATGAGATAGGACGAGCGGTCCTTGCCCGGCACGAAGTCCAGCCAGTACCGTCCCTCGGGGAAGGAGAGATTGCCCGACTCAAGCATCGGGTGCTCATGTGCGCGGATGGCATTGGAGGGCCCAGCCGCGACGGCCTCGACTGTGTATCGCTGGGTCATCGAGCGTTCTCGGCAAATCCCGCGTTCGGCGCCTCGCGCCGGGCGTCATCGTCGCTCTTGAAAACCTCGACCCGTAACGAAGGATTGGGCAAATCGGCGAAGTCGCCGGTTAGTCGGTAGCTCACTTCTATCTCCACCGAAGTGCCTGCTCTGAGGTCGCCGAGATGAACCCCAATTGCTTCATTGTCGAGGCGCCGCAGGGCGCTCTTATGCGCGGCCTTTCCGTCGATTCTGACTCTGGTTAGCGCCGCGGGCGTGTATGCATCCTGCCCGTGACGCTCGCACGTTGCATCGAGCGCCTCGTCGACGACAAGTCGAAGCTCGGCGTTGGTAAAGTCTCTCGAGCACTCGATCACGATGCGCCGGCGATTCTTCCCCACTGGTCGTGAGGCGACCTGAAAGTAGGTCGGCAGAGACGGCCGCCGACGCTGACTGCGGGGATCGGGTGGGTCGAAGGGCTTGTCTGGACGGTCTGGATCGGGTGGGTCGTCGGACTCTACCGCAGGTTTGATGGGAAAGACCGGCAGCTCGCGGACGGGGTTTCGCTCGACCGGCACGGGAATGCCCCAAAAACCGCTGCGCGACTTGTCCCGGCGAGGGCCGGCGTCGTCACCGAAGGCGAGGGTCAGGAAATCGGTCGGGGTGTACGCGTCGGACTTGACGGTGGGGGTATTCTTCAAAATCCAGTCGCTTACTTGACGAAGTGCTTTGCGACACGCCGTGCGGTCCCGAGGCGGCAGACGCTTCATCGCGATGGAGTCGTGCAGTGGCCCCTCCGCAACACGGATGTAGTCGTGGAGCTTGCGCCCAATTCTCGCGTTGAGTGAGAGTATCGCGTGGAAGGGCGCCTGGTCGGTGAAGCGCTGGTAGAAGCCGGGAATCTTCCTGTCGTCGGTGATCCACATCCCGTTGCGGCACAGATCGACGCGCGTGGCGCCGGAGGGGCTCTCTAGAAGGCGAATCTCGATCTCGCCCGCACTCGTCTTGATGCGGTGCCGTTCGCCCACCCTGTAGGCTTGGTGGGCTTCGAATGCGCGCCGTCCGTTGAGGAAGGCGGGCGCGCGCCGCTTGTTCTCATGGGCTCTCAAAACCTCGGCAAGGGTCGTCCGATTGAGCGTCGACGAAACTGCGTCGGCGCGCTCTCGGTGGTCCTCGACCGTTACTTCGAGCTGGCTGTCTTCGATCGCCACGAAGAAATTCGCCGATGCCGCATGGGAGACCATGTCCCAGAGCGTGTCGCGTTCGAGAAAGTGGTTGAAGGCGGGGATGATTACTGCGCTGCCATGCGTCGTCTCCGACTTTATTTGTTTGAGCGCGTCCAGGATAAGTGCAGACAGTCCCGGACCCCGGGAGTAGGCGAAGAGCTTGCCGTTTCCCGCCTGAAAATCCCGGATGAAAAACCCGTCGCCCGAGCGCAGGTGGCGCTGTCCCGGCGCATGGTGTGAGGCGAGCACCGCGTGGCCAGAGCCGATGCGCTTGCCCTGCGCAGTAATGCCCCCGTAGAGCACGTAGCGCAGGTCAGACGCTGGAATTGCGGTGGAGTGCCCGTTGCCGTAGGTGCCCGTAGCGTCGCCGTCCTTGATACTCACGCCGTCACTCAGCAGCGCGTTCATGCGCTCTTCATCGAGCCCCACACCGTTGTCGAGCACGGTGAGCACATCGACTTCGTCGGCTGCGAGCGCGCCCTGGATGCGTGCGACAACAAGTTCTGCCTGTCGCGCGAGCGACCCGCCAGCCATGTCGGTCTGGGTCTTGATGGCCTTGGCGAACGCTTTCTCGAAATTGGCGATCCCTGGGATCGCCTTTCGCCGGGTGCGATTTAGTTGGAAGCGCACGCGGGCCGGCATTACTCCCGCGATATGCGCGGCGTCGAGCGCGTTCTGGATCAGTTCGCGCACCACCGCAGCGGGGCGCAGATTGTCGAATGCGGCGATTCCGGCTGGGGTGAATCCGGAGCTGTTTCCCGGGCCAAAGTGCAGATCGGGCGAACGATGGGGCATCGTAGCTAGGCTCGGTCGGTGGGAAGCGTGAGGTCGGAGAGGGTCGCGATGGCTTTATCGACGTCCTCGATCGTATTGAAGCGGCCGAGGCTGATGCGAAACCCTGTAGAAGCCGTGTCGGCGTCCAGGCCCAGCGCAAGGAGAACCCTGGAAGGCTCGGACGTTGCCGAAGAGCACGCCGAGCCGCTCGAGACGGCGATGCGCTCGGCGCTGTTGCGGATGACTTCCTCCGCGGCGATTCCGGGAATGCCGATGTTGAGGTTTCCCGCAACCCGACAACGCTCGTGCCCGAAGAGGCGAAGGCCTGGGTGTGCCTCGCGCAAGCGACGATACAGGTGCCCGGTCAGCGCGTCGATGCGCTCGCGGTCTTCTTCCTGCCTCTCGGCGGCGAGTTCGCAAGCCGCGCCGAGGCCGGCGATGAGCGCGGTCGGCAGTGTGCCGCCTCGAAGTCCCCGCTCCTGCGCGCCACCCGTGATGATCGGTTTGAGTTCCACGCCGGAGCGAGCGTAAAGCGCCCCAACTCCCTTTGGGCCGTAGACCTTGTGACCGGAGAGGCTCAGAAGATCGACGTTCCAGTCGTCCACGTCGATGGGGAGGCGGCCTGCGGCCTGCGTCGCATCAGTGTGGAAGAGCGCACCGACACGACGGCACCGCTGGGCGATGTCGGCGAGCGGCTGAAGTACTCCGATTTCGTTGTTGACCGCCATTACTGAGACCAGCAGCGTGCGCTCGTCGAGCACCTTGTCGAGCTTGTCCAGGTCAAGGATACCGTCCGGCTCGACCGGCAATACGATGGCGTCGTGGCCGGTGCGAGCGAGGTCCTGGACTGTTTCAAGGACGGCCGGATGCTCGGTGGCGAGCGTGACGATACGGTCTCGCTGCCCGTTCCCCGTGCGACTGGAGACGCCACGAAGAGCGAGATTGCAGGATTCGGTCGCCCCCGAGGTGAAGACGACTTCGTTGTCGTCGGCATTGATGAGTTCGGCAACCTGTGCTCGGGCATTTCGGACGGCGGTGGAGGCGTCCCAGCCGAAGCGATGATCGCTCGAGTGCGGGTTGCCGAACTGCTCGGTGAGGTAGGGCCACATGGCCTCTCGAACCGCTGGGTCCATCGGCGTCGTGGCCTGGTTGTCGAGGTAGACTGGCCCGAGCGTCATTCTGTGCAGTCGCATGGGAGCATCGTCTCTGAGAACTGACCCAGATCAGTGTCCTCTCGCAAGTCCCCGTAGGTGAAGCCGTTGTTGCCGAAGAAGCCGATGCGTGTCGCGCTGCTACGGATTTGACGCCCTTCGGCCTCTAGGTCGCGACTGTACTGGGACTCGACACGGCTCCACCAAGCAAGATCACTCGGGGTCTCCGCGAGCGGGCCAAACCCTTCGGCGGTTTCATTCTGATGCTCCATACGGGCGCGGATGTCGCGGAGGTTGAGCGCGCCTTTGAGGAAGCAGTACACACAGTTGGAGAGACTAGTGTCCTGGGGCAGCGAGAGATTCCACTCCTGCTTCTCCCAGAAGTCATTCACGTCGCTACGTGTCACCACCATGTCGGCGAGGGGCATATAGACATGCTCGCCCTCGTACCCCGCGGTGGTATCGTTGCGGTCTGAGACGCGCTGGACACGATGTGGTTCGTCGTGCCGCAGGCCGATGAAGGCGACATACTCGACCCCGCCTTTGCCAAACCAAGCCTTGTCGCCGAGCGTCTTTCCCTTGAGTTTTGGGTTTTCAAAGGGTTTCCAGCCGTCGCAGAAGCGGTCGTATCGCTGTTCCGGGCGAAAATGTGGGCGGTTCCAGACGAACTTGCGTTTGCGCTGGAAGATGTTTCTGGGCACTCCACCCTGGTTGTCGAGGTGTCGGCGGTAGGCGGCATCCTCGTCAATGCGAGAGCTGTTCCCAAAGTGGCCGAGTCTGGGAATTGTCGGCTTAGAGGCGAGCCAGTCCTTGAGAAAAGAGCGCGTCACCTCAAGCTTGAGGTGACGGGTGCAGATTCGGTTGAACTGGTTTGGTACATACCCCGCCCATGATAGAAGCTCCTCGAACACCTCTCCTTTCCAATGGAATCCGTCCAAGTTCGCGTCAGACTTGGGCGTATCGTTGACCATCCGGTAGGTTGGCAAGCGGGTCCATTCGCCCCGACGCGAGTCCTCGTAGGTCTGGAACTCGATCTGGTAGAAGGGAATGCCATAGCGGCGAGCTGTTCTCATGCAGTCGGCGACAAAGCGGTAAGTGTTGGGGTGTTCTGCCGAAGTATTGTTGAACACGATGACATCACCACGCTCGCGCTTCAAAAGGCCGTTCTCGAGCAGAGCGAAGAGCAGCATGCCGCTTGAGCGGCCCCCGGAGAACTTTACGACGTGGGGAAGCGCGGCGTGGCGCTTCGACCGGTACCGGAAGCGATACTCCTTCGTGGGGTCGTGCCGAGGCGGAGGCCTGCGCAGGCCTTGAGAGAGGGTTAGTCTGGGAACGTCTCGCACTACGAATTTGGGCACTTGCATGGACTCCAGGGTCTGAATTCGGGTGCGGCGGGATCCCCGTGGGCCGTAACACGCGTATGAATGCCGTTAATCGCCATAGCCCGGAAGCGTCCCTGCACTGGCTGGCAAGCCCAGCGTCTTTCCGGCTGCGATCATCGGCTTGTCTAGGCTGTAGATCGCGTCCGCGCCGCGGTTACCCGCAATAGCGAGGTGGAGCGCATCCCCGGCCTTTAGACCGGTTTCGAAATTGCTAAGCCACTCCTTGGCGCGATCGAAGTCGTCACGGTTCGGTAACAGGACAACAAAGGACTGCCCAATCATCGTTTCGAACTGCGAGCCCGCCTGCCGCGCCGTACCGACATCCAGACCGCCCATGCGAACTTCTCGGGCTAGCAGCGAGGCAAATTCGACCCGGGTCCAGTGGCTGACCGCCAGGTCGGCGCCCTGCAGAGCTTCGAGAAATCCGGATACATGTTCGCTGGTCGCCTCAGGCAGAATGAGAGGGACGAGAAAGCTGGTGTCGAAATAGCGCATCGGAATCGAATGCTGGTCTCACAACCCCTCATCCCGGAGCTCGCGCAACAAATCGGCAGCGGGGCGTCGCAATCGAGGCATAGAGGACCGGAACGCGGCTAGTTCCCCCAAGGGTAAGGCTTTCTTGGGACCGGCTGCGGCAGATAGATGCGCCACGGCCTTGCCGCGGCGGGTGATAACCACCTCCTGCCCCGCCTCTACCTTGTCCAGAAGCTCGCTGAGGCGGGCTTTGGCCTGAGCCAGATTGACCGTGACCATGAAAACCTCACGTGGTCATGAAACTAGTCATAGAATAGCGGACGTCGACCGGGCTGGCTACAATCTTGTCGCGAAAGCGAGAAAACCAAAGCGGCAGCCGGCTGTCCCCAGTGCAGGGTGCGCGGGAAAGTGGTGCCGTCACGGGCCGATTTGTGGCCTAGCCATAATCCTCGGCAAGGAGTTCCCCGGGGGCCTGTGCCAAACGATTCGGAAGCGCAAGGCCTCGTGTCGCTCGCCCGACCGTCCGGTCATGCGACAGGGGCGCAAGGCTCGTGGCGTATCGAATCCTGGGATTCTGGGCTTCCTTGCGGACGTGATCGAACTCCCCATGCTGTCGCTCGGCAAGCATCTCGTCGCTCTTGAGCGTACAAATCGACAGCATGGGGATCGCGCCCGAGGTCTTGCTGAACCTGCAGAGCCAGCGTGTTCATGCCCCGACGCTTGTCCGTCACGCCGGTGGCAAGCCGCACCCGCACACCGCTCGGAACCGGGATCATCGCCGCTCCAGCACCCGCGATCAGGCGCGACAGCGCCGCCCCGTCGACTGTGCGATCGACGATCACCCGGCGATCGCCCGCAAGCACGATCTCCATCCGGCCCGTCGCAGGCTGGCCCTCCGCGACGATACTCTCGGATGGTGGGCTCATCGTCGCCGCGTCCGGCTTCCGGCCTAGTGCTGCTCGACCACCACCGGCACGAATCGGCCGGTCCCACCGGCGCGCTCAGGCTCGCGAAACAGGCGGCGCCACTTGAACACCTGGTTGGCGTTGAGGTTGTAGCGCTGCGTCACCATCGGCACAGAAATCCCGGGCTTCTGGTTCTCCGCCACGATCTGCCACTTCTGCGGCTCGCTCCACCGCCGCCTACGGCGGTGACACAGCACCCTGTCGCCCTCCGCGCCCGGATTACCGTCGAAATTCGACATCAGCTAAGCGTCCACCAAGAAATAAGTGGACGCTTCGCAAGCACCCAGTTTCCGAGCGCTCAACCTGCGAAAGTTCATCCCAACGGAACAGTCGGTCTACGCCGGATGGATACGGAAGCGCCGGGGCCTGGAGGTCGAAGTCATGGGCGAACTGCCAGCTCTTGGCTATTGCTCCGCAGCCTCTCCACTTAGCGGTAGTTGCTGCCAAAGTGCTGTCCAAGAGGGTACGCGGTTCATGCGATGGAAGACGCTATCGCCACCCGGGATGGGGGCTTGGTCCTACGTTCCGTTAGTTGAACTCCGCAAGGATATTGTCGAGCGTAGCGGCGGCGTTCAGAAATGGAAGGAAGCCTTTGTCCCAGACAGCGCAGGTTCGCTTCTTGTCGATCGTCCACCCGTTACCCCAATCGTCCCACTCATAGGGATCGCCGACGGGCATGCGAAGGGATCGAATCATCGCATCGGTCTTGCGATCTCTCTCGAAGGCTGTTTGGTTAATGAAGCCCTTATCCCAATGGTCCACGAAAACGAGAGGGGGGCTTGACTTCTTCGCGCGCGCATCGCACAGCCAAGTGTTGAGATGTAGATCCGAGAGTCCGGAGCCGATGACGTAGACGACATCGGCGGCGAGAGCATCGCGGGCCATACTGGCGTAATAGTGGGAGAACGGAGCGTTCTGCAGCCGAGATAGCTTGTCGAGGCCGGTGATGATGGGAGCGGGCACGACTTCATTGCCGTCCATCCTCTGGTCGCCAGAGCCGTTCCAGGCCGAGTGACGCAAGGCCTCGTCAAGATCATCGAACCAATGGAGAGTATTCATGTCGGGACCAGCCGGAGGCCAAATGACGTAGCCGAGGTGGACTGAGCCGTGCAGATAGCAGAGGAAGTCGGTGTCGGCTGATTGCCAAAACTCTTCGGGATCGAAGCTCTTGAAACCGCGGCCTGGAACATTGTGAAAGCCGGTGCACAGGTCATCCGCTGCTTGCCAGAGAAAATCGTCATAGTTGGTCGTGTAGATCCGAATTAAGTGGTCTTGTCGCAGCTTCTCAAGGAAAGCAGACAATGGGGAAATGCTATTCGTGGGCGACTTACAGGCTGAGGATAGTTCGGCATAGATGAAGGATGCCATACGACGGACTAGTTCTTTGAGAGCGATATTGTTGGAATGGATTCTTCGTTCGATAAACGGAAAGAGAACAGGACGAAAATCGTTCTCTGCATCCGCAGTAAAGTCGAAGTTGGCCAACAGTTCATGGCTGCAATGATAGATTCGTTCGAAATGCGCCGCTCGGTCTCCATTCTTGTAGTAGTTCGCGAGGGTGCGGCTGATCTCAAGATAAGCCTGGTCGCCGCCGCATCGCTGCATGTCGCCATCTGTGGAGATACGCTTTCCGACCAATTCGGTCAATCGAAGAGTAGAGGGAGCTCCGAAGTCGAGCGCTGCACCCGCTCCTAGTAATAGCAGTGCTCGTCGTTTTCGCACGATTGTCATTTAGGTTCCCCCGTAGGTGCCATGTGGATCGCGAATCCGTGGACGAGCTCTAGATTGTTGGACCTTGTTCATTTAGTATTCACGACAAGGTAAACAAGGTAGAGGCGATTTTTTCGCTTCAGTAGCACTGACTATTTGCTCAAGCTCCACGTTAGCTTCCGCCTGCGGATTCCGGTTCATTTGACCGCCGGTTCTGATTCTATCTGACCGGGGTTCTGGCAACACTTGACCGTGTCGCGGGCGCGCGCCAGCGCGCCGTCTCTCCCGGATTTAGCGGTTGGACCCTCCCCTTGGTGATGCCGGGGGGCTGGCCTTTGGCCAGCCCGAGCCGAGCGTATGCGAGGCCTCTTGGGCATGCAAACGGCCGGCGGGGCGCGGCGGCAAGCTCTCACACACAGCATGCCGCCGCGCACCTCCGTCCTTGCAACCTGGAAGGCGCCGCAGGCGCCCATGGACCCCGGCCTTCAGGCCGGGGCTCTATTGCCGTCGCCGCCGCCGTCCAGTGGCGGGGGCTTGTTGCGCTTGCGCTGGGACTCTCCCTTGAGCTCGATGCGATAGGCGTTGTGGACGATGCGGTCGAGGACCGCGTCCGCGATCGTTGGCTCTCCGATCACCTTCGGCCAGCCGTCCACGGGGATCTGGCTGGCGATGAGGATGGACTTGCGCCCGTGGCGCGCCTCGACGATCTCCAGCAGGTCGCGCCGGCCTTCGGTGGAGAAGCCCTGCAGCCCCCAGTCGTCGAGGACCAGCAGAGAGACCCTGCCCAGGCGGCCCATCAGGCGCTCGAGCGTGCCTTTGTCGCGGGCGCGGGTGAGGGCCGCGACCAGCTCAGGCACGCGACGATAGAGGACGGACTGGTGCTGGCGGCAGGCCTGATGGGCGAGCGCGCAAGCGACGAACGTCTTTCCGGATCCCGTTGGCCCGCCCAGGATCAGATTGTGGCCCTGGCGGATCCAGTCGCCGGCGGCGAGCTGGGTGAGCGTGGTCCGGGCGATGCCACGCCCTGCGCGGCAGTCGACGTCCTGGACGTCGGCGCGGATGCGCAACTGAGCCTGGCGCAGATGGCCGAGATAGCTTTTGTGATCGCGGTGCTCGGCCTCGCGCTCGATCATCATGGCGAGGCGGTCGTCGAAGCCGAGCTGGTCGACGTCGGCGATGTCGCGCTGCTCCTCCAGGGCCTCGGCCATGCCGCTGAGACCGAGCTGCAGCAGGCGATCGATATTGGGTTGTCGCAGGGTCATGGTGACGCTTCTCCTTCATCGTTGCCGTAGTAGTCGCCACCGCGGATGTTGCCGTGGCTGGGGATGATCTCGTCGGGCTCGGGGCGCGGTCGATCGGGCTCGCCGCCCTTCTTGAGGCGCTCCCTGAGGAAGCCCGAGGCGAGGCGGTTGAGGTCCAGGGCCTCGGCGCAGAGTGCGTCGAGGCGATCGCCGCCATGATCGTCGGCAAGGCGGATCATGCCCTGCACGGTGGCGAAGGCCTGTTCCGGGAAGTCGCGCGCGGCGTAGCATCGCTCGGCCCAGGCCAGGGCATTGGCTCCGATGCGGCGCGCCTGGCCGAGCAGGATGTCGCCGTAATCGGGGCGGCGGATATCGCAGACCGCCCGATGGTGCTCGGGCATGTGCTCGGGGGTGGTGGCGTACTGGTTGCGCCCGCTCTTGCGGCGGTGGACGGCGATGCGCTCGCCGCTGCGTTCGAGGAACACCTCGACCATGCGTTCGCTGACGCGGACATCGACCTGGCGACCGATGTAGCGCTCCGGCGCGGAGTAGTGATTCTTGTCGGTAGGGTCGAGAACTGGCGCGCCGGCTTTAGGGTCCGGTGGCTGTTCCATCGCTTTCGCTTTGGGCCTCAGTCCGGCTCCCGTAACCACGTTTCCAGCTCCCGCCTCGTCAAACGCAGCAT
>LXNI01001152.1_pt1 | contig 25000 bp, 19 predicted proteins | sample 809091 | NCBI WGS metagenome assembly LXNI01 (sample SAMN04870527, study PRJNA318959) | sponge metagenome | biome: 01000161; feature: marine sponge reef; material: water | host: Sarcotragus foetidus | place: Greece: Milos, Mediterranean Sea | collected 2013-05-29 | depth 5-7 m | reverse complement strand
CGCTTACAGGCTCATAGCCAAAGGGCATCCCAGAGTTCACCACGGTCGTGGACAAACTACACCATTTGTCGTTAAACGTCTGGAATAGCTGTTAAGGAAAGATACAAGGGCATCCCGGAGGGATGCGCAGACGCTGAAGCAAATGAATGCCCCAAAGCCATCTGCGAACACCCTGAATTAAGCATATAGTCCCCCGATTAACAGAATTATTCAGGTAGATTTTCCCTTACTCTCTTTTTTGACTACCTTGACGGCATCCACTTTCTGGAACCCGCGCGGTAATTTTGCTCCCCGCCGTCCACGTTCACCCATGTAATTACCGAGCGCCTTCATCTTCAAATTAAGATAGTGCCTACCGGAGGTCACATTCAACGTATCCGCCCTGGAGAACACCACAAGGTGCGACATCATCTCAACTTGATCCCGAATCCTGGCAGCGGGAATATTGATGATCTTGACACCTTTACCACGAGCCATGACCGGCAGGTCACTGACGGGAAATATCAGCAATCGACCTTCATTGGTAATGGCGGCGAGAAAATCATTATCAAGGTCATCCACTGGCACAGGCTGCATGGCAACGCCACCTTTGGGTACAGAAACCAGTGACTTCCCGGCCCTGGTCCTGGTGACCATATCGCCTGATGAAGTGATAAAACCATATCCCGCGGTGCTTGCGGCAATATACTGTTGTTCTTTTTCACCAATCACAACACCGGTAAAAAAAGCACCATCCGGTGGACTCACCCGACCCGTTAACGGTTCACCCTGACCACGGGCTGTGGGTAATGTATGCGCCGCAAGGGCATAGGAGCGACCGGTAGAATCAATGAAAACTGCGTCCTGATTGGATCGTCCGGCGGCTGAAGTCAGATAGTCGTCTCCACTTCGATAATTCAACTCCCGTGGGTTGATATCGTGACCCCTGGCAGCCCTGATCCAGCCTTTTTCTGATAAAACGACAAGGACAGGTTCTGTAGAAATCAGATCCCTTTCGCTAAAGGCCGTAGCCTCTTCCCGATGAATAATTGGCGCACATCTATCATTGCCGTATTTTACTGCATCCTCCGTGATTTCCTTTTTGATCAGCGTTTTCAACCGCGTCCTGGAATTGATCGTTTTCTCCAGGTCCACACGCTCAGTATTCAGTGCTTCACTTTCACCCCTGATCTTTTCTTCTTCCAATCTGGCCAGTTGCCGCAGGCGAATGTCCAGGATTGCGTCAGCCTGAACCACGGACAATGAAAACTTTTCTATCAGTATTTCCTTTGGTTTATCTTCCTCTCTGATGATACGAATCACTTCATCCAGATTGAGATAGGCCATGAGAAGACCATCCAGAATGTGCAACCGGTCGAGGATTCTATCCAGCCTGAATTGCAACCGTTTCAATACTGTTTGTGATCGGAACTTTAACCACTCCCTGAGCAATTCAACCAGAGGTCTTACACGCGGGCGGCCGTCCAGACCAATCATGTTGAAATTTACCCGGTAACTGCGTTCAAGATCCGTGGTTGAAAACAGGTGGCTCATCAACCCCTGGATTTCTATTCTGTTGGACCTGGGAACGATCACGATTCTGGTTGGGTGCTCATGATCTGATTCGTCCCTGAGGTCCACCACCATGGGCAGTTTTTTAGCGATCATCTGCGCTGCGATTTGTTCCAGAATCTTTGTGCCGGATACCTGATACGGCAATGCATGGATCACAATTTCACCGGATTCCACTTCATATACTGCCCTGGCGCGTACCGACCCACGACCCGTTTCATACACCTGTCTCAGATCCTGGGGACTGGATATAATCTCGGCTTCCGTTGGAAAATCCGGACCCTTGATGTGTTCCAGAATATCGGCAGTTCCGGAGGAGGGCTCATCGAGCAAACGTATACAGGCGGCAGCCACCTCGTTGAGATTATGGGGAAGGATATCGGTAGCCATGCCAACGGCAATGCCGGTTCCTCCATTGAGCAGAATATTCGGCAATCTGGCCGGTAATACCGCGGGTTCTTCCAGTGTGGCGTCGAAATTAGGCTGCCAGGTTACCGTTCCCTGACCTGTCTCCGATAACAGCAAATCGGCATACCGGGTTAGTTTTGATTCCGTATAGCGCTGTGCTGCAAATGATTTTGGATCATCAGGAGAACCCCAATTGCCCTGCCCGTCTACCAGGGGATACCGATAGGAGAATGGCTGTGCCATCAACACCATCGCCTCATAGCTTGCCGCTTCGCCATGAGGGTGAAATTTTCCGATAACATCACCGATAGTGCGGGCAGACTTTGCATACTTTGCATCTGCATTCAGCCGTAACTCTGACATGGCATAGATAATCCGACGCTGTACCGGTTTCAGCCCATCCCCAATATGCGGTAATGCACGATCATTGATAACGTACATCGCGTAGTTGAGCATGGCATTTTCGGTATAGGCTCCCAGATCAATGGTTTCTATGGGATTTTGATCAAAACCGTCACTCATTTGAATTCTCTCTACTATGAAGTGCCTGCGGCGAAAGGAATGTTATCCCCGTAACATGGTGTATGCAGGAGTTTACAATTCAGCCTGATCGCCGGTACTTTCCAGCCAGTTCTTCCTGTCGCCAGCCCGTTTCTTTGATAACAGCATATCGAGCATTTCGCTGACATCGTGTGATTTGCCAATCTGCAGTTGCACCAGACGGCGCGTGTCTTCCAACATAACCGTTTCACGCAATTGAGATGGATTCATCTCACCCAGACCTTTAAATCGCTGTACGATGACTTTGCCGGGTTTCTTCTCCGCGGCGATACGATCCAGTATCCCCTGTCTGTCGGATTCATCGAGCGCGTAATAGACGTCCTTGCCAACGTCAATACGGTACAGCGGTGGCATGGCTACGAAAACATGTCCCTTTTCCACCAGTGCCGGGAAGTGTCTGACAAACAAGGCTATCAGAAGACTCGCAATATGGAGACCGTCTGAATCTGCATCCGCCAGAATACAAACCTTCCCATAACGCAGTCTGGACAAATCCCTGACACCAGGATCAATTCCAAGGGCTACTGAAATATCATGTACAGCCTGAGATGCCAGGATCTCTGATGAATCCACTTCCCAGGTATTCAGAATTTTACCGCGAAGCGGCAGAATTGCCTGATTTTCACGGTCTCTTGCCTGCTTGACAGAACCGCCTGCCGAATCGCCTTCTACCAGAAACAATTCACCTTCCATTGCATCCTGGCAGGTACAGTCGGCCAGTTTCCCCGGCAAGGCGGGTCCGCTGGTGACTTTTTTACGTGCTACCTTTTTGCCGGCCCGTAGACGTTCCTGGGCATTGCTGATAGCCAGTTCCGCAAGTGCCTGTGCATCACTGATGTGTTGATTCAGCCAAAGACTGAAACAGTCCTTGACCACACCGGATATGAAAGTTGCGGCCTGCCTGGAATTGAGCCGTTCCTTGGTCTGGCCTGAAAACTGTGGCTCAAGCATCTTTGCCGACAACACGTAACCGCATTTGTCCCAGATATCTTCCGCAGAAATTCTGACACCCCTGGGTATGAGATTTCGAAATTCACAGAATTCACGAAGCGCTTCGAGGAGGCCACTGCGCATTCCGTTGACATGTGTACCGCCCTGTGTGGTGGGAATGAGATTAACGTAACTCTCGGTGACCAGTTCTCCCCCTTCCGGGAGCCATTGAACGGCCCAGTCGACTTCTTCGTCATTACCCGCCATGGTACCCACAAAAGGTTCAGCCGGCAGACATTCAAGACCATCGTTTTCCAATGCCAGATAATCCTTTAACCCTTCTTCATAACACCACTCAAACTCAGTCTCTTCCGGATTTGTTGCCGACTCATCGGTGAAGAAAACTTTCAATCCCGGACACAGTACCGCCTTGGCACGCAACTGATGCTTGAGGCGAGGTACAGAAAATTTTGCCGAATCAAAATAAACGGGATCGGGTTTGAAATTTACCTGTGTACCGGTGTTCCGTATACCGACTTTATCCAGCACGGTCAGGTTGCTGGTCTTCTCTCCCCCATTAAAGGCCATGTGATGAAGATATCCATCACGTTTGATGTAGACCTCGAGATATTCCGACAATGCATTGACCACAGAGACCCCGACACCATGGAGCCCACCGGAAAACCTGTAGTTCTCATTGTTGAATTTTGCACCGGCATGGAGCCTCGTCAGAATGATCTCCACACCTGGTAAATGCTCTTTTTTGTGGATATCAACGGGCATCCCACGACCATTATCATCCACCGACATTGACCCATTGCTTGCCAATGTGACTTTAATTTCAGTTGCGGACCCTCGCAGGGCTTCATCCACGGCATTGTCTATGACTTCCTGGGCAAGATGATCGGGTCTTGACGTATCCGTATACATACTCGGCCGTTTTCTCACCGGGTCGAGACCTTCCAGTACTTCTATCGAATCAGCGTTATATGTTTCTGCCATACGCCTCTTTGAATATCCCTTGAGATGGGCAGGAGACACCATGCCTGTGCAGGGGGTCAGTTATTGAAAAAAATATCACAGGACGGTTAAAAATTATAGCGCGAAAAAAGAGAGATGTAGAGACTTCAGCCTGTTTTTATAGAAGAATCTGGAAGCATCCGGGCTGAGGGTGGTCCAAATGGAAATCAGGACACTGTTCTGTCAAGGGCATGACCATACAGGAGACAAAAATTCAGCAACTCACCAAAGAATCGATTTATCTGTGATTTTTCATCGGGCTGGTACATGTGGGGGTTAGGTGTCGGGTATCGGGGCTTGAGGTTTCGATGCTCTCCAATACTGATCACTTCGGCAGTATTGAGGTCCTGATATACTCTGGCTTCAAGTCTTGGCCATTTTATCCAGGGCTGGGCAATCTCACTTTCCACCTGAATTGACAATATCGTGGTGTATGGATGTTGTGATTTAACCTGAATGGTGACTATTGCCATTTCATCAGTCGTATCCCGAACACCGATTACGATACTCTCATCCTCAAACATTCTTGGGAATAAACGGTGCAGACGGAGAAAATTGGCATCGCACACCGCCATATCGGAAACGAGATCGGGCACATATCGTCGCTTCTTAATCATCAGTTAATCTTCACTGTTATCCCTGAAACCAAACTAACACACAATACAATGTTAATATACAACGCAAAAATCAAGGCATAAATAGCTTTATTTTGACAACTTGAGGTGCATTTGTTGTAAATCGTCATGATGAATATCTTCACTGTTATCTTTCTACTCTCTGTCAGCCTGATAACAAGCACTGCAGGGTTCGCTGCTGAACTCATTAGCCTGAATGACGCAACGCTCATAGACAACCCCTCCAATGACGGGGACAGTTTCTTCGTCAGCGTAAACGGAGAAGAATTACACATGCGGCTGTATTTTGTAGACTGCATGGAAACCAATTTCAGCAGCAAGGCGGAAGTAGACCGGATTATTGAACAACGGCGGCATTTTGGCTTACCGAATTCACATGCCGTTGTGCGTTTTGGTCAGACTGCAACAGCATATGTAAAACAGGTACTTGCTGAACCATTTACGATTTTTACGAGTTATGCAAGCAGTCCAGGCAGGGGGACTCGAATCTACGGGTTTATCAAAACCAGTGACGGGGAATATCTTTCCGAAAAACTGGTGAGAGAGGGACTGGCTCGAATTCACGGCACAACCCGTATGAATCCAGAGGGCATCCCCAGTGATATTACACTGCAACGATTACAGGACCTAAAAGATCTGGCATTACTGAATCGCGCCGGCATCTGGCAGGAGAGTGACCCCGGAATGCTCTTCAGTCTGCGAGAGGAGCAACGCCAGGAGGAGCAGTCATTGAGGAAACTCAAACGGGAAATCTCCGGCATTCCGGACCGTGGTGGGGAACCACTGGACCTGAACAGCGCCAATAGCCTGGAGTTACAGACAATAAAGGGTATCGGACCCGTAATGGCTGAAAAAATAATCGCTGCCAGACCTTACAAATCCATAAACGACCTGCTCAAGGTCCATGGGACCGGGCCCTCGAAACTCAAAGACATTGCACCTCATGTCATACTGGTACATTAACCAGTTCAACAACGAGCGCTTCTACCTGCTCCAACGCCCCACTGTTACGAGAGCAGACTTCTGCCGCATTGACTGCAAGACGGCGACGAAAGGCTTGGGAAGCAAACATTTTATGCAACTCTGCAGATAATTCCTGCTGGTTGTTCACCACAACCATGGCATTTGCTTCCAGGAACTGTGCAGCTATATCGTCGATACTATCCAGGTGAGGCCCCATGATAACCGGTGTGTCAGCCATCACCGCCTCAATAAAGTTGTGACCACCCACCGGAACCATACTGCCTCCAACAAAGGCAACATCGGCAGCAGCGTAAAAACCGGCCAATTCTCCCATGGTATCCAACAGAAAAACCTGGTCCTGGTGTGTACAGGACTGACCGGTTGTCCGGCGAATCACAGGGTATCCGGCTGCTATACACAAATCCGTCACTTCTTTGGCCCTGTGGGTGTGTCTGGGAGCAATCACCAGACGCAAATCCATCAGTGACTTCTTGAGTTCACCCAGTATCGACAGAATTGCCTGCTCTTCTCCGGGATGGGTACTGGCGGCAATCAAAACCCTGCCGGGACCCAGTAATTGTTTTGCTACCTCTGTACGCACATCCAGGTCCGGCGGTAACGTGTTATCGAATTTTATGCTCCCGGCAATATGCAACTTGTTTTCTGACAGGCCCAATTCCAGAAATCGGCAACCCTGTGCTTCCGTTTGTGCAGCAACTCTGGTGACATCCTGCATCATCTCTTCACTGATGGTTCTTATCCGCGAGTAACCGCGTGCGGATTTTTCCGACAACCGGGCATTGGCCAAAAGAATCCTGACACCCGCAACCCGGCTGTAATGCAGCATGTTGGGCCATAGTTCCGTGTCTACAACAATCAACACGTCCGGTTTTACACGTCTCAGGAATCGTTTTACAGAACCTGGCAGATCGTAGGGAACATAGTAATTATCCACTCGATTACCCAGTAATGTCCGGGTCCGGTCCCTGCCGGCTGGTGTCATATTGGTCACCACAATGGAATAACCTCTGTCCAGCAATCGGCTGATCAGCGGCGCAACCGCATTGGTTTCTCCGGCAGAAACTGCATGCACCCACAATACCGGTTTACCACGGACACCCTGTGAAACTTCCCCCGGCGTATTGTTGGAACCGGAACGATGTGGCGGGTTTTCAGGTACCGCACCAAATCGTTGCAGAGGGTCATGTCGGTATTCCGGTTCTTTTAACGAACGCCACAGCACCCTGAACCACACTGCGGGCAGGGCAAGATAGAACAGAACACTATAGACATGGCGAAACAAGATTAATCCTCTGGTTAATCATTCGAAAATTCCAGACTGATATCAGGAGGCTGTCCGGGAACAGACTGACCTACTGCGGACAAGCCTGATTGGCCATATTTTCCGCTTATTTTCGTTCAATATGTATAATATTTGCCTCAAATAACCAAAAAATATGACTCAATCAGTCTCGCCCTCGCTACGGTCGCAGTTCCCGGACAGCCTCCTGGCGTTTTTTATCCATGTCGTAAGCGTTGATGATACAAATCGATATCGCAATTATTGGTGGTGGCATCTCTGGACTCTGGTTACTCAACAGTTTCAAGTCCAGGGGATTCAGAACACTTCTCTTCGAGAAACGTAGTCTTGGCTCAGGTCAGACACTCGCCTCACAGGGCATGATTCACGGTGGTGTAAAATACAATCTTGAAGGCAGGATGACCAATGCATCGGAAAGTATCAAGGCTATGCCTGCAATATGGCAGCAGTGTCTGAGCGGAGAAATCCAGCCTGACCTGCGTAATGTAAGACGTCTGGCTGAGCGTTATTATCTGTTTTCCGATGGGAATCCCGGCAACAGGCTCATGGCCTTTCTCGGCAGCAAGGCTTTGCAGGGCAATCTCCGCAGGCTGAAAACTTCTGAATATCCTGAACCCCTCAACCACCAGGCTTTCAAAGGTGTTGTTTACGAACTTCCGGATGCAATTCTGGATACTGCCGACCTGATTACTGAACTTGCCAAAACTCATGGTTCGGATCTGATACTGGGCAGTCCGCAGCCAGTACCCGATAATGACAAGGGTATCTCGGCATTGACACTGGCGGAAGGCGCCAGTGTTCGGGCTGCCTGTTATGTATTCTGTGCCGGATCCGGTAATGCTGAATTGCTGACAAGCTCTCATCTGGATGTCCCCATGCAGATACGTCCACTGCATCAGGTTATGGTCAAGGGTTACGACCTGCCGGAATTTCACGCTCATGCTGTTGGTCTGCGTTCCGGAAACAAACCGCGGATTACCATTACATCACACCGTACCGCGGACAATGGCATCGTCTGGTATCTTGGCGGCGAACTTGCAGAAACAGGCGTCGGCCGGACAGCTTCAGAACAGGTTGGCTTTGCCCGAAAGGAACTCGAACATATCTTCCCATTTGTAAATTTCAAATCCTGCCAATGGGTCACATTGCGTGTGGACCGTGCAGAGCCGATGCAGCATAAACAGGCAAGACCGGACCAGCCTTTCTGCAAGAGACTGGGAAATGTCATCGTGTGTTGGCCCACCAAACTGACTCTGGTCCCGCTGCTGTCCAGCAGGGTGCTGTCTCTGGTCACCGAGACACCTTCGGTAGGCATGGATGCCGCCACAACCACTAATCTGCAGTCCCCGGACATCGCTTTACCCCCCTGGAATACTGCGTTTTGAAATCATTCGGGAAAGAACATTTTCGTGCCATCGGCGATCTGGCAGTTTCTCCTCTGGGTCTGGGTACGGTGAAGTTCGGCCGCAATACTGACGTGAAATATCCTCAACCCTTCCAGATACCTGAACCGGGAGCGCTGGCTGCATTACTCGATAAGTCGGCTGACCTCGGCATCAATCTTATTGATACGGCTCCAGCCTATGGTGAGAGCGAGGAGAGAATTGGCAGGCTGATGGGCGCCAACAGACCTCATTGGATCATTTCGACGAAGGTTGGCGAAACCTATACGGACCATTCAGTTTATGATTTCTCCACAGCAGCAACAACGGGCAGTATCGAGAACAGCCTGCATCGGCTGCATACCGATTACCTGGATATCGTTCTGGTTCATTGTCACTCGGATGATGAACAGACCCTGCACTCAACTCCGATTATTCGTGACCTGCAAAATATGAAAGATCGGGGATTGATTCGCTTTATCGGTGCATCAACCAACAGCATCGCCGGTGGTTTACTGGCACTGGAGGAAATGGATCTCGTCATGGTCACATTCAATCCCGCTGATCAGAGTCAATTACCGGTCATCCAGACAGCCGGCCGTCTTGGCAAAACAGTGATGATCAAGAAAGTCTTCGCAAGCGGACATACCCGAAATATGATCGACAGTCTTAAGCTCGCGATTAATCAACCTGCAGTGGCATCCATCATCATTGGGACAATCAACGAGACACATCTGCAGGAAAATGTTCAATTTGCGGTGGACATCCTGAACAACCCGGGGGGAACCTAAATCTCCCGGATTTTCTGTACCAGGGCGCTGGTGGAACAATCTTCAACCAGGGACAGCACTTTAACTTCCCCATTGTAAGACCTGACGAGGTCTGCTCCTACAACCTGATCGATGGCATAGTCTCCGCCTTTTACCAGCACATCAGGCTTTAGTTCGGCAATTATCGACTCCGGCGTGTCTTCATCAAAGGGAACTACCCAATCTACTGCACTCAGTCCGGCCAGAGTCGTCATTCTATGATCCAGAGTCATCACAGGTCTGCCTTCTCCTTTTAACCGGCGAACCGATTCATCACTATTCACGGCCACGACAAGGCGGTCACCTTCGTTGCGAGCCTCGGCGAGATAGTCTACATGTCCCGCATGGAGAATATCGAAACAGCCATTGGTCAACACAATCCGTTCACCCTGATTCCTGGCTTCTTCAACTGCTATGACCAGTTGCTCCCTTGACATACACCCGGTGTCAAAATCCATCTCATCGAGAATTTCGTGACGCAGTTCCGGGCCACTGACACTGGCTACACCAAATTGACTGACCACCAGACCTGCGGCTATGTTCGCAAGTCCTACCGCATCGGCCATGGTTACACCAGCGCCGAGTGCGGCACAGAGAACCGCGATAACCGTATCACCGGCACCCGTCGCATCATATACGGGACGAGTCCGGGCGGGAAAATGAAGTTCGTCTCCCGACTTCCGGATGAGTGTCATCCCTTTCGTTGCCCTGGTGACCAGCATAGCCTCAATACCCAACTCCCGAATAAACTGCTGACAGCGGGAAACCATCTCCAGTTCCGAGGACCATTCACCAATTGCATTCTCTAATTCCCGGTTATTCGGCTTAATGACCGTTGCCCCCTGATAGTCATGGAAATCCTTGAGTTTGGGGTCGACAAAAACCGGTTTCCCGTGTTTCCTGGCGAGTTTAATGACCCGTTGGGGATCATCCAGAACACCCTTGTCATAATCAGATAATAGAACATTACTGCAGGAATCCAGGACATCATGCATCGAGTCTTCCAGCACCTCGATATCCATCGGTTGATACTGTTCAATATCAGCCCGGGCCATCTGTTGATTTTGTGAGACCAGTCTGAGCTTGGTGGTGGTCGAATAACCTGGCATTTCCGAGAGCCTGCAAACTATTCCCGCACTGGATAGTTTGGTAGTCAGTGCCCTGGCAGGATCATCTTCACCAATCATTCCTATCAGAGTTGATTGTGCTCCCAGGGATACGACATTCAGCGCGACATTAGCGGCTGCCCCGGGACGGTCTTCCACTTCCCGAACATCAACTATGGGAATTGGCGCCTCGGCAGAAATCCGTCGTGTGACACCCTGGTAGTAGCGGTCCAGCATTACATCACCAATCACCAACACCCTGGCGAGATCAAAACGTGGCAGTTTCATATTGACATTCAATAGGACTATTCGCTGATAATAACACAGAGACTTCATGAGCCCGTCCTGACGGTGACAACTTGAATAAACCAACGCTACTTCAAGTACGATTTTTTCACCCGAAATATTGGATCATCTGGTTTTTTTACTGCCTGATTTTTATTGTGGTTCATTTGCCTCACGCTGTACGGATACGATTCGGTACATTTCTGGGTGCGTTATTTTATCTGCTGGCACATTATCGACGGCACATCACCGAAGTGAATCTGAGCCTCTGTTTTCCAGAACTGTCCCCGAAAGAAAGAAAGACTCTGACCAGAAAAGTCTTTCGGTCCATCGGTATCAGTATTATTGAAATGGCCTGTGTCTGGCTGCGTGACCCCCGTAAGTTCCGGCATCTGGTACAGATTAATGGTCTGGAACACCTGGAGTCTGCCCTTGCCCGTGGTAAAGGCGTCATCCTGCTCGGTATGCATTTGTCTACACTGGATTTCTGTGGCGCCATCCTGTCGACATACGTGGAATTTGATATCATGTATCGGCGCAACAGCAGTGCTCTGCTCGACGCCATGATCCAAAGGGGACGCAATCGAAACTTTGTCAATGCCATAGAAAGGCAGGACATCAGGGGAGTGATAAAAAGTTTAAAGCAGGGTCATGCGGTATGGTATGGTCCCGACCAGGACTACGGAAGACGACACTCGGTATTCGTCCCGTTCTTTAATCAACCTGCTGCAACCATTACCGCAACGGCAAGACTGGCGAAAACAAACGGTTCTCCTGTTATCATGTTCTCACACTATAGAACACCTGATGATTCCCGATATGAGATCTTTCTCAGTGAACCCATAACTTCCATCCCAACGGATGACCCGGAATTTGATGCGCGTACAATCAATCAGAGAATTGAACAGGCCATCCTCAGACAACCGGAGCAATACTGGTGGGTGCATCGAAGGTTTAAAACAGCACCGGAAGGCCGTAAGTCGCCGTATTGATGCAAAGGCTTAATCAATCTCAACTGGAATCTTTCATAGATCAGAATATCATGCTGTCCGGTACTCTTGAGCGTCCGGGATTAATGCTGACGACAGCCAATGAGATTGTGAAGCCTCTGGTCTTTATTCGATGACATGAAGGAAAATCAGCATGTGCTCACTGAGTGAGTTGAACTATGGGAGGCAGGTTATTGAATTTCTCGATGAAACTGCTGATCGTGAACTCACTGTCGAAACGTCGTTTTGACGCCCGTCCCATGTCCAGCCGCCAGCGTTCGTTCTGTTCAACCATCAGGCGAAGTTTGACTGCAAGACTGTCAACGTCATCCATCGTAAACCTGATACCGACATCTCCCAATATCTCACACGGACCCGCTGCATTACTCGCCAGTATCGGCAATTCTGCCTGCATGGCTTCCAGCAGTACAACGCCATATGCTTCATCACTTCCGGATGGGAAAACAAAAGTATCGAATGCACGATAGTATCGGGCAGCCCAGTCAACAAATCCTTTAAACAATACCTGGTTATCCATTCCTGACGATGCAGTCATGTCACTCAATTTTTTTGCCTGGGGACCAGTTCCAAAAAAGACGAGAAAACAGTCCTTTCCCAATTCAGCCCTGGCAAATGCCTTTATCAGCAGTTGATGATTCTTTTTGGTGACCAGACGACCGACGCACCCAAAAAGGAATCCTTCGGGCAGGTTGAGGTTCTGCCGGGCTGTCTCACGGTCCATCAATTCGACTTCAGGCAATGTATGACCCAGAGTTGCGAGCCGCTTGTCGGCAACAAGGGAAGGGCAATGCTGTGCAATGTTGCGAAAAACTGAATCTGATACCGCGACAATGAATATGTTGGTCCTCCAGAAAGTCACAAACCGGGACCGGGCTACCCGACTGAACACATCGTGTTCGTGAGCTACCCCTAATATTAATCTGATGTCAAAGAAGTAACTCATCAATCCAGCGAGAAAAATCGGTTTATATCGATGGGCGATGACGACATTGAACCTGTTTCTCCTGAAGAAACCGGCCAGAGCCAGGATACTGCGGATTTTCATGCCGCGAAGATGAGGCTGCTCAAAGAACAACACCCGGTTGCCACCCGTCCTGCGTATAACTTCTTCGCTACGGGGACCCTTTAAATATACCGTTGTGACATCATGCTTCTCGAAAGCCTGATTATACTGCCAGCAGACGGACTGAAATGGGCCTTGATAATCGTGGCACAATTGAAGGACTTTTAGCTGGTTGCCGGTGCCTGTCTGGCTGCCGAAGCTTACTTCTTCTTGAGTGACTGGTTGTCCGGAGACGGCCGGTGTGGGTTCATTATTGCTCAATTGGTTCAATTCCTTACCAGGTCTGTCTGTTTCCCGTGTCGTTTATCAAGTTCCGACAGCAATCCCATGAACCGGTCGGATAACGCCGGGTAATCTTCCCAATTCGCCATAAAACGCTTCAGATCATTTCTAAAAGCGCGCCTGAAGGTACTCTGGTTTTTATGCTCCTGCATGGCATCAAGATCAATAATCACCGGGCCATACCTGGCCATCAGGAAATTCGTGGCTTTCAGGTCACCATGGGAAATCCACGATTCAGATAATTTCTGAATGATCTGTGCCAAAGCCTCGGGTTCACCTTTGGGGTCTGCCATTTCGCGCAGACAGTGCAATGCGTCGGGACCCTCAATATACTCGGTTATCAGATATGCACTGGTTCTGAATGGACCGATTCGATTTTCAATCATGGCGACCGGCTTTAAAGCTGGTATGCCCAGAAATTCCATATGCCAGGCATTGGACCAGGACACGCGCGCCCTGCTCTTCCGGAATAACCGGCGTGCACCATGCAGAATTCCCTTGATATTGTATCTTTTTATGACCAGAGGTCTGTCAGTCAGATGAACCAGCGCCACTGTGGCGGAATTCCCGTTTTTTAATAGCTTTCCGTTGGCAATAAACCGATCAGGATGTCTGAGCAGACCCTGTAATTCATTATCATAGGCGCTTCGCTCACACACCATGAACCTTCTGAATGAAGATCGACATACGAAGCGAGTGCAATTTCGAAGCGATTTTTCAATGTGGTTGCGCTTTCGTATTTTACGACACCGTGTAATTTCAGCTAACAATTTCAGACGCCGGTGTTCACGGACGTCCAGGGCATCAGAAGTCCAGCCTCTCGCTTGCTCATATACTTTCAATGCTGACGGCACCAGATCATCATATCGGGCCTGAAATTGCGCAAAGAAGTTGGCAAGATTCAGGAGACTGGTTTCCTCATAGGCAGAGACGGAATATTTTCGCTGGATTCCACCTCCATCTATCATGTGGAATTTGTCGTTGCTGAGCATGAAATTGGCAAGATGGATGTCTTTCTGTATGACACCATTTTGATGGAGCCGGGACATGATCTGCATCACACTCGACAGGATTTCATTTTTCTCTGCTACGTTATCTGCCTGGTCCCACTGATGAAAAAGACTGACTGCATCCGGTAAGAAATGTAGTGCCAGCATTCGACCACTTCCGGGAATTTCCGCCATCCACAGTAATTCCGGTGTACACACGCCAGCTTTGGAAATAGCCTCGATACCTCTGACTTCCCTGGCGGCATTACGATTTGCGTTTCTGCCCAGAAACGCCTTGACGAGAATGGGTTCCCCCTGATCCCTGGCAAGCATGACGATACGTTTTCCCGGCAGTAAACGATAAATTTGAACGCACTCAATCTCTACAAGACCACAACCCGGCTTTGGAACAGACATCCGGAAGGGTGTGGGTATATCCCAGCCCGCACTCATCAGAAATTGGGTATCAACGCTTTCCATTTGCGCCATAACCTTTATGAACAACCATGTCTGTTACTTCCCATCAAAGAAGTGAAGAATCTTGTGGATTTCCCGTTTTGCTCTTGAGTTTAAACGGTCCTGCTCCCTGTATTTAAGATAGAACCTCATCCTCATTGTTTTTGAAAGTCTATATTTAGCAACGATGTCAAGACATGCAAGATCTTTCAAAACTCCGCGCCGGAACAAAGGTCCCACCAGTTTACGTCCCTGTGGGCAATCTATGATATAAACCTCAACTTCATTTCCTGTGCCTCCAACGAGGATATTACGCCACTTTAGATCAATATGAATAAAACCATGGCTGTGCAGATTGCGGACATGCATTGACAGCCTGTCGATAATCTTCACTACACAATGCCGGGTCAATCCTTCTGGATGACTCTCCGCAAGGTTTGCAAGATCTACGGTACCGGAAACTTCTTCAGTGATGACAATACCCGTATTCTGTTGCTCTCCATACGCCACCAGGCGTGCAGTCGGAACACATAAGTCCTTAAACAACTGCAGGTTCTCCCACTCTGCCCGAACCCTGCTCCGGCCAATGAACCGTCTTAACCCTTTACCCCTGCGGTGATATATCTTCAGATAATAGGTACGATTTTCCACCTGGACCTTGCGCAGGGTACTCATGGAATTGCTGTTCACAATTTCCCCTTCGAATCCCATACAGGCATCCATGGTCAAAAAGGCCGCAGCCTCGGCATCACTGGGATTGCAAACAACCCAGGTCACTGGCGCCAGTCCATTTTCTTTACCCAGTCCGGTAATACACTCTTATTCTGGAGATATAGCTTTTCGGCACGGCTGAAAACCGCCTTCCAAAACCTCTTATCGGAGTCCAGGGTCTCTCGCAGTGGTTTGCCACTGTAGTGGATCATAAACCGGAACACATCTCTCCGGGTGAGATCATATTCAAAACCGGAAAAGAAAAGTCCACCTATATCCTTTACCCGCCATCGCCATGGAGTACTCTTCCTGATCTGGGCACGATGGAGATCTATCAGGAATGGCCTTATCAACTCTTCTGATGCGTCAAACAACTCATTGACCGGATACCCGTTTGACTGTTCATGCAGCTCTTCGTTCAAAAAAGGGGATTTGTCCACCAGGAAGTGGCACAGATAAAAGTCCCGGTGATTGATCCCGTTACTATGGATCCGTTGGGCAATCTTTGCCAGTTTCGGGATCAGAATGCGTTTCTGCCGGACCGTCAGGAGACGACCTTCAAACAGGTCCTCCAGACTGATGGAATTCTCCAGTGCACGTGTAACGATACATGATTTTCGTTGTGCAGGGTTCCTGCCTTTACTGCTATAGGCAACCGGTTGCAGGGAATCAACACCGATTTCCCGCAAGGCATTGAGAGCCTTGAATTCATTTTCTGCCCCGAGAACAGGCATGCGCAGCTGGCATAGATTCTTGATAATTTCCTTCCAGCCAACGCCAAAATGTGTCTTGGTGAAATAACGCTGCCCACCGCTTTCCACGAGCACCGTCCTGCGATTTTCCAGGGACCTGAATTCCTGGCCTTTCATCCGCGACACCTGCTCAAACAAATGACCCTCTTCAAACAGATGTATCAATTCACGATCAATGTATTCCACTGTATTCATTAGAGGACTAGAGAGGTCTGGATGAAACTGAACTACAGATATAATCAGCCGCCCTTTGAGGCATACTGTAAATATCAGCGTTTTCCGCAAATGCCAGTCCATTCTCATGCCAGGTTTGCTGATCCTCGGACATGATCATTTGCAACAGTAGTTCATCGAATGTCGTCTGTGAATAAGGAGAAGGCACCAGCATTCCCGCTCCGGATTCCTCGATATAGTGGGCATAACCACAAACATCAGTGGCCAGTACCGGTAATCCGGCAACAATCGCTTCCAGCAGCACAATACCGCCGTTTTCTACATAAGCGGGATGTACCATCAAGTCTGCACCCAGCAAAAACCGGGGAATATCATTTCGGCCTCCCAGTATAATAACCTGCTGGTCCAGTTTCAGCCGGTAAGCAAGACGGTTAAAGTAGGCGGACTTGTCCTCTCCAATTGCAATCAGGCGGGTTTTGCTTCTGATGTGTTCCGGCAAAGAAGCCATACCTGACAAAACCCTGTCCAGACCCTTTGTTTTAAATCCGGAGCCGACCATTAACAGGAAGAATTCATCTTCTCCAATGTTGAATTCTTGCCGCAAACCATGCCGGGTGGCTGCCGCATTCGGTGGCGCCCTTCTGTCCCTGGCAATGCCTGGAGGCAATAAATGAAACCTGGATTCAGATGTCCCGTAGTACTTCATGAACAACGGTATCTGTACTTCGGAAATCATCAGTATTTCAGTCCGGGCACTTTCGTCAAACACCGCCTTTTCAAACCGGGAGAAATATTTGTATCGCGGAATTGATCGATAGAGCCGCTGGCGTTGTGTACGTGCTTTGTCTTCGTAACAGGAATCTGCCGCATAGTAGATATCCAGACCAGGCATCTTGTTGAAGCCGATGAATCTGTCGGCCGGAAATCGGGCCAGATGTTTCTGTACCCATTCATGGAATTTCTGATAGCGACTGTGATTGGTAATCGCATTGACCGGAACGATGACCACATCGAATCCCAGTGGTACCTCGCCTTTCCAGGACAGGGTATAGACTCTGATGCTGTACCCCCGCCTCTGACACTCAAGGGCAATTTGCAAAAAGTCACGTTGCAAGCCTCCAAACGGAAAATACTTGAACATCGAAAAAACAAGAGAACCCTGATGACCAACTGCCGTACTACGGCTTTTTATAACCTGTTCAATAATCCTGGACGCCACCCCTGGCAGCTTGTAGATAATTTCATTCCCGGCAAAACACCGGCCCTTTTCCCGCCACTCCCTGCGACGGGTACAGGGCAACATCTCAAGTAACATGGTATTGAGTCTGCTCTGCTCAAAGGGGCTCTCTACTAGACGACCCATATCCGCTTCTTCAATATAGTGGGCAAAACCGCAGTTGTCCGTCACCAGTACCGGTAGTCCTGCAACTGCTGATTCCAGCAGGATAATCCCGGCATTTTCATCCAGTGCGGGATGCAACAACAAGTCTGCGGCAAAGAGGAACTGCGGAATATCGTCACGGCCGGAAAAAATGGTGACGTTCCTGTGTATCCCCAGCCAAAAAATCAAACGTTTGAATGGCGCCGGATTGTCTTCTCCAATCACAAAGTAACGGGTTTTACGTCGTATATCTTTTGGCAGGGAATACAATGCATAAAGCGCGCGTCTCAGTCCTTTCTTGATAAAACCTGAACCCACTGTGAGAAGCATGTATTCATCATCAGCCAACCCGAGTTTGGCTCGCATCTCCTTACGAATTTCTTCAACGTTGTCTGGTGCGATACGGTCACTGTCTATACCGGGCGGCAGGAAATGCATTCGTTCTTTCGACGTACCGTAATGCTTTTCAAAGAATGCCTGCTGGGTCTTGGAAATCATCAGGATCTCTGTTTTGCTGTCGTTGGCAAAGATGGACTTTTCATACCTGGCGAAGTGGCGGTATCGGGGTAATTGACGATACAACCAGTTGCGCTGGGTCTGGGCTTTTTCTTCATAACAGGAATCTGCCGCAAAATAGACATCCAGTCCCGGCATTTTGTTGATGCCAATGACGCCGTCCACCCTGTCCCGACGCAGTGCATCCTCAACCCATTGGGTGAATCGCTCATATCGTGTGTGATTGGTAAAAGCTTTCACCGGGACGATGACTACCTCAAAACCTTCGGGAATTTCCCCTTGCCACATCAGGGTGTATACCCGGATTTCGTGTCCTCGTCGCTGACAATCCAGGGCAATACGCAGGAAGTCTCTCTGCAGTCCGCCGTACGGAAAATATTTGAACAGGCAGAATGCCAGTTTCATTCCGGGAACGCCTTTTCGATTTGTACTCTCAGGGTTTGCCACGTGACCTCAGGTGTAATCTCAGAGAAACAAGGGGGATAAATCTTACTTGAATAATCATTAACAGAGAACTTGCAGATTCTTTTCCTGCATGGAATACAGGGTAAATGATCACCAGAGGATATCAGCCTGTAACGCCCGCGCATACCGGTCAGTGCAGGATCAGTTGGGCCATAGAGTGCAACCAGTGGTATATCCAGCGCTGCCGCCAGATGACCCGGACCAGTGTCTACACTCACCGCACCTCTGCACGCCGACAGTTGCATGGCAAGATCCTTCAAACCCATTGGAGGGAGAACCTCCGCAGACCCGGTAGTGGATGCGATCCTTTCTGCCCTCGACCGCTCTTTTTCATTGCCTGCCGGCAGAAGTACCCTAAAGCCATCCCGGTCCGCAAGTCTGGCAAGGTTACTCCAGTTTTCCTCCGGCCAGAGTTTGGATGGCCATGTTGAGCCGTGCAGAAACATCACCTGATGTGATACCGGGTCGTTATGCCTGATGGAAATTGCATAGTTATCAGGACCGGAGACTTTATATCCCAGAATACCGGAAAATAAAGTGCGCACCCGGTCTATGGCATGTTGATTCTTCATTATGGAAATCCGGCGATCGTATAGCAGACTCGCCAAACTTTCCCGGCTTGAACCTGCATCAAATCCACATCGTTCACCGTGTGCCAGACGTGTGATCAGTGCACTCTTGATTAAACCCTGTGCGTCTATTACCAGATCATAGGTTTCCTCCTGCAGTGAACGCAGGAAAGTTTTAATTTCACCCGACCGGAACGACCCCACCCAATCCTGTCTCCAGCGCCGGATAGCAACAGGGATAATCCGGGACACTGCGGGATGCAGGGCGGGAATATCGACAAACGCCTCTTCCACTACCCAGTCGATAACAGCGTCCGGAAAATGTTGCCGCACCTCCGTAACAGCCGGCAGGGTGTGGATGACATCACCCAGAGAAGATGTCTTGACGACCAGTAGTTTCACCCTGATTCCAGCATGGCAATCACCTTTTCCGGCAGTAACTGGTTCAGGCAGTTCTTATGGCCAAGGGGGCATTCACGTTGAAAGCACGGGCTGCAATGAATATCGGTTTTAATGATCTCCGCACAATCTGACAGTGGCGGTGTGAAATCCGGTGAAGTAGAGCCATAAATAACCAGGATTCGGCACCCTACAGCAGCAGCTATGTGCATCAGTCCAGAATCGTTGGTGACGACACGCTGGCAGAGACTCAGCAGGTCAATTGCATCCAGCAGTGTCGTTCTGCCGGCCAGATTATGGCATTTCCCCCGACTCGATGCTGCGGAAAGTTCAATGATCTCCCTGGTGATTTTCCGATCCCTGGCCGAGCCGAACAGCCAGACCTGCATATCCATGGATACCGCGGCATCCAACAGTCTGGCAAAGTGCCGGGCCGGCCATCGTTTGGCATCACCAAATTCAGCACCGGGGCATAACCCCAGAACCGGCACCGATGTATCGAGTTCAAATTGCCTGATACACTCCAGTTGATTCTCAGGATCAATTGTCAATCGAGGTGAGACATACTCGGGTAATACCTTGTCTTTCGCATCCAGGCCCAGAAACATGAACCGGTCGATCAGACGCGGATGTTTTTTCCTGTCCAGCCGCCGCATATCATTGAGCAGAAAATAACGCATCTCCCCCCGATATCCTGTCCTTTGGGGAATATGTGCAAAGAATGGGACCAGTGCGGATTTCATGGAATTGGGTAACACGATCGCACGATCATAGCGGTTATCACGCAGGGATTTGGCAAAACCGTACCTGTAACCCAACATGACATCGCCATGATCAACATCGAACAATACCGCCTGGTGAATGTCGGACATGCGTGATACCAGGGGTTTTGAGGCAGCTGGCGCCATAACATCGATAATGACTTCAGGATTTTTGCTCTTCAGCAGTGAGTAGAGGGTCTGTGACATCACCATGTCACCTACCCAGGACGGACTGACAACCAGCACTCGTTGCTCAGACATGGTACTTCTCGAGAATAAAGTCCCGGTTATCTAACCTCTGTTGACCACTCCTGATGCTGTTCACGTCTGCCCATAACCTGGTCAAAATACATTGACTGCAGTTTTTCAGTAACAGGACCACGGCCACCGCTGCCGATGATTCGTCCATCAAGCTCTCTGATCGGCAGAACCTCCGCCGCAGTACCTGTGAAAAAGGCTTCATCAGCAATGTAGACTTCATCTCGCGTAATACGCCTCTCCGTGATCGAAATACCCAATTCCTCTGCCAGATCAAAAACCGTTGATCTGGTGATTCCCTCAAGACACGAGGTCAGTTCCGGCGTTATCAATTGACCCTTCTGTACAAGGAAAATATTCTCGCCGGAGCCTTCTGCCACGTATCCCTCATTGTCCAGCAACAAGGCTTCGTCACAACCACTGTCCAGGGCTTCTGTGAGTGCCATCATCGAATTGATGTAGTTACCGTTTGCCTTGGCCTTACACATCGTAATGTTGACATGATGACGGGTATACGATGATGTCCTGACCTTGATCCCTTCTATACGCGCCTCTGGCGTCATGTACGTAGGCCATTCCCATGCCGCGATGATACAGTTGGGACGCAGACCTTCGGCACGCAATCCCATACCTTCTGAACCAAAAAAACACATGGGCCGGATATAGGCTTCCTTGAGGTTGTTTTTCTTAACCACCCTCACCTGGGCTTCAATCAATTCCTCTTTTTGCCAGGGCATGGGAAACCCCAGAATGTGCGCTGACCGGAACAGCCGGTCGGTGTGTTCACGAAGTCGGAAGATAACAGGTCCGCGGTCAGTTGCATAAGCACGGACTCCTTCAAAAACACCGAATCCATAATGCAGTGTATGGGTCAACACGTGTACTTTTGCTTCTCTCCAGGGTACCAGTTCTCCGTTAAACCAGATAACCCCGTCTCTGTCTGCCAATGTCTCAACCACTGTTCATTCCCATTATCTGCTGACTGTTATTACGAAATCCTTCAACTTTCACTTAAATACACTTCGCGTGAGTTCAGTCTGCTTAAGTACAGTCCCATTAAAACACCTGCTTTGAGATCCTGCAGACCCATTTATCAGATCAACAATTTCTGCTGCCACAGTAAATACACAGACTGGCGGTACTGATGCAGTTCATCAAAAGACGACATCTCTCCACCCAGCCACTGATAATGGACAACTGCACGATAGGCAAGGTAGGCGTTCTGTAACAACTCCACCTCGGCAACACTCAGCAACTCAAGATCACGAATTTCATCGAGAAGTCGCATCATGTCCGTCCATACGGACAATACCTGATGTTCATGCGCCCACGCGAGAACCACGTATTGAACCATAAATTCAATATCAACAATAGCCCCGGTTTCATGCTTCAGATCAAAGCTGGACAGCAGGGACTGCCGCACTGTGGAATCTTTTGCTTCACTCGTCAGACTGGTGCGCATCTGTTCCCGCATATCCACCACATCCTTGCGCAGTGACGTCACATCCCGTTGCCTTTCAAGAATTGCGTTTCTGATAGTCTGATACCGGGTATAGAGGTTTTGATCACCTGCCACCACTCTGGAACGAATAAGTGCCTGGTGCTCCCAGGTCCAGGCTTCATTTTGCTGGTAACTTTCAAAGGCATTAAACGTGGATACGATTGGACCCTGATTCCCCGAGGGCCGCAGACGTACATCTGCTTCATACAGTATTCCAAATCGTGTGAAACTGGTCAGTATGTGAATTATCCGATGTGCCAATCGAACAAAAAAAACATTGTTGTTGACTGGTTTTTCCCCATCAGTCTCACCGTGAATGTCAGCATCGTAGAGAAATACCAGATCGAGGTCCGAACCATAAGCCAATTCAATGCCACCCAGTTTCCCGTATGCAACGATCGCAAACTGAATGCCCTTCCGGTCGACATTTTTTGATGACGGATTACCATGTCTGTTCGTCAGGTGTTGACAGGCAATATCAAGAGATTTCTGCAATATGACTTCCGCGATTGCCGTCAATGCATCAGATGCTTTCATCAATGGCAACATGTCCAGTAATTCACAAACTGCCACCCGCATGACTGCGGCATTTTTTAAGATCCGCATGGTATCCATCTGTGATTCAAAATCCAGTGGGTCCAGCACCATCAATTGATCATCAAGAGCAGCCTTGAAATCTTCTTTTTTAAACGAGAATTTATTGATATTACGATCAGACAATTCATACAGCAGAATGGGATGCTCACTTAATCTGGCAGCGATCCATGGACTCATGGCACAGAGTTCAACAGTACGTTCCAGTGCATCCGGATTTTCAAGTAAAAATGAAATATAGGTGGACCGACGCTCAATTGCCTCAATAATGGGTAACACGCGATTCAGGGTTTCATCCGGATTACTCTGGTGGGATACCACACTCAGGAGCACCGGCATCAGATGGTCCATACGATCCTGTACAACATCTTCAAGTTCACGGGAGAGCATTGTCAAGGAGAACTCCAGCAGGCGCCGGGCAACAACATTGCTGTTCTGAAATCCATGTTGTGACAGCAAGTCTATGGATACCTCAGCACAAGGGTCCCGCCATATTTCTGCCCAGAAAATATCTCCTTCCAACAACAACTCCTGTTCTGCCGCACTGGAACCCACAAGTCGGTCAAAACACTCTCTGACATTGTTACGGTGCTGTGTCAGTACCTGATGGTAGGCATCAAAGTCAGCAAATCCCATGACTTCGGCCAGAAGTTGCCTTGAAATTTCATTTTTCGGCAGCAACTGTGTCTGCTTGTCATTTTTCCCCTGTATGGCATGTTCGCTATTTCTGAGGAAGACATAGGCAGCCTTCAATAACGCTATGTCCTGTGCCGGTAACAGATGTTCCTCCAACATCAATTGCAGGGCGTTCAACAGTCGGCGCTCTTGCAGTTTTTCGTTCGTGCCACCCCAGACAAGCTGATGAGCCTGAGCAATAAATTCTACTTCTCTGATACCGCCCATACCCAATTTCAGATCATCTTGTAACGATTTGGATTCTACCTGGCGTTCGATCAGACTTTTCATATCCCGCAAGGATTCAATTGTGCCAAAGTCCAGATACCGCCGGTAAACAAAAGGTGACAACCAGGTCAGAAATCTCTCTCCCAGGCCGATATCTCCGGCCACAGCCCTGGCTTTGACAAAAGCGTATCTTTCCCATTCACGGCCATGCTTCAGATAATATTCCTCCATCACTGACCAGGACTGGATCAACGCACCGCTCTCTCCGAATGGCCGCAATCGCATATCGACCCGGAACACAAATCCATCAACAGTGATTTCTGCCAGAGTGTCAATAAATTTCCTGGCAGTTCGGAGGAAGAATTCCTGATTGCTGATTTTCCTGGAGCCAGTGGTATATCCCGGTTCGCCGTATAAAAAAACCAGATCAATGTCAGAAGAAAGATTGAGTTCCTGTCCCCCCAATTTACCCAGTGCCAATACGCACATTTGCTGACAAACGCCATCTTCAGATTTGGGTTCTCCATAGCATTCGATGTTCTTCCTGTAGTGATATTCCAGAGCAACATGAATACAGGCCTCTGCCAGCAGGGACAGGTCACGGGTGGTTTCTTCAAGGTTACTGAGCCGGGTAAAATCCCGGAAAATAATTCGTACCATTTCCCGGCGTCTGAACTCACGCAGCTTTTTCTTGAGGTTGTCTACTTCAAGATCTTCGTCAAGTAAGGGATACAGTGTTATGCGATACCAATTCTCCGGCAGAGTATTACCGGGTGTATCCCCGGCAAACAGGTCGCCAATCAACCCAGGGTGTTGTTTGATCGAGTGGTGAACATATTCACTCAAATGGCAGACCCGAATCAACTCGGCCGCTTCCGGCAAGTCCCCAGGTATTGCCTGTACATCAGCTGCAATGTCAGGTTGGATCAGCATTCTCCGTTACCTCAGTACAGACCGGCAGTGACAGCAGGTTTCTGGCAGAATTTGGGCATCAGCGCCAGTCAATCCAATTCTCTGGTCGGTCTGCCTTGTTCATGAACACAGTTTAACGGCTGTACCAATCGTTGCAACGTCATTACCCACCCACAGCAGATGGCTTTGGGGTGTTCATTATCCGACAATCAGCAGATGGTTTTGGGGTGTTCATTTGCACCAGCATAATGTCGGAGCGCCGAGCTGGAGGAGCATGACTACAGGCATGCGGGGGAAGCTCGGGAATCCGGGAGGGACGCGCAGACGCTGGTG
>LXNI01001151.1_pt1 | contig 25004 bp, 27 predicted proteins | sample 809091 | NCBI WGS metagenome assembly LXNI01 (sample SAMN04870527, study PRJNA318959) | sponge metagenome | biome: 01000161; feature: marine sponge reef; material: water | host: Sarcotragus foetidus | place: Greece: Milos, Mediterranean Sea | collected 2013-05-29 | depth 5-7 m | reverse complement strand
AAGGGCGCTGATCAGCGCCCTTGTCTGTTGGGTCTGGTGCTGCGAGCCGTGAGGGCTTGAACTGCAGTAATCGATGCAATCCGGTTGATTGCTATATTGCACCCCATCGGTCAGCGGATTAATATGGCGAACAGGTAAAGTGGTCACAATTAGCGAGAAGACAGCGCAGATTGCGAGCCGTCTTCGTGGTGCAGGGCTCATATTCGGCCAGGGTTTTTCAGATGCCGAACAGGAAGCAGACTGGATTGTCAGTCGGGTGATGGAGCGCGGTCGGCCGGAAGCGATGATGGGTATGGAGGTGGAAATTGATCGGCTGATGGATGCGCGGATAGAGTCCATCGTCACGGACCGAATCGAGACTCGTCGGCCGTTGGCTTACCTGTGCAGAGAAGTTCGGTTTGGCGGACTTGAATTTTATATTGATGAACGTGCCATCATACCGAGGTCTTATTTGACCGAATGGCTGCCCGAGCGATTCGAGCCGTGGGTACAGCCTGACCAGATTGGCGCTATACTGGATCTTTGTACCGGGAGTGGTTGTATTGCGGTCTGTTGTGCCACCTATTTTGAGACAGCGAGTGTGGTGGCCAGCGATATTTCGGCCGAAGCGTTGGCGGTCGCCGAAAAAAATATCACCCATTATCAATTGGACAGACGGATTCAACTGAATCAGGGCGACATGTTTGCAGGGATCGAGGGTCGGTTTGATCTGATTGTATGCAATCCACCCTATGTTTCAGACAAGCGGATGGACACCTTGCCACTTGAGTATCAAGAAGAACCGGAGTTGGCCTTTCGGGGAGGGCATGATGGTCTTGTGTTTATAGACCGGTTGTTCAATGAAGTGACCGATTATCTCACCGGTCATGGAAGCTTGATCCTTGAGGTGGGTTCGGCTTCAAGTGTATTGGAAGCAAAGTATCCCGATGTGCCGTTTACCTGGCTGGGTACCGCCTATGACGAAAGAGTGATAGTACAGCTGTCCCGCGATGAACTCGTGACGTATTTCTAAACCGTTTTGATACTGTGTGTAGGGCACCACGAAACGCCACAGGCTGATGGCATCGTGCAGTAACAGAAAACAGTCGCTGGCTGTTCAATGAAGTAGACATATCCTATGAATAAGCACTTATTTGATAAAGCAAAGCAAGTCATACCAGGCGGTGTCAATTCGCCTGTCCGGGCTTTTGGTTCGGTTGGTGGGGTCCCCATTTTCATCAACAAGGCAAAGGGGGCCTACCTTTACGGAGAAAATCAAAAAAAATATATTGATTACGTGGCGTCGTGGGGGCCCATGATACTGGGACATGGTCACCCCGATGTTGTGGCGGCAGTGAAAGAGCAGGCTGACAAGGGACTGAGCTTTGGTGCACCTACCGTGCTGGAAACCACCATGGCAGAGCTCGTTTGCCAACGGCTTCCTTGGATAGAACAGGTGCGAATGGTCAACTCGGGCACTGAGGCAACGATGAGTGCAATCCGTCTGGCCAGAGGGTATACCGCGCGGGAGACCATTATCAAATTCGAGGGGTGCTATCACGGTCATGCGGACAGTTTGCTGGTCAAAGCGGGGTCGGGCGCACTGACTTTCAGCGTGCCGACTTCCCGTGGCGTCCCACCGGCGATAGTGCAACATACATTGACCGCAACCTACAATGATCTGGCATCTGTTGAGACACTGTTTGAACAGCAGCCGAACCGGATTGCAGCAGTGATTGTGGAACCGGTCGCCGGGAACATGAACTGCGTCCCGCCTGGGGAAGGATTTCTTGAGGGGCTCAGGTCGTTATGTGACCGATATGGTAGTCTGTTGATTATGGATGAAGTGATGACCGGATTTCGGGTCGGTCCGCAAGGAGCCCAAGGACTGTATGGTGTACAAGGTGATTTGACTGTTTGGGGGAAAATAATTGGCGGCGGCATGCCGGTCGGTGCTTTTGGCGGAAAAGCCGCTGTCATGGCCCATCTGGCACCACAAGGCGGGGTTTATCAAGCCGGGACCTTATCCGGCAATCCGATTGCGATGGTGGCTGGTTTGCAGACGCTCAAACTAGTCAATGCGGCAGGTTTTTATGATCGACTGGAGCAAAAAACCACGGCATTGGTTGCTGGACTGGAGGAAGCGGCCAGGATGCATGGTATCGGATTTTGCACCAATCGGGTCGGCAGCATGTTCGGGTTGTTTTTCACGCACAGCGATGCAGTTCGGACCTATGCGGATGTGGCGGCGTGTAACGGTTTGTTATTCAAACGGTTCTTTCATGCCATGCTCGATCAGGGCGTGTATCTGGCCCCATCAGCGTTTGAGGCCGGGTTCATGTCTGCGGCACATGACGATGCGGATATTCAACAGACTATCGATGCGGCATCAAACGTATTTTCCACTTTGACCGGATAGATTTTCCGGAGCAGGGGGTCGTTGCAGATGATGGTCTGGGGGTGCTGACCGGGAGAAGTGCCGTGCGCTCGGACATTGGAGGGGTTGAACCGCCTGTCCTGTGATGCCTGTACGGCCCGGCGATGGTCTGTGACAGGAAATGCATTGCGTTCAGTAGCGGTGAAACCCGCCACCGGCCAATGGAATCAGAATCAAAACCGGACTCGACTGAGTCCGGTTTTTAATGGACAGCGCGTGGAAAATGAACAGTTATTCCATGGTCGATACGTCTTCTGCAGCGAAGCCCTTTTCACGTTTTATCAGCCCAAATTGCACTTTTTGGCCTTCAAACAATGTCTTGAAACCATCACCTTGGATTTCTCGAAAATGGACAAACACGTCATCGCCCACCTCGTCTCTTTGTATGAACCCGTAACCTTTTCGGTTATCAAACCACTTTACTACACCGTTATAACGGTCTGACATTTTTATTCCTCCAAATTTTTTGAATACTCCATCATCAGTAGGACTATGATGAGCAATTTATATCGTAGCCAACCGCTAGTACGGTAAACTAAATATGGAACGATTCTTGAAATAGAATTCTCTATTTCTTGTGGTTGTATATCTGGTCTTGCTACTACAGGGGGATTTTATAGATCATTTTGGTAGACGTCTAGTCACTGTCAGATTTGATCGGGGTGACCACTATGGTTGGGTGATGAAGCCCGACCATCGTTACAATCAAAGCGTACACGACCTGTCAGTCCGGCATTTGTTGAACGGTTTTGGGCGATCCGAATAGATTCAACGGATGTGTTACCGAGAGGTATGGCGTCCTTGCGGGAAAGCATCGCCTGTTATCGCGCAACAGGCAAGGCGACCCCGGTGGTTATGGTGGCGATGTGGTTCATGTCTCCGTCTCAACCTTGATTTCGAGTGAATCAGGCCATGAAGTGGTTTTCCAGCGGGCAGAGAACCGGGGCAAGTGGTAGGCGTTGTACTCCTGCAGTATCGGGTACGGTGTAGCGAGTGTGTGAACAGGCAGCCACAGGCGATGATTGTCTGTCATTGCCCAAGTGTCCGGGTAGTGCACTCAAGTGCTGACAAGGGACACAGGCGGGTTTGAATTTCACTGACGGCTCCACTTGGGATGTCCAATGTCGCGTGATACGGTTGTCCTGTGAGGGTCCGTTCTGATGGCCCACTGAAAAAAAAGCCAGGCTGGTAGCAGCCTGGCTTTTTCGAAACCCCTCGTGTGGACGGGGAATTGATGTCTGCGCCGGATTATTTGTATTTTTTGATTTCGCCGCTGTTGACCCGCGCGAAGTAGGAATTCATTTCCCTTTTGACGATTGGAGCCAGGAAATACAATCCCAGAATGTTGGGAACGCAAATCAGGAATACCAGCGCGTCTGATATGTCGAGAATGGGCCCCAACTGGACAACGCAACCCAATGCAACAAAGGCACAGAAAACAATCTTGTAAATAGTTTGCCCCCTGGTGCCTTCACCGAACATGTAAGTCCACCCTTTGAGGCCATAATACGACCATGAAATCATGGTAGAAAAGGCAAACAGTAATGCCGCAATAGCCAGTGGGATAGGGAACCATGAAAATTCACGTTCAAATGCGGCAGAAGTCATTGCAACCCCCTGTGCACTACCGGCAAACCCCGGTTCGGCAACTTGGGCCGTTCCGATGACCAGTGCGGTAATCGTGCAGATCACGATGGTGTCGATAAACGGTTCCAGCAAAGAAACAACACCCTCTGTAACCGGTTCGTCCGTTTTGACTGCGGAGTGGGCAATCGAAGCGGAACCAATCCCGGCTTCATTGGAAAAGACCGCACGCTGGAAACCAATAATCATGGCACCGAGTGCGCCCCCTGCAACCCCTTCACCGGTAAATGCGCCGTTGAATATATTGATAATGACCTGCGGGATTGTGTTGACATTCATCAGGATCACGATAATGGCAAACACACAATAAAAAAGAGCCATGAACGGCACAATTTTTTCAGTGACCCTTGCAATTGACTTGATACCGCCGACAATCACCGCAAAGACGACACCGGCCAGAATGAGCCCTACCAGCCAACCGAGCCCATCGAGTGCGCCGCCGGACACATTGTTGAGTTGGACATAGGCCTGATTCGACTGGAACATGTTGCCGATTCCCAATGCGCCGATAAAGATACCAATGGCATAGAATGTGCCCATGAATTTGCCGAATCCTTCCATTCCCCGATCAGAAAACCCTTTCCTGAGATAATACATCGGACCCCCGGATACGTGACCGTCCTCGAACTCCTGGCGGTATTTTACCCCCAAGGTACATTCGACAAACTTGGTCGACATCCCCAAAAATCCCGCCACGATCAGCCAGAACGTCGCCCCTGGACCACCCACTGTGACCGCGACCGCCACGCCACCGATGTTACCGATTCCGACGGTTCCGGAAACTGCCGTTGCCAGCGCCTGGAAATGTGAAACCTCCCCCTTGCTTTTAGGGTCGGCATAATCTCCCTTGGCCAGCGAGATCGCGTGTTTGAAGCCACGGAGGTTGATAAAGCCCATGTAAACGGTAAAAAACACGGCACCCGCTACCAACCACAGAACCACCACCGGTAATTGGGCCCCAAAAACAGGAATTTTGAAAAAGACAATTTGACCGATCAGACTGGCGATAGGTGCAGTTGCGGCGTTGATGGCATCATCAATACCCGCAAAAGCATTCTTCACCGAGACAATCATCAAACCAAGTGTTGTAAGTAGTTGTCGCATCTTGGTTTCCTCTCAAGTTTATTAGTGTTGTTTGATTCGGTCGATCAAACGCCTGAACATAGACTGTTCCCCGAGGTCAGGGAACGACAGTGACAGGGACGGAAGAAGTCTGTACCAGCGCAGCCGTGACACTGCCGAAAATCATCGAGCGCATTCGCGACTCGCCGAGTTTGCCGATATAGATTTGTGACGCGTTATATTCTTCGCTTAGATCAACCAGGGTTTCACTGATTTTACCGTGTCGAACGACCGTATCGACTTTCACGCCTGAATCAGCAAGCGCAGTCGCCTCGGGATGAAGAACGGAATCATGGGCTCTTTGAATTTCCGATTCCCGTCGTTGATGGCGATCAGACAATTCTTCAGGCGTGTGGAAACTGTAGGGTGACCAGTCGATGACATAGGCCAGCAGAAGATTTGATTGGGCAAGCTTGGCATGACCAACAGCAACATTCAAGGCACGTTTGCCACCGTCACTCCCATCCAAGGCCACGAGGATTGTATCAGACATAACCACTCCAGTTTTCCGGTTACGAATCTGCCATCAGATTCGAGAAAATTAGGCACGAATGAAGTATCGGGCTTCAGTCTGGTCGATTATGTGTGTAAATGCAACACGACTACATTCGTGCCGTGACATACAAAGACATAGTACAGAAACTCGGCCAGCTATACAAGGTCAACTTGGTTGACTGTGAGCTGGAGACCGGGTGCTGATCGCGGTGACGATTTGTTCCACATCATACAGACATCCTGTGCCGGAACCCGGTTCGAGATGCGCCTTGTCCGCCGTGAGCCTCAGTTGCCGGTTGCTGGCGACCTGTGACCGCAGCGGAAATGCCGGCTTCAGGTACTGACGATTCCCCCCAGTGGGCCCCGTGATTCCTGACATTCATCGTCACCAGGAACATATCTCCTGTCGGTATATTTCACTCATGCGAATTCTGCCTGGTCCCCTTTTCGTTCCAACCAAGATTTTCTGTCCTGAGCGCGTTTCTTTGCCTGTAGCATGTCCATCAGGGCATAGGTTTCATCACCCTGAGAGACTTCCAATCTGACCAGGCTGCGAGTGGCCGGCTTCATCGTCGTATCCCTGAGCTGAACCGGGTTCATCTCGCCCAGCCCCTTGAATCGCTGCACATTGATCCTGTCGCGGCGATTATTGTTGGCCTCAATCTCTGCGAGCACGCTATCCCGGTCATTGTCATCCAGCGCGTAATACACTTTTTTGGCGACATCGATCCGATAGAGTGGCGGCATTGCAATGCATACTCGCCCGCTTTCTACCAAGATGGAAAAATGTTTGAGAAACAAGGCACAAAGCAAGGTCGCTATGTGAGCGCCATCGGAATCCGCATCAGCCAGGATACAGACCCTGCCGTATCTGAGTCCTGACAGGTCCTGGGAACCGGGATCAACGCCCAGCGCAATGGCGATATCGTGCACTTCCTTGTTTTCAAGCACTTCGGCAGAATCCACTTCCCAGGTGTTTTTGATTTTCCCCCGAAGCGGCAAGATGGCCTGAAAAACCCGGTCACGTGCCTGTTTGGCAGAGCCACCGGCAGAATCGCCCTCAACCAGGAACAATTCCGTCATTTCAAGATCATCACTGGTGCAGTCCGCGAGTTTTCCAGGCAGTACCGGTCCACTGGTAATTTTTTTTCTTTTGACTCTTTTACCGGCCCGGGCACGCCGTTGTGCATGATCAATGGCGATCTGGGCAATTTTTTCTGCATCGGGAATATGCTGGCCTAACCATAGGCCAAAGGCATCTTTGACCGCATTGTGGATAAACAAGACGGCTTCACGTGAGGATAATCGACCCTTGACCTGCCCACTGAATTGAGGGTCCTTGATTCGCACGGAAAGAATATAGGTGCACGTACTCCAGATATCTTCCGGAGCCAATTTGATTCCTCTTGGCAGCAAGTCCCTGAATTCACAAAACTCCCGAATCGCCTCGGTCAGACCACTGCGAAAGCCATTTACATGGGTTCCACCGAGGACAGTCGGGATCAGGTTAACATAGCTTTCGGTGATCCGGTCTCCATCATCTGTTATCCAGGCGACCGCCCAGTCCATTTCTCCGTCAATATGCCGATGTTCTCCGAGAACGGGCAGGTCGGGGACCACATCGGCGCCTTCCAGAGCCTGACCGAGATATTGTTCCAGTCCCTTGTCGTATTGCCAAGTCCGATTAGTTTCTGGATGAACCTCATCGGTAAAGCTGACCGTTAATCCCGGGCACAAGATCGCTTTTGCCTTGAGCGTCTGTTTCAGTGCCGCCACATGGAACTTCGGGGAATCGAAATACGCAGGATTGGGGTGGAACCGCAACTCGGTGCCGGTCGTCCCCCTGTCAACACGGCGGGTCACTTTTAGTTCGGTTTGCTTTTCTCCATCTGCAAAGCAAATATGATGTTCTCTTCCGTTTCGTCTTATCCATACGTCAAGCGTGTCAGACAGTGCATTGACGACTGATACCCCGACGCCATGCAATCCACCTGAGAAATGATAGTGCTCGTCGGAAAATTTGCCGCCGGCATGCAGTTGTGTCAGGATCAATTCCACCCCGCTGATCCCTTCATCCTGATGGATATCGACCGGCATACCCCGTCCGTTATCGATCACGGTGAGAGAGCCATCCTCATGATGATGTACCGCTATCGTATCGGCATGACCGGCAAGTGCCTCATCGACACTGTTGTCGATGACTTCATGCGCCAGGTGATTGGGTCGCTCCGTTTCGGTATACATCCCCGGTCGTTTCCGGACCGGCTCCAGGCCCGTGAGTACCTCAATGGCGGAAGCGTCATAGCGATTGCTCATGGCATCGTTAATTTCTGTAAGGGTTGGTGATCGTGCGATAGTATTGTCAGAATCATAACAGAGGTGCGAAATAACCAGGATGCAATAAAGTAGCGTAACCGATCAGCGAGCAAAGGTTCTCCCTTGTCAAGCCGTTTCATGATCTTGCCATGGGACCCGTCTCCATTGCATTGAAGGTCCGGGCCGTATGCTGTCACTCATATTGGTGCAAGAATTCTGCTATCATGTCGGTGTCGGTTTTAATCCATTTAAATTCAATAACCTGTTCGATGACACAAACCCAGAAAGAACAACCCCCCGCCGCATTTGAAGAGTCACTTGAAGAACTCGAAAATATTGTACAAAGAATGGAGCAGGGTGAGCAATCTTTGGATCAGACCATCCGGGACTTTGAAAGAGGCATGCAGCTTGCACAACAGTGTCAGAAAAGTCTTGATGCGGCCCAGTTGAAAGTGGATAGATTGCTCAAAAAAAACAATAAGGAGATATTGGTTTCCGACAGCACGGCAGTGAATTGATACCCTAAATGATGTAAAGCAGTGGATGTGCTGGGAAAGAAGATCAAGTTGACTCATCCTGATTGCCAGTGGGACAGTTACCGTCGCAGGGCCGAAAGGACATTGGAGGCCCGGCTGGCACCGGGCAAGGGTGTTCCGGTGCCATTGAATGACGCGATGCGATATGTTTGCCTGAAGGGGGGGAAACGCTTTCGGGCATTACTGGTCTATGCCTGTGGAGAACTGGCAGGTGCCGAATTGGCCCAACTGGATTTGCCGGCCTGTGCCGTGGAAATGATCCATGCGTATTCCCTGGTTCATGATGATTTGCCTGCCATGGATGATGATATGCTAAGACGGGGCAAACCGACCTGCCATATCGCCTTCGATGAAGCGACCGCCATTTTGGCGGGAGATGCACTGCAGGCTGAAGCGTTTTCCGTATTGAGTGAAGACAGGCAACCGGGGCTGTCTGATGGCCGGAGACTGAGGATGGTTGCAGAGCTGGCCCATGCAAGTGGTTGCGGCGGCATGGTCGGTGGCCAGATGCTGGATATGAAAGCGACCGGCCAGTTGGTCGATGCCCCTCATTTGGCAGAAATTCATCGTTTAAAAACAGGTGCCCTGATCCGGGCATCGGCCATCCTTGGCGGCTTGGCTTCGGAGAAGGCCAATGATGTTTTTTTGACAGTCCTGTGCGATTTTGCGACGATACTGGGACTGATTTTCCAGATTGTGGATGATATCCTTGATGCAACGGCAAGCAATGAAACGCTGGGCAAGCCGGCCGGGTCGGATGAACGGATGCAAAAAACAACCTACGTTTCCCTGCTGGGGCTGGAGGCAGCCCGACAGGAAGCCGAAAAACTCTCCGGACAGGCTATCGACATCCTCCATGATTTGGATGATGATACGACGTTTCTTGAACACGTGACAAAATTCGTTCTCAATCGGTCCTACTGATGAATCACTCTGCTTTGGCTAAAAATACAGACTATCCACTGTTGAGCAACATAGAGGATCCCTCGCAACTCAGGATGCTCGACCAGGACAAGCTTGTCCCGCTGGCTGACGAGCTGCGTCGGTTCATGATTGACATTACGTCACAGATAGGCGGACATCTTGCGCCTGGTTTGGGCGCAGTGGAACTCACTATTGCGATTCACTATGTTTTTAATACGCCCGCAGACCGGCTTGTCTGGGATATCGGACATCAGGCCTATCCCCACAAGATTTTGACGGGTCGAAGGGACCGCTTTGACACCATTCGACAGTATCAGGGGATATCCGGGTTTTTGAAGCGCAGCGAAAGTGAATATGATACTTTCGGTGCGGGACATGCGAGTACCTCGATCAGCGCCGCTTTGGGGATGGCGGTCGCTTCAGCACTCCGGAAAAAACAAAACGAAACGATTGCGGTGATTGGCGACGGGGCGTTGACAGGCGGGATGGCGTTTGAGGCATTGAACAATGCAGGGAACCTGGATGCGAATCTTCTGGTCATATTGAATGACAATGAGATGTCGATTTCCCCGAATGTCGGTGCGATTTCCAACTACCTTGCCCGTATCCTGTCTGGCCATACATATACCACGGTACGCGAGGGGAGTAAGACAGTATTGGGCACCCTGCCACAGATCAAAGACTTGGCGCGTCGTGTCGAGGGGCATGTCAAGGGAATGGTGATGCCGAGCACGCTTTTCGAAGAACTTGGTTTTTATTACATTGGCCCGATTGACGGTCACGATATCAACACGCTCATCAAGACCCTGAAAAACATGAAGAAGATCGAGGGTCCGCGCTTCCTTCATATCATCACTCAAAAAGGCAAGGGATTTGAGCCTGCAGAGGGAGATCCCTGTGTTTATCATGGTGTAATACCCTTCAATCCGGATACCGGAAAGATGGAGGCGAAGAAAAAAAGCAGAAGCTACACAAACGTTTTTAGCGACTGGCTCTGCGACATGGCCGCCATGGACAGCCGACTGGTTGGCATTACCCCTGCCATGCGTGAAGGCTCAGGACTGGTTGCTTTTTCAAAACAGTATCCGGATCGATACTTTGATGTAGGCATCGCGGAGCAACATTCGCTGACGTTCGCGGCAGGGCTGGCTTGTGAGGGTCTCAAGCCGGTTGTGGCCATTTACTCGACTTTTTTGCAACGTGCCTATGATCAGTTGATTCATGACATATCGATTCAGGATCTGGATGTCCTGCTGGCGATAGACAGGGCCGGTCTGGTGGGTGCGGACGGAGCGACCCATGCGGGCGTGTACGACTATTCCTATCTGCGTTGTGTTCCGGGGATGGTCATCATGGCGCCTGCCGATGAAGCGGAGTGTCGCAACATGCTGTATACCGGTTATCAGCATGTGGGGCCGACTGCGGTACGCTATCCCCGAGGAGGGGGACCGGGGATCGCTGAACAAGAGGAAATGAGTGCGCTGCCCATCGGTCAGGCGAGCATTGTTCGCAAAACCCGGAGCAAGGCGCGCAAGGTTGCCATATTGGCCTTTGGTACAATGGTCTATCCGTCGATTGAGGTGGCCGAGGAACTGGATGCGACCGTGGTCAACATGCGCTTTGTCAAGCCGCTGGATGAAACGACGATACTGTCAATGGCGGACACCCATACATTGATTGTGACCGTTGAAGAGAATGTGGTTCTGGGGGGTGCCGGTTCAGGAGTGAATGAATGCATACACCGTCATCATCGCTCAGTTGATATTCTGAATCTGGGGATTCCCGATGAGCATCTTGACCATGGTACGCAGCAACAGCAGCTTGCCGGTTGCGACATGGACAAGGACAGCATCAAACAGCGGATTGTGTCCAGATTGTCTTCGAAGGGATAAGGTATCCGGACTGTTTCGTCAGGCCGATAGCACGCGAAAGACGGTGGCGAAGGGATCTGGGTTCCACTATTTTTGTTTGCAACTCGATCAGCGAGGCGAATAATGCCGCGGGAGGCTCTGCGTCTGTTGTCGGACAAATCGTCGCTCCCGGTCGAAGGGCACAATGTCGGGCCGTTGGGTGATGAAAGGGCAATAGGGGGGGGTCTGGCCCGTTGAGACTGGAGTGGCGCCATACCGTATCCAGTCGATTCAATATGGCCGTGCCGTAATCTGCAAGGCTGACCAATAAAGAACCGATAACCGCACTGACAGCCCGCGGTGGCCAAGTGCGCTTGCCCGTTTTCCCACTTGTACGCCGATGGGTCAAAGATAATAGACCTTGTTGATCGGCCATGGCAACAAGGCGGCGGCGAGGGTGGTATTCATCAAGGGGGAAACAGGGCGGGGAGACCGGATTCCCATTTGGATTTCTTGGGGGATTGATGACGTTTGAGTGCCCGTAACAGCGCCAGCCCATCCCACGGGGTCTGTTCCCGAGAATAAAGATGCCGATCCAGCTTCGAGACGGTTGTCAGAATGACCGGGTCCGATGTGATCATCGAGATATCCTCGAGTGTCACGGGGCAATGCGCGGGTCGTTTCTGTCTGATCCACGACAGCAAGTATTGCCGGGACAGGACGGCATTGCCTGTTTTACAGGCGGTTTCCAGTTGTCCCATGATTTTCTGTGTGGTCAGGTCAACCGGTGCCTGTGTGCCGGAAGCCTTATTTCTTTTTCGCCTGAAAAGCCCCCAGCAGGTGACCAGCCATAGTGTGAATAAACCAATGCTCAACCATTTCCAGTAGACAGATACCCCGGTGGGTGAGTACCGTATCGAGGGTTCTTGAGATGAAACCGACACCGGGTCGAGTGAGGTCATCGACGGGGAGTGCAGGGGTGTCGCGGACTCGCGGGATGCGTCGGAGTGCATCAGCGGGTCGCTGACCTGGATCAATCGCGGTGGAAGGGAAGCGGTTTCCATTTGATCGTTGTCGGTATTCCACCAATTAATGGCGATGCCGGGTATTTCGATCTCACCTTCCCGGGTCGGGATGATCGCAAACCGTCTGGTGACGACACCTTGGACATCCGTGCCGTCAAGCATGGTTTCAGGCTGCGCCTTGTCCGGATAAATCCGATAGCTTTCGGAAGCTGGCAGGCCGACCGGAGGCAGCTGTGTTGCACTCAGTCCGGTTGCGCTCAGTTTCAACTGCAGCGTGACGGGTTTGCCGACTTCATGTCGGTCCGGTATCGGGGATATTTCTGCGACAGACAGTTTTTTGGCCGGCAGCCAATGTTGCCCTGAAAAGGTATCGGCCGGAGGCCGCACATCAAGCACCAGGGTTTCCGATTCGGCCCGGACCCGTTTTCCCTGTCTGAAAAAGGAACCGAATAACGACTGATTACCTTGCGCCGGCGATTCGGCCCGTCCTTGAAAGTGAACAGGGGGAAGGGTGAATGTCCCGCTACGCTGCGGGAACAGCGCATATCGGCGCTCAATGACACGATAGCTGGCCGTGCCTCGCCGGGTAGTATACTGAATATCATCACCCAGTTTCTCAACCAGTGTGTCACGTGGGGCCGGTGCAGTGAGTGATCCCTCGACAAGATCGACATTGAGAAATAATTGGACCGTCAAGATCAACTGTTGTTGCACATAGGGAGCCTGGGGAGATAACGACAGCTCAATAAAGACTGCCTTGCCGGCGTGATTTGCAGCCGGGTTGTTTGGCGGCAATACCGTCAGTTTTACGGGTGGTGTCTGGTGTTGACCAACCGAAATGGGTCCAAGCGTATAGGTGCCCGGTTGTTTCGGTTCCAACTCGAGTATCCATTGCTTGACCATGGTTTGTGTCCCATTGGCGATGGAAATGCTTTGTTGCGAGGCAGTACCAATCAGGTGAAAATTTTCCTCGAGGACGGAATAGTCAGGGGTGGCATTGACCTCGTCCGTCGATTCGATGACCAGCCGCACTGTCTGATCCATCGTGATCGTTTCGCGTTCCAGTATCGCCGTTGTCTCAGCCAGTGCCGTGAAGCCCAGTGACAAGAGGCAAAAAACCCCCAATGCGGCTCCGCCTGTTCTGAAAAGTGACAACGTCAATGTCCGGATCCTGTTTTCGCGATGGATGGGCATCTTAGGGTGTCCGTCTAGGCAATCCGTTCGCCCTGTGTGGAAGGCGGGGATTCAGCTATCATAGGGCCGACTGGTGGCTTGAGCATCGCATCTGAAACCAGCAGCATCAAGACCCCTAAAATCCAACCTCGCCTGAATGAGAAGGCGGCCAGCAGCAAGATGGGGAACACGAGCCATATGCCGTAATCAAACCACTGGTCTCCCTCGATATTTTCTTCAGCCGGTGACGAGCGCCTGTCCCAGTCGGTCCATCCGGCGCCAACGGTGCTGAGTTGATCGATGTCCCGATTATCGGTCGTGAGTCGACGGTATGTTCCGTTTCCCAATCGGGCAATGTCGGCGAGCCGATTGGAATCGATGGAAGGAACGACAATGTTATGATGGTCATCTTTCAATAGTTCGCCCGACGCAAGCGGGACCGGTGCCCCTTGTGGCGTTCCCACGCCGATAATGGACAGCGGATATCCCCTTGAGGCCATCTCCTTGGCCACCTGAGCGGTCTGAGGACTCACGCCATCCGTGATCATGACCACTTCGCCGTCAGTCAGGCCCGCATTTTCAAACAGCGCCAACGCCAACGCCAATCCCAGGTCGGAGCGACTGCCTTGGACCGGGACGGTCTCGGTATCCAGGGCCGGAATCAGGTTCAAAATGGTCTCGGTATCATCCGTCAGCGGTGTCACTGCAAACGCATCGCCCGCAAACACGACCAGGGCCTGTTGGATGCCCTGTCCGCGGGCAATCAGGTCAGCGAGCTTGAACCGTGCACGAACCAGACGGGAGGGCGACAAGTCGGTGCTGTTCATGGATTGCGACAGATCAAAGACCACAATGCGTCCGTAAAGACTGCTGAAAACCGGTTGTGGCCGTTTTTCCCAAGTGGGTCCTGCGAGCGCCAGAATGGTCAACATCCAGACAAGCAACAAACAGAAATAAGGATATCGCCGTTGGCGTTGTTGCTGACCGTGTGTCAAATAGGCCAGCAGAGGCGGATCACAAACACGTGTCCAGTGATTTGAAACGGCAACCTTGTTCCACAGCAGCCAGATCAATGGGAAAACCAGCATCCCCAACCCCAACCACTGTGGTCGCAGGAAGTGAAAGTGCTGCCACATCGACATCATGATGACCGGCTTGCTGTCGGGCGGCGATCCGTCAGCAGACTTGTCCCATACAGGCGGGTCAGTGCAAGGAGCACAGACAGCACCCATGCCGCGCCCAGAGGATAGAAGTATAGCTCTTTGACCGGTCTGAGGTGTTGCGTTTCCCTGTCCACGGGTTCCAGTTGATCAATCAAGTCATAGATTTGTCCCAGTGACTGCGAATCGTTGGCTCTGAAATAGCGACCGCCCGTTTTATGGGCGATGGCTGACAGTGTTTGTTCGTCGAGATCGGCTGACGGGTTGACCCTGCGCTGGCCAACAAAACCCTGGATCATCATCTTGTCCGCCCCAATGCCGATGGTATGAATTCTAAGCCCGATGCTGGCGGCCAGGTCGGCCGCCTGGACGGGTCCGATTGCGCCTGCGGTATTGGCGCCGTCTGTCAGCAGAATCAGCGTTTTCTCGTTGCCTGAACGGGCTTTCAGTCGTTTGATGGTCAAGCCGATGGCATCTCCCAGTGCGGTTTTTTCTCCGGCAATGCCAATGGACGATTCATCCAACAGTTGTTCGACGGTGACTCGATCCAGCGTCAATGGAGATTGCAAATAGGCGCGGGTACCGAACAATATCAGCCCGACCCGATCACCGATGCGCTGACGGATAAATGCGCCAGCCACTCTTTTGACCGTGTCGAGTCGATTTTCGACAATACCCTGATAGTCCATATCCCGTGTTTCCATGCTGCCTGAAATATCGACGGCCAACATCAGATCCCGACCACTGACGGGGACAGTGATCGTGTCACCGATCCATTGTGGCCGCACTGCGGCAAGTACAATCAAAATCCAAACGGCCGACAGGAGCACTTTGGCATGCCGGTCAGAAGATGCGTTGTCGCTACCTGTGATATGTGAAATGAAGTCGAAAAAAGGGACCCTGAGGGCGGCGTCCACCTTTGGAGCCGGAGCCAGATATCGGTAGATCAGTATCGGCAGAGGTAACAGCACAAGCCAACCGGGCCATAAGACAGTGAACAAGCGCGACTTCCCCTTTCAAGATATATGATCGTTATGGTCCATGTCACGCTCAATGCAAGGCTTCACAAACCGTTTTTTCCGTGTCCGCCGAATGCGGTGTTGAGGACCCTGCGAAAATCCGTTCCGTTGACCAATCGCAGCAAGGGCATTTTCATCGAAGCAGCCAGTCGATCAACAAGAGCCTGGTGATGCAAGAAATAGGCGTTGTAGTCCTCTTTGGTCCGACGATGATACGTGTTTAATACCGTTTGTGTCCTGCCATCGGTAATGGAATAACGACTGGCTGCAGGGGCCTGAAGTTCCAAGGGATCAACCAGCTGGCAGGCGACCATGTCATTGTGTTTGCGTACTTGGGTGAGCAGTTTTCGGGTCAGGCTGTCTATCCGGTAAAAGTCACTGAACAGGAATACCAGGCTGCCAGGATGAGCCACGGCACACAAATGCTTCAGGGCGCGATTCAATTGGGGGGTCTGATTGGACGTGAGGTTGGGCTGGCACGCATCGGTCAATGCGTCAATCAGGGCCAGTACGCCACGGCGACCGGCTTTCGGTTTCAGGTCAAATACCTGATCGCTTTTCATTAAAACCGCGCCAACACGATCGCCCTGCTGCACGGCCGCCCAGGCCAGCAATGCCGCTGCTTTGGCTGCCAAAACCGATTTCAAGGTGTGGCGCGTGCCGAAGAACAAAGAAGCGCTGAAATCAATAATGATAAACACCGGGCGTTCCCGTTCTTCAACAAACACCTTGGTATGGGCAAATCCGGTTCGGGCGGTGACTTTCCAGTCGATATGTCGCCGGTCATCGCCCGGTTGATATTGACGCGATTCGGAAAATTCCATTCCTCTGCCTCGGAAACGTGACCGGTAGCGGCCAGCCAGCATCGATCTCCCGCTCTGCACGGTATCGAGTTTCAATGCGGTGGCCTGGTGTCGATAGGAAATCAACTCTTCCTTGTCGACTAGAATACCCGGAAGGAATGCAGAGGTGGTCACGGAGCCTGTCTGATCTAGGGGACCGGGATCAGTTCGATCAGTCTGTCGATGACCGCGTCGCGGGTAATCCCTTCGGCCTCAGCGGCAAAAGAAAGGATAATCCGGTGTCGCAGCACATCATGGATGACTTGCTGCACATCATCCGGGGAAACATAGTCCCGTCCATTTAGCCAGGCATGAGCGCGTGAGACCCTTTCCAGACCGATTGAACCTCTGGGACTGGCACCATACTCAAGCCATTGGGCCAGTGTCTCACTGTATTTCCCGGGTGTTCGGGTGGCCATTACCAGATGGATGATGTATTGCTCAACCGGATCCGAAAGATGAATATCCAGTACGGCCTGGCGGGCCTGCCTGATCTGCTCCGGTTGGAGCGAAAGATCGGCCGTGGAATCATGTGTGACACCGTTCGACTCGACACGGGCCTCATGACGGGCCAGCGCAAGGATACTTTTTTCGATATCGGCAGCGGGATAGTCGACGGTGACATGGAGCAAAAACCGATCAAGCTGTGCCTCGGGCAAGGGATAGGTTCCTTCCTGCTCAATGGGATTTTGAGTCGCCATGACCAGAAACAGTTGGGGCAGTGAATGGGTGGTTTTCCCAATGGTGATCTGTCTTTCTGCCATCGCTTCGAGCAGGGCTGATTGCACTTTGGCGGGTGCCCGGTTGATTTCATCGGCGAGAATCAGGTTGTGGAAAAGAGGCCCCTTTTGAAAAGAAAAAGCCTGCTTCTCCGGCTGATAGATATCCGTCCCTGTCAAATCAGCCGGGAGCAGGTCCGGCGTAAACTGGACTCGGTGAAAATCGCCTTCCAGTAATTTTGCCAGCGCCTTGATGGCTCGGGTCTTGGCCAGACCCGGCGCGCCTTCGACCAACAGATGTCCATCGGAAAGCAAGGCGATCAATAACCGCTCGATCAGGGATTCCTGCCCAAGTATCTGGGCATTTAACCGGGTACTGGCCGCCTGAAAGACGGACTGTAAAACCGGACTTGCAGTCGTTTGATCCATTTTCGTTCCTTATAAAGTCGCCTCGGGGTATGCGTTGCGCAAGCAAGCGCGATTACAATACGGCTGTTACCCGGCGCGTTGCGCCCGGCCGGACCGATGGCGATATGACCGACCTTGTCTGACAAAAGGCCTGATCGTGTGCCGCGGTTAACGGTTTGGTCACTTTGGCCGATACTGTATCAGAGCAAGACACGTTCAAACTGGTTGATCAAAACCATATAAGATCGGATGCATGATTATCAAGTTTCCTGGCCGCATTGGTCGTATTCTTGGGCAACATCGGTGGCATCATGCTAATCGGTCTCATCGGGTCTTGCTGTTTCCATGGGAGGGTTTCGCACATCAAAGGGCATGCGATGGGATGCCGCATGATCGGCAAATTTTGTTGGTTTGCGTGTCAGCGGCTCTTGTTGGAATGAAAATGCCATGTAATGATCAAGCAATTATTGGTTTATAGTTAAGCGTTATTGTTAAAATCGCCTCCTGATTTTTCAAGTCCCTGTTTTTCCACGCGACACCGCATTCTAAAATGAATCAACATCCGCTGTCTCACGATATCTTTGACCTGCCCATGGCTGAGGCAAGGGGCGTTCATTTTTCGTTCAGTGATCGTGTGATATACCGTGGTCTGGATTTGAGTATTCCACGGGGGAAAGTAACGGTGATCATGGGTCCCAGTGGTTGTGGAAAGTCCACTTTGCTGAGTTTGCTCGGCGGGAGACTGGCTCCGGATTCTGGGGAACTGCGATTTGATGGCAACGAGATTCTTTGTGACAAAGACGATGCACTGTATGCCATGCGCCAAAAGATGGGGATGCTGTTTCAAAACAGCGCCTTGCTGACGGATCTGTCGGTTTTTGAGAATGTTGCATTTCCGCTAAGAGAGCAGACCGATTTGCCTGAAGAACTCATACGGATCATTGTACTGCTGAAACTGCAATTGGTGGGTCTTCGGGGGGCAAGGGAGCTGATGCCATCGGTCCTGTCCGGAGGAATGGCGCGACGTGTTGCACTGGCACGGGCCATCGCGCTGGACCCGCAGATGATCATGTATGATGAACCTTTTGTCGGGCTGGATCCGATATCCATGGGAGTGATCGTCCAATTGATCCGCAAATTAAATGATACCCTGCAGTTGACATCGGTTATCGTGACACATGATGTTGTTGAGGGCTGTGCGATCGCCGACTATGTTTATTTGCTTGATGCGGGCAAGGTGGCGGGACAGGGTACCCCTGAGGAAATGATGCAGAGCCGACAACCCAAGATCAGTCAGTTTATGAAGGGGCTTGCCGACGGCCCTGTCGGCTATCACTATCCCGCTCGGGATTATCTTTCTGATCTTGGAATATTGCGCGAATGATGCTGATCGCAGATCTTGGGGCCTGGGGCATCCGCTTTGTTTCGCGGTTTGGGGCACTGTGCTTGTTTTTGATCCGGATGCTTGTTGGGACCGCAAAGGCGCTTGCCCGGGGACGCCTGATTCTTCAACAGCTTTTTTCGATTGGTGTGTTGACCATGTTGATCATTCTGGTTTCGGGCCTGTTTGTCGGCATGGTGCTGGGGCTTCAGGGATATTATCAACTGGTCAATTTCAGTGCCGAGTCCAGCCTGGGGATGGTGGTTGCCCTGTTTCTGGTGAGGGAACTCGGGCCGGTTCTGTCGGCGCTGTTGTATGCCGGCCGAGCGGGCTCGGCATTGACGGCCGAAATTGGCCTGATGAAAACCACCGAACAACTCGCTGCAATGGAAATGATGGCGGTGGACCCGATGGTCCGGGTGATCGGACCTCGCTTTCTTGCGGGCTTGATTGCATTGCCCTTGCTGGCAGCGATGTTCAGTGCAGTCGGTGTACTTGGCGGTTACCTGATCGGGCATGGACAGTTTGGCGTGGACCCCGGTGTGTATTGGTCGTCGATGCAAAATGGGGTTGATTTTGTGGATGATGTGTTGAACGGACTGGTCAAGAGTCTCGTTTTCGGTTTTGTTGTGACTTGGATTGCCTTGTTTGAAGGGTATGATGCCGTGCCGACCTCAGAAGGCGTCAGCCGGGCAACCACCCGAACCGTGGTCACATCATCGCTGGCTGTTTTGGGTGGAGACTATATCCTGACGGCTTTAATGTTTGGAGGTTTGTAGTAAGGTGCACAGCAAAAAGATAGAAATCTGGGTTGGGGTGTTCATGACGCTGGGAATTGCGGCGCTGGCGCTGCTGACAGTCCAGGTCACCGGCCCTGGCGGTAGCGGGGGAGAGACTTATCTTCTTCAGGCACGATTCGAAAATGTCGGAGGTCTGAATGAAAAGGCCCCCGTGATGATCGGTGGGGTCCGTGTCGGCAGAGTGAGTACAATTCGAATTGACAAAGATGATTTCAGTGCGGTTGTTTCACTGCTCATTGATCAACAATACAACAATCTGCCCATTGATACGGGTGCCGCAATATTGACCTCCGGCCTGCTTGGCGCGCAGTTTGTGGGACTGTCACCGGGTGCTGATGAGTTCTTTCTGGAGCCGGGAGACACCCTGGAGTTCACGCAGTCTGCCGTCCAGCTCGAGAGCTTGATCAGTCAGTTCATGTTCAATCAGGGAAAATAAGAAAATGATGAAAAAACACCGGTTTCTCCGCTGCTTGGTTCCACTCGTGTTGCTTTGCATGATGTCTCTGGTGGCCTCATCCAATGTCGACAAGCAACCGAATCTCGTGATTCAACAGACGATTGACGAGGTGCTGGACCAGTTTGTCATGCAACGGGATGCGCTGGCAAAAGACAAGCGGAAACTGTACCGGTTGGTCGATGAACTGGTGAGCCCACTGTTTGACTTTTCCCATATTGCAAAGCTGGTGCTGGCGAAAAGCTGGAAGTCGGCGAATTCCGATGAGAAAACGCAGTTTGAGACAGAATTCAAAAAACTGCTCATTGTGACCTATGCAACGGCGTTGTTTCAATACACCGGTGAGGAAAAAATGGTCTTTCAGGGAGCGAAAATAACCAAGCGAAAGGATCGGCTCTTTGCGAAGGTTGACTCGGAAATTACCTTGGGGCAAGGCAATCCGATTCCCATTGTCTACTCGATGATCCAGAACCGGCACAAGCAATGGAAAATATACAACTTGAAGATTGGTTCCCTGAACATGGTGTTGAACTATCGCAATGTGATCCAGGCCGCGATTCGAAGCAACGGTTTACAAGGAACGATTGCAACCATCAAAGAAAATAATGACAAGGTATATTGAGCGGTCATGAATGCACAGATTGTCAAAATGGCGGGTGCGTATCGTGTTTCCGGTCCCATGACGGCAAAGACCACGCCGACGTTGTTCGGTCAGATTGTGTCATTTGACCAGGGAATGGTCATTGACCTGCAGGATGCCGATCAAATAGACAGTGCGGGACTGGCGCTGCTGATTTATTGGGAGACACTTGCGCAAAGCAACGGTATTCATCTGGTTTATCGAAATGCGCCTTCGAACTTGCAAAAGCTGGCAGCGATCTGTTCGGTAGAATCCCTTTTTCCGGCGTGATGCGGTCGAACCGGTCAATCGCAGGGTTGTTTTAGCAAACTTCACCCCCAAAATCCTGATACAATAAAATCTTGATATTCTGGATCGGAAAATGGTTACACCACAAGATATTCAAGCTTGGATAGCCGAGGGCTTGGCTGGAAGCGATGTTCAGGTGACGGGTGATGGGCAGCACTTTGATGCGGTCATTATCTGTCCGCAATTCGAAGGCAGGTCATTGATCCAGCGTCACCAAATGGTATACGGCGTACTGGGTGACAAAATGAAGACGGAGATTCATGCGTTGTCGATGAAGACGCTGACCCCACATGAAAACTAAGTCGTACGACCACAGAAATTTAATTGAAACGAGAGAGGCGAATCATGTCCTTGGTACAGGAAAAACTGAAAGAAGTGATCGACAGCAACGAAATCATACTGTTCATGAAAGGGACACCTGACTTCCCACAGTGCGGTTTTTCAGGGAGAACAGCGCAAATTCTCCAGGCATGCAATGTCCAGTTTGCCTCGGTGGATGTGCTGGCAGACCAGTCCGTGAGAGAGGGTATCAAGGAGTATTCGAATTGGCCCACTGTGCCCCAGCTTTATGTCAGGGGTGAATTCATAGGTGGCTGTGACATCATGACCGAGATGTACCAAAGTGGCGCATTACAGAAAGTACTCATACCCGAGTCGGACGCATCGTAAATTTCGAAACCCTGCGTTATGCCGGAATTTCGGTGGTGACCACTGTCACCAGGTGCGGATGTACCTGTGAAGTCCGTACCGACCCGGTTCTTTGCTGACTGTTCTGTTGCCCTGGTTTTCTTTTTCTGTACCGGTATCCCAAGACCCCTGTAGGCAGGCGATATCAGCCGCAAGCCGAAAAGGGAGCATCGCGTCCGTGCCCAGCGGGCCTGTTGGCAGTTCGCGCAAGGAATATTGGCAACAGACAACAGATAGAACTGTCTGATATCGTCTCAAATACCGTCGTAAATAAATTGAAACAAGCTTTTATCTAAAGTAGAATAGCGACCCTGATGCGGGGTGGAGCAGTCTGGTAGCTCGTCGGGCTCATAACCCGAAGGTCGCGGGTTCGAATCCTGCCCCCGCTACCACTGAGACCGTTACTCCGCCTTGCGGAGTAACGGTTACCCCATTCGCTCCATCCCCGGAATTGCCTCCAACCCACTTGATAATGTTTCCGAGGCCGCTGGACAGCGTGATTTCCATTTCTCCCCGTTGCTTGCCAGGCGATATCACGATGCGTTTAATGAGCCCACGGATGGCTTCAGTTGCTTTGTCGCGGTTGTCTGGATTGAAAAACAGTTGACAAGCCTTGTCCAACGAGGAGAAGGATATCTTTTTGATATCTCTTTTTTTGCGTTATACCCTATTCCGATAGTCAGCAAATGGGAGGGTTTATGGACACACCAGCACACAACGACAGCGCAAAAGTTTTCATGGTCGGCAAGTCGCAGGCGGTGCGGTTGCCGAAGAAATACCGCTTCGCCGAAGGGTGTGACGAGGTCTCAATTCGGCAGGTTGGTCGCTCGCTCATTCTGAGTCCCCGTTTCGCGGACTGGGCCGAATTTTGGGCGCATACGCCCCCGTTCGATGACGACATGGTCAAGGCTGTTTTGGATCGAAAGGAGGGTGTCGAGGGAGAGGATCCCCAACGCGCGAGTTTTGACGAATGAAGGTCATGCTGGATACGGACAGCTGTATTTACCTGATCAATCGCCGTGAAGGAATGACACCACGGGCGCGGTTACAGGACTGTTGCGTTTCAGCCATTGTTTTAGGCGAATTGGAATTCGGTATTTTGAAAAGTCAGCGGCCGGCCATGAATCGCGAACGGTTACAGAATTTTCTGAGTTCCGTTGCGGTGAGGCCGAATCGATGGCTTACGGCGAAATCCGATTGGCGTTAAAAACCCAACTGATTGATCGAAACGACATGTGGATTGCGGCGCATGCCGTAGCACTTGATTTGACACTGGTGACAAATAACACGCGTGAATTTTCACGCGTTCCCCGATTGGTTATTGATAACTGGTTGGAAGGCCAAACGCAGTGGCCAAAGGCTTACCATAGTATTCATCTTGTCGAGATGGGCGCCTCGGGCGTCGTTGCTGATCGATGCGGTGCCGGAAGCGCAACCAGCCGACCGAGAAACCATCGGCCAATAGATATTTGATGTTGATCAACCAACCACTTTCGGTTTGACCCGGGAAATCCGCTTGGGACAGATTACATTCAATGGCCCGCCAGAGTTGATCTGGCATGTTTGGCTGCGCGGTGCACGCCTTCAGGTGGCGGCCATCGGAAAGTTCGCTTTCCAGCACCTTGTGCTACAGAACCGGACAGTTCTATTTGCTCCTAACAGCAGCTGCCGCTGTCAGGAAAGACGATATACGCTCAGAATACGGAAATCACCCTGTGAGCGTCAATAACCAGGGCATACCTTACACCCTCTTGCCTCAAAGGAGGTCGCCTGGTGACAGGCTTCTGGGAAGCCCTTTTTTTGATAACTGGCCTCAAAATGACTGGAAATCGTTCAACAGCAAATGAAGACTACGCCGACGACTCGATCATTCGTTTCGAAGAGCCCGGCTTTGAATCAAAACTAGAAATTATCACCAAGTATTTGGCGAAGAGCCTGCCTGTTAGAGCAACAGCTTAGAGACATCTTGAATGTTGGCCTGTTCAAGAAAGGTCGCAAAGAAGAACATTTTGCTGGCCGTCCATTTCCGATTGAACAATTCCTGGTAGAGCTATCAGAAGCATATTTGTACGAAAGACGATATACTTTTTGCTCTTGCCATGCCGAACGTCTAGAATATTCGGGACGGTTATTATTTGGCAATTCAATCAGGATAAAGTTATGAGCAGTCTACGGCGTTTCTTCGGCATTGTTCTCATGGTAACCGGGATTGTGGTTGCAGTGCATACGGTCATTGAACCCCTGTACTATGTCTCCAGTGAGGAGGCTCCCTATAGCCCAGCATGGACTTATATCAATCTGTTGATGGTGTTGTCCATTGTCCTCGGGGTATTTTACAGCTACATCCGTACACGAGATGCTGGCAGTGACACCCTGGTGACCCGTGAGTATTTGGTGGCCAACATACAGCTTTATGGTTTCTTGTTTGTTGGGATTATGTTCTTTTGGAACTGGTTCCAAGTTTCCAATGACCGATATACCTCGATTGGGATCGATGTGCACGCACTGATTTGGTTGTTCATTGATGCGGCACTGCCCCTGCTTGCGGTGACGCTGGGACTGCATCTGGCACGGGGAGCCGGGCGGTCATAGCCAGCAAACACGTGTTGCGTCCGGGTTCGCTACGTCGATTTCTGGCAGGGGGATGCGCAGGGGACAGGCTGATTGAGGGACGCTTGACTGTCTCAGGCGGGTTCCCTGACTGATGGTGGATCGGTTGCCGGTGTATTGGGACGGCGGGCTTCTCGACTATCGACCTCGCTGATACCCATTTCTTAGCTGACATGCCCTGTCTGAGCGATGGCCAGACAAGTTTCCCCATCGACTGTCCCGTCTCCCGGCTCAAGGGAACCGAGTCGGTTCATATGTCACCGATCAGCCCTGCCAACATGGCCAGCAGCAACCTATCGGCAACCTCTCTTTCGAGTCGGGCTCCATCGCACCGGCGTCGAATGCGGTCATAGCAATCAGACTCCCCACACGTCACAGTGTTTTCCAATCCAGAGATGAGCCTGAAGGAGGGTGTTTTTCCATGGATTTATTCACCGCTTTTCCAGGAGTCACTCAGAAGCGCTGAGACGGTGTTCAAGGGCTTCGGCGTATCGT
>LXNI01001150.1_pt1 | contig 25007 bp, 18 predicted proteins | sample 809091 | NCBI WGS metagenome assembly LXNI01 (sample SAMN04870527, study PRJNA318959) | sponge metagenome | biome: 01000161; feature: marine sponge reef; material: water | host: Sarcotragus foetidus | place: Greece: Milos, Mediterranean Sea | collected 2013-05-29 | depth 5-7 m | reverse complement strand
AGCGATTTTGATCATATATACAAGTATCATAAGTAATAAAATAATAGTATTTTTAGGCAAATATCAGGATAAATCATATTATGGTAGTATTAATTACACCTGCAAAAGCGAAAGTAGCGCTTGCCGAGAACATGAGAGAACGTCGCCTAGCGCTTAATCTGACACAAGCTGGTCTTAGCGAACGTTCAGGTGTCGCCCTAGCTACTCTTAGAAAATTTGAGCAAAGCGGTACCATATCTATTGATAATTTGTTCAAACTCATGCTGGTCGTTGGTGGTCTGAGAAAAATCGTAGAGGCGAGTGCACCGGACCCAATAAAATTCTCCTCGATTGATGATGTCCTGTCCGGCAAGATTCGTCCCAAGCGCAAACGTGGTTCACGTTCATGAGGCACAAGCCGGTACAACACATAAAGCTGGACTGAATTTTGGGAGTAACTCTAGGCCTGTGGGGGATCTAGCCCTTCGGGATCAATAAATATATTTGAATATGATGCAGATTTTATACGTCGCGGCCTTGCCCTGTCACCTTTCCGACTCCCATTAAAATCTGGGTTACAAACCTCCCATACACGACTTTTTGAAGGCCTACCGGGCGTATTCAATGATAGTTTACCGGATGGTTGGGGGAAACTGGATATTGAGATCCAAATTGCCCACTTAGTGAGATCCAAATTGCCCACTTAGTGAGATCCAAATTGCCCACTTTGGAGTAGATTATTTCTATGAGCCGGATCACTCCGAAGCTGTAGAAAGAGCCGGAATAGGTTTGGACTGGCTTGCCCAACAGTCTCAGGATGTTCTGGAAGGCGGAGCCGAGGATGTTTTAGACGAACTTCTGGCACTGAATGGATCATCAGCAGATGCGAGGCCCAAAGCGTTTATTGGATTTAATCGCAAGACTGGGCACGTCATTCATGGGAGGCAGAATTTACCGAAATGCTATGAACCATGGCTTATCAAATTTGCCAACTCACAAGATGGCCCTGACCCGGGAGCTATGGAATTGGTATATTCGGAAATGGCGCGGCAGGCTGGACTCATGATCCCCGACACACATCTATTTCCGGCGAAACGAGGGGGGAAGTTCAGTTATAGGGGCAGGGAGTCTGGATGGGCCGATATCCAGGGGTTGGAACAGAGACTCTTCCAGGTTGTTGTGTTGACAGTGGGGTTTTAACATAGCATCAATGTCAAAGCATTGCGAGGTGGTTTCTGCCCTTGGGTCAAAAGTCTGGTCTATCAAGGATATTTTCTATCTCATTTTGCGGTTTTTTTGCGAATTCAAAAACCGGCAGTAATACAATATCTAAATTATTCATATTAATTATGCGGGAGCTTCGGTGGGCTAGTATTAGTTGCCTGTGACGGCGAGAAGGTCAGAAACACGGTGAGATGTTACTCTAAAGCAAAAGGAGGCATGCTTCTCCATTCAGATTTCCACTGGTTTTTGTTGTAATGCTGGTACGGCTCCCACATATATTAGCCCTAGTACTCGTTTTATCAGTTGGCAATGTGTTTGCCCAGTCTGGCAAAATCGCTGGCCGGGTAACCGATGAGTCTGGGGCAGGGCTTCCCGGTGTTAACCTCTTCATCCCCACTACTTTACAGGGAGCTACTTCTGATCTGGACGGGTATTATACTATCCTAAACGTATCTCCCGGTACGTATGCCATTCGTTCTTCATTTATTGGCTTTGCCACTCAAATTGTTGAGGGAGTTCGGGTGAATATTGAGCAAACCACGACGGTGAATTTCCAACTTATGGAGGACGCTGTGGGGCTGGAAGAGATGATCGTGACGGCGGAATTGCCGGTGGTGCAGGCAGATGTATCGAATAGTCAGCTAAACGTGAGCTCTGATCAGATTGAGGCTTTGCCCGTTTCCAGCATCAATAGTGTGGTTGGTTTACAGGCTGGAATTCAAGGCCTTTCCGTACGTGGTAGCGGCTCGGATGAGCTCTCATTTATGGTCAATGGTCTGACCCTAAGAGATGAGCGCAACAATGCGCCGTACACCAGCATCAGCCTTTCCTCTGTGGAGGAAGTACAGGTTCAAACAGGCGGATTCAATGCAGAGTATGGGAATGTTCGTTCGGGTGTTGTTAATGTTGTGACCAAGGAGGGGGATCGAGATCGTTATTCGGGGAGTGCCATTATTCGCTACAGCCCCCCGGCACAGAAACATTTTGGGCCTCGTGCAGATGATCCGAATTCTTATTGGATTCGTCCATTTACAGACTCGGATGTCGCGTGGGCTGGCACGGAAGCAGGGGGGTGGGACGAGTTTACACAGGCGCAGTATCCACGGTTCGAAGGATGGATTGCGATTGCAGAGGAGAGATTGAAGGATGATGATCCTTCGAATGATATGACCCCCGAGGCCCTGCAGCAGGCTTTTTTGTGGCAGCACCGAAAGGCTATGGAGGTCGTCAATCCAGACTATAACATTGATGTTGGCCTTGGTGGACCGGTTCCCTATTTAAACCGGTATTTGGGTGGACTCCGTTTCTATGCTTCGGTTCGTGCTGATCAGAGTATGTATCTGATTCCGCTGAACACGGACCGGTATCAGGAATGGTCAGGTCATGTAAAACTAACCGCGGATCTTAGACCTGGAATGAAACTCACGTTTGAGGGGCTACGAGGTCGTATCACAGGCACTTCGATCAGTCGGGCCGGACAGCCCGGGATCTTCCGCTCTTCTTTCAGTATTGCGGGTCAGTTGAGCCGTGTCAGTTTTATTGATTCCAGGATTTATTCCACCGATTACTGGACACCGACGGAAGTCAATAACCTTATGGGTGGACTGAAGCTTACACATACACTCAGTTCCTCTACATTCTACGAGATACGCGTCAATGCTTTCCGTTCAAAATATGATACAAATCCAGGACGGTTACGCGACGAGACCCCAGTTGTAACCTTTGGTGGAGTGGGATTCGATGAAGCCCCATTTGGGTTTCAACCAAGCCCCGCCTTTGGGGTAGATGGCATGCGTACTGGTGTGGGCATGAGTAATGCCCGGGATACCAGTATGGTCACGGCCTACAACATAAAAGGGGATCTCACTAGTCAGCTCAACCGGTTTTTGCAAATCAAGACAGGAGTTGAGTATAATCTTTCGGATTCCAAAGTGAACTACGGGCGCTTTGATGCTTTTCTACCGAGTGGCAATTCGCATTCTCAATGGGATCGCACGCCGGTTCGAGGGGCCGCATACGCGCAAGGGAAGCTCGAGTTTTCCGGGATGATCGCGAATCTGGGGCTCCGACTGGATTACTTCCACGCAGGAGGGGATTGGTATGATTTTGAACCTTTCAGCGCTGCGTTCAGTGCAAGGTTTGCATCTGGCATTGATACGCTCTTAACCCAAGAGCCCACGCGCCACATCTTTACGCTGAGTCCTCGCATGGGAGTTTCTTTTCCCATTACGGAGTATAGCAAGCTCTATTTCAATTACGGGCATTTTCGGTCGCTTCCCGATCCCAATAATTTATTTCTGTTGCGGGAATTCACCGAAACCGGACAGATTAGCCGGGTAGCGGATCCCAGCAACCCCTTACCCAAGACGGTCGCATACGAACTTGGCTATGAGCAGTCACTTTTTGATCAACTGCTGATTCGAATGGCCGGCTATTACAAGGATATCTCACTTCAGCCTTATCTCACAGAATACATCAGCCGCGATGGGCAGGTGAACTACACTATCAGTGAGCCAAATTCATTTGAAGATATTCGAGGGTTTGAATTTACCTTGTCCCGTAATCGGGGGCGCTGGGTTCGGGGATTTGTGAACTATACCTATATGGTGTTTACGTCTGGATATTTCAGTCTCCGACGCAATTTTGAAAATCCAACAGCTCAACGGGAATTTGCGGAAAGTGATGCTGAGCGTCGCCGTGCGTCATCCAGACCACTTCCACGACCCTATGCCCGGCTCAACTTGGACTTTTTAACGCCAACTGACTTTGGCCCACGCATTGGTTCCTATGCGATTCTTGGCGACTGGCGATTTAGTCTAATTGGTACTTGGCAGCAAGGATCAAAATATACCTGGACCGGTGGAGGAGCTGTCCCAGGTGTGGTCAATAATGTTTCTTTTCGCGATTACTGGAATGCAAATTTACGTTTCACCAAAAACATTAATATTGCAGGTAAGCGTGCACAATTTTTCGTGGATATCTTCAACGTGCTGAATACCCGCAGACTTTCTTTTAATGGCTTCATTGACGGGAATGATCAACTATCCTATTTAAGATCTTTGCATCTTCCTGAGTCTGATGATTATCAGACAAATATTCCGGGGAACGATAAGATCGGCGCATACCGGAAATATGATGTGCCTTACCAGCCAATGCAGAGGATTCCGGCGCGTGAGAGTATCACCTCTCCGAGTGAACGCGTCATCTATTGGGAGCATGAATCCCGGCAATATCTGATCTATCGTGACGGTGCCTGGGGTCCTGCAGATGCAGAAGTTGTGGGGAAGGTGATCAAGGATAAGGCATACATTGATATGCCGAATCAGGGTTTTCTCACATTCCTGGATCCACGTGATATTTTCTGGGGAATCCGGTTGTCCCTTTAAGTCATGATGCAATCTGTTACAACTTGGATGATTCGATCCACCTCACTATCGGTGCTGATTATGATCTTGGTTCCCGTTTCTGTTGTTCAGGCCCAGTTCATCAACAAGTGGTTATCAGCAGGATCTTTGCATAACTGGTACTCTGAGATTGGCGCTGAGTGTGAGTCATGTGGTTTTGTGGGTACACAGCAGGACGGACTTCGCTGGCCCGGTATTTACCGGTTCACGGACATGCAGGCAGCAAAAGCATTGTGGATCGGCGCCGTGGATGTAACGGATGATCTTGGGACAAATTATGCGCGTCGGGTGGTGCATGCTGGGCCACGAGTATCTGGGGGAGGAGAATTTTTTCCAACTCGCTTTGAATTGATCAGCCGCCTGTCTCCTACAATTGTATTTGTAGATGGCGCAATTACAGAGCCAGAGGCAGCTATGGTGGCAGATGATACCGATCCATCCATTGATGCTGATGCGATGATCGTAAATGAGGCGAATACACTCCTTGGAATCACGATGGAGCGCAAGATCCTCCAGTTCACGCAGGAATATCACGACAACTACCACATCTTCGAATATACGTTCACGAATACGGGGAATGTTGATGATGATCCAGATATTGAGCTCCCCGGTCAGACACTGGAAGGCGTCTACTTCTTTTTTCAATGGCGCCTCTCGGTAGCTAAGGAAACCCGGTATGTCATCGGAAACGGTACAGGTTGGGGATTAAATGCAATGTTGGATACTCGTGGAGATGGAGTCAAGGCGGATCCTATAGGTGAAGATTTTCGTGCTCAGTTTGTATGGCATGGCAAGTTTCCGCCCTTTAATGCTTATGACAATATTGGTGGACCAATCCTGCCGCAGGCACTCCCGGCGGTTAACATTGCACCTACCGACACTACAGGTCGCTTGGGGGCTTCCCAGTTTGCCGGGATTGTTACTCTCCATGCTGATACGTCACCTTCCGATCGGACAGATGACCCGAGCCAGCCTAGCACAACCTCCTGGATTGGCTCTGACGAGCCGTATCAGTCACAAAATGACGCATTTAACCCAGCAAAAATGGAGGTGGAATACAACGTGATGTCTGGAGGCCATAAGTCTCCACGTCACGCGGATGTGGTCGAACCCACAGGTCTCCCAGGATTCCTGGACCCAGTTGGTGATCCGAGCCTGGGGACGCCAGGCGGGTTCTCCAATGCTAATGGTTATGGTCCTTATACACTAGCTCCTGGAGAAAGCGTACGAATCGTCATTGCAGAGGCAGCATCAGGACTGAGCCGTGAGGCGAATTCGGCGATTGGTCGAGCCTACAAGAACTCTGGTGCAAATGATAGCGCACCGATTATATATGAAGTGCATGGCCAGCCCCATACGATGACAAAGAATGAATGGGTGTTCACGAGTCGGGATTCACTTTTCCAAACGTTTCGAAGGGCGATTGCCAATTATGCATCGGGATACACAATTCCTCGTGCACCGGCTCCTCCAAGTATCTTTGAGGTAGATGGAGGAGGTGATCGCATTCGTTTAACCTGGTCTCCCAATGAGACGGAATCCTTGCCAGAAAGCTGGGAGATTTATCGTGCCCAAGGTCGTTATGATAGTACATACACACTTGTCCATACTGCGTCCAGTGGGGACACGAGTTTTGATGACACCACGCCGATTCGCGGGATTGACTATTACTACTACATTGTCGGTGTACAGAGTGCCAGCCAAAATGATGGGACTGGCCTCACTCCATCCGGACGGGCATTACGGAGTTCCCGGTATGCGACACAGACCTACACGCCGACTCGCTTAAAAAGACCGGCCGGGACTGCTTTATCAGACGTTCGAATCGTTCCAAATCCATTTAACATTGCGTCAAGCCCATTCGTACGTTTTCCAGACCAAACGGATAAGCTGGCGTTTTTTAATATCCCTGGTCGCTGTACGATTGCGATTTACACGGATCTGGGAGAACTTGTAGATGAGATTGAGCACACCGATGGAAGCGGGGATGAATTTTGGGATCATACGACATTGTCGAGGCAAATTGTATCTAGTGGTGTATATATCGCGGTGATCACCGATTTAGATACAGGTGAGAGAATTATCAAGAAGTTTGTCATTATCCGTTAATGGTAGTATGAAGCGATGGATGTACATACTGCTATTTTTGCCGCTGTTTACGGCAGTTTCTGTCTCAGCGCAGCAGAAAAAACTCGCTCAGACCGCGATGAAGTTTTTGTCCGTGTCCGTGAGTCCTCGTGCTGCTGGTTTAGGAGATGCGCTTACTGCAATTGAGCATGGGTCTGCTTCGTTGTTCTACAATCCCAGCGGGATGGCTTGGCAGGAGAGCAATTTGGATGTTACAGTTGGACAAACGCAATGGATTGCTGAAATCAATTACTCCGTGGGAAGTATCTCTTTCCGTCCAGGGAGCGGGCGTTTGGGGGTTATCGGGTTTTCATTTGTCATGGTTGATTATGGTGAACTGGAAGAAACTATACGCTTTGATAACGATCAGGGGTTTTTAGATGTGGGCACCTTTTCGCCGTCAGCGTGGAGTTTTGGCATTGGGTATGCACGTAAACTCTCAGAGCGCTTTTCAGTGGGAGCCCAGTTCAAGTGGGCCAATCAATTCCTTGCCAACTCGGTGATGGGGATTGCTGATGGAGGCGACTATGTACGGGAGAACGTTGAGGAGGGGGTTTTGGCTTATGATTTTGGAGTTCTATACAAGACTGGTTTTCGAAGTCTCAACTTTGCGGTCAGCGCGCGAAATTTTGCACCGGAGATTACATTCAGTGAAGAGGGCGTTGCGCTGCCGCTGACACTCAATATTGGCGTCTCCATGAACATGGTGGATCTTTTTGCTCAGGAGGCCAATATGCACCAATTACTACTTTCCATAGATGCTTCAAATCCGCGCGATTTTTCTGAACAAATAAAGGTTGGCACTGAATATGTCTTTTTGAACACGTTCATCCTTCGAGCAGGCTATGCTTTTCCAACCGATGAACAGGGTTTCAGTGTTGGTTTGGGGCTGAAACAGTCACTCCGAAGATTCGGATTCGGAGCAGACTATTCATTCACCGATTTCGGAGTTTTATCAAATGTACAACGTCTTGCCGTACGATTTTCGCTATAGGCAGGGATGTTGTGCCCTGCTTATTGGCGGTATCCTGTGTACAGCACTGTTACTGGGCTGTGACTCGGGAACGGCGCCAAGCATTTACGATCCAAACCGCACCAGTTTACCTGATCCGGTCATTGAGGATGTGATCCCTGAGGACAGGGCTTTGGCCGGAGTAGATATAGTAACGATCACGGGTCAAAATTTTTCAACACAGACCACTGACAATCTGGTATACTTTGGCGATGCTCGTGCGGATGTAGTTGAGGCCTCGTCCACGCAGCTTCGTATGGTCGCTCCAAATAGTCCACAGCCTGAATTGAAACTTCGCCTCGTGGTTATTGGTGCTGAAAACTTCAGTAATAGTGTCTCTTACGGACTGGACCCTCCATTTATTGAATTTGGTGACATCCGGGATTTTGAAGATATATATGGAATCACCACGGATCCGTCGGGAAATTTATATGCTTCCCTGGTGGCGTTCAGTATACCGGTTGGCATCATTCGGATATCTCCAGACGGGGAGCGTAGTGAATTCATTAGTTCCACATTCTTTTGGGCCGACTTGGCGTTTGGAGCAGACGACTATTTGTATGCCGTTCGATTTGTTCGAGCCATTTTTAGGTTTCAGGGAAGTGGAACGAACCCTGAAGTATTTGCTGTAATTCCGAACAATGCTGTCAGGTTAAGCACAATTGCAATTGATAATAGTGGCCAAATATGGGCTGCAGGCGATAATGCGGAACTTTACAGGATCTCGCCTGATAAAACCATCCAAAGTTATGAGTTCAATGCTGATGTTCAGGATATCGTTTTGTTCGGTGATTTTCTGTACCTAGCGGCGATTGAGAATGGAAACAGTAAGATTTGGCGCTTTAAGATAGATTCCAGTGGTACCTTAGGAGCACCAGAGGAAGTCTTTGATATGACTTCATTTAATGGAGCGACGGCGTTCGCCCTAGCATTTTCTGCGGCGGGACGTTTATTCATTGGAACTGACGCTACTGACCCTGTAGTCGTAGTGGATCCTGATGGAGTTGGTCAGTCGCTGTATCCTGGCGTTTTAAACCAGCCTGCTCGGAGGTTTGCATGGGGCATGCAAAGGCAACTTTATGCTGCGACCAATTCAACCGAAACCGTTGCTGCTGGCATCATTCGTATCACAACACGCGACTGAGCATGGGGGATTTTTCTTTTTGACTCAGGGAGCATCACTTTCCGCACGCACACTCTTAACCAACTTTCTTGTTACCATGATTCGTAAAACTGTACTATTCGCAGCCCTTCTTCTTGCTAGCAGTTCTGCTAGCGCGCAGAATTGGATTAACGGTGACGTATTCCCCGATTCGAGTACATTCTGGCGTGGAGCTCATGGGCTAGCCGTTGATGCAGAAGGCAAGGTTTGGCTTTCACAATACTATCCTGAATTTCTAACTCTTGCCAGCGGTGACACGTTGAAAAGCGCTGATGGGGTAAACGTTTCGAATTCGGCCATCCATGTCTTTAATCCCGATGGCACCAGAGCGATGGATCCTATCACTGCCCTCAAATATGTAGATGCCCAGGGTAACGCCATAATGGATAGCATTTCTTGGGATGCTCCCAGGGTCGATATTCGAGGAATTAGGGCCGATCATAATGGAGACATTATTGTAGTGTTAGGAAGTACTGCTAGCTTAATGGTTCGGCTCAATCATAAAACCGGGGAGGTCATGAATAGGATCGAATTTCCGTTTGGTTCTCCGGTCGCTCCAGGAATTGATGCAGCCGGGAATATATATGTAGCTCCGGTAGCTTCATCTGCCCCAATTTCTATACTCGACCCCGGTTTTCGATTTCTTGGCATTGTATCCCTGAATTCCCCAGGTATTGGACGTACCTTGGAGGTCAGCGCTGATGGGAATTCTGTATACTGGTCGGCATTTACCCATCGTGGTACGTATAAGTACCATCGAGCCGACGAATTTTCTTCATATGATTCGTTGGGGCTGGTTCATGAGGGGCTTGTCGCCACTTCAAGTGTTCGACATCCTACTACTGGGCACATCTGGCTAGGTCACTCAGGATTAATTGAGCCGCCTGGTGACAATGATGTTGTTTTTCGTCCTGGCAGCGAGTTAACTTGGTATGCGCTTGATCCTGAAGCCGAGGATGTAATTGTTGATAGCCTCAAGTTTGATTCGCCATTTAATTACTGTGGTGCAGGCCTCAACAGAGATGCTCGTTCTATCGGGTTTTCGCAAGATGGAGTTTATGCTTACGTAGGCATATGGGCAGCACTTCAAGCGGTGAGTCGTGTTGAGGGCGATGATACTTGTGTCTGGATCACTAATGATAATCCTGAACCGCTTAACCGGGGTTTCGTGTATAAGAAATTCATGCGGGGCATGGTCACGAGTATTGACCGAGATCCGACTGAGATTCCAGATGGGTTTACCCTGTCGCAGAACTACCCCAACCCGTTCAATCCTCAAACCAATATTGAGTTTGAAATAAAAGATGCGGGTTTGGCTACTCTAAAGGTCTATGATGTACTGGGTAGGGAGGTTGCTACACTCGTTGACGAGCACCTAGTTGCTGGCAAGTACACTGCTACTTTTAATGCGACCGACTTGTCTTCTGGCACATACATCTACCGGTTAGCTGTTGCCGGGTATCATCTTAGCGGTAAAATGACGCTTTTGAAATAGTAGCTTGTGTTAGAGCAAAAAGGGTATCCCTTGACATATGGAGGGGATACCCTTTTTGTTTTGTGCTCTACTGCGGTAGTTGTGATAAAAGTCAAACTTCCACAAAAGAAGAGAACGGTGGCAGGACCGAATTAGTGCATGGGGATGTCCCGGATTTAGTTGATCTTTTGCGAACTGGTTTATGATGGGCTTGAGCGATTCAACTGATTCACATTAACCATTTCCGATTGATCTATGATCCTTTCCGATGATTTTTCACAGCTTGATCACCTGCTTCAAGAATCTGGAGCGTCTGGTCATCAGTTGCGTCTGTATCTTTTGCGCCATTTCAGCGATTTGGTACGTCATTTGACGTCGAATCTGGATATAGATACGGAGGAAGTTTTTCTGTGGAATATGCAACTCCCGCCACGATCGGCCTGAACCCCACACTCACGCGACCGTGATCTCGGGATTCAGGTAAACATCCTGGATTGCGTTCAGGAGCTGAACCCCCTCTAGCAAGGGCACCTGAAAAGCCTTGCGGCCCGCAATAAGCCCCGTGCCGCCACCCCGCTTATTGATCACAGCCGCACGAACAGCTTGAGCTATATCATTCTCCCCCTTGGCGCCTCCCGAATGGATTAAGCCCACGCTCCCAGCATAACTGGCCAGAACTTGGTACCTGGTAAGGTCGATGGGATGCGAAGACGACAATTCACTGTAGATACGCTCATCACTGCGCCCATAATCTGCCCCTAAAGCCTTCGCCCCGCCTGTCCACAACGGTTGCTTCTGCTTGATCAAATCAGCCTGTACGGTAGCCGCCTGATGGTTCGCCTCGGCAGTCAGATCCGCCGAAAATATTATATCCTTTCCCCCCGCTTGAAGGGCCTTTGGGTGTAAGTAGCTGAACAAAATGGTCGCCATACCCACGCTGTGAGCCTCAGCGAATAGAGATGACACTAACTGCAACTCACGGCGCGCCCCCGGCCCCCCGAAATACACCGTAGCTGCGACAGCTACACAGCCCATTTGTACAGCTTCGCGCACACGGGCAAAGAGAATGTTTTCGTAATGTGCGGGCCAGGTAAACTGATTATCGTGATTGAGCTTAAGCACCAGTGGCACCTTTTGCCGAGGCATTCTGGCAATTGCTCCCAAAACCCCATATGTGCTCACAAGACCGCTACTACCTCCACTTTCCGCCAGTTGGAGGATAGTAGCTGGATCCAGATATACTGGATTGGGGGCGAAGACCATGCCAGCCGTGTGAGCAATCCCATGATCCACAGGAAGTAGACTCAGGTATCCAGTTCCTCCCAAGCGGCCTGCACTGTATAGCGTTTGCAGGGCAGCCAATACCTGGGGAGGCCGATCTGAGTTACTTGCAATGGACCTCAAACGTTGCAAACCAGAAGCTTTCATAACCGATTTAGGCACATGTGTGCATCGATGCTGGAGCAAACTATCCGCCTCAGCTCCAAGAACTTCCGCAATGTTCGTCATGTCAAATAATAGGAGCGATCTCCGCAATCCCTACGGGCCTCCCGGTTTTCAGTGACAGCTTAGCAGCCAAACCAATGACAACTGGCATCCTGGCCTCTCTTCCCGAGAGTGGAGACGGCTTACTATCCAGAATAGCTTCGGTAAAAGCCCGCAATTCCTCAATGTATGCCTCCTTATACCTGTCTAGAAAAAAGTGGTAAGGTACATCCCTGCGGACGCTGTCCCCGGTCGACAAAATTGCAGTGTTTGGATAAGAGTTATCAACTCGGACACTCCCCTTGCTCCCAAAAACCTCTACACGTTGATCGTAGCCAAACGCTGATGACCGACCGTTTTCGATGGTTAACAATGTGCCATCCCGGTACTGCAACACAATGGTAGCTGTATCTACATCTCCGATTGCGCCGATGGCTGGATCAACCCGGACAGCGGCGGCGGCGTAGACCGTCAAAACGTCGTGCCCCATCAGGAAGCAGGACATGTCGAAGTCATGTATGGTCATATCAAGGAACAACCCACCCGAAGTGCGCAGAAACTCTATCGGTGGTGGTTCGGGATCCCGACTGGCAATATGCACTGAATATGGTATACCGATCTCATCGTTATCTATCGCCTGGCGAATACGTCGGTAACTGGGATCAAAGCGTTTCTGAAATCCCACCTGGAATAGAACACCTGCTGACTGTACAGCCTCCAGAGCGCTGTCTATGCGCTCCAGTGTTAAGTCGATGGGCTTTTCACAAAAAATGTGTTTGCCTGCACCAGCGGCAGCCTCAATGATTTCGGTGTGAGTTGTACTTGAAGTACAGATTGCGACCGCATCCACATCACTCCGATCCAAGATATTTGAGACAGACGTTCCATAATCGCCAATTCCACAGGCAGCTGCACAGGCTTGTGCCAGTTCTTCTCGTAGATCGACTACCGATACAAGCTTTGCACGCGGCACGTGATAGGCAATGTGCTCCGCGTGCATCTTCCCTATACGCCCTGCCCCAATAACAGCTATTCGTAGGGGTTCCTTCATTATGATATTCAACCTGTTACGTCACAACCAAATTTGATTACTTACAATACGCCCGAACAGCATGACATTGAACACTTTACGGGCGCACTCAAGGGTGTATCCCAAGCAATTGGATTGGTTACTGCTCGCCGATACGACAGCGATGTTTCGTTTTACTGTACAATTCGTGGCGGCCTTAAAACGCATCAAGTTGCTTGACGATTGCAGAAAGCTCCTCCTGCAGCTGTGCAAGGCGATCATATGCATCCTGCCCAGGGCGATAATCTCCCCGAGAAACAAAACCGGACAGATATCTTAGCTGATCTATGAGCATAGGCTGAGGATAGCTGTCACCCACCGCCGTTACGAGTAATGCGTGTAATCCCTCGAGTGTCTCTGTGTGCGCTTCATCTGCCGAGGTTCCCATCAGTGATTCAATACGCTGAACGACCTCCGCCGCGTCGACACGAACCTGCATCAGCTCCAAGCTAAAATCCAATTGTGCCTGGAGATCACTTACGCTAACATTGTCGGCGGCTACACGCGGATCCATAAGCAGTGCGCCTTCCTGCGAGAATGTGATTCCATCCACGTGCAGGCGCAGAGTATACATACCCGGGGGAAGCACTGGACCAGATAAACTGCCTCCCCCATCCGGCATGTCGAACCCATCATGACGCAGGTTCCACGTATATCTGTGCATTCCTGGTCCACGCTGTAGGACTGTCGCAGCAGAACGTCGTGGAACCGGACCACGCATTCCCTGAGTAGCAGCCGATTCGGGTTGAAGTTCTTCAGCTTCAATTTCTCGAACAACTTCCCCCTCTTCATTTACGATCTCCAAAGAAACCTCGCCAATCTGTTCTTCCTTGAAATAATAATCAATGACCATGCCCGGTCTGGGATACATGGGAGCAGCATTACCGCCTCCCGAACCATATCTCATCCGGTATGAATCACGTATCGGAAAGAGGTGGACCTCCGAATTGATGACTTCGGGGGTTACGTGGTGTAGTGCAGTGATGTTGTCCAAAATCCAAAACCCGCGCCCCATGGTCGAAACGACTAGGTCCTCGCGATGAATTTTCAGGTCGGTAATCGGGGTTACGGGCAAACCTTGCTGGAATCCCTCCCAAGATATGCCGTCGTCCAGAGACACGAATAATCCGAACTCTGTTCCTGCATAAAGCAACCCTTCCTTACCAGGATCTTCGCGAATCACACGCGTCGGAAAATCCTCGGGGATTCCATTCATACCATCTGTCAATAGCGTCCACGTTGCTCCAAAATCCGTCGTCCGATAAATGTACGGTCGAAAATCCCCCAGTAAATATCGATATCCCGCTACGTAGGCCTTGCCAGCCGCGTGCGGTGAAGGATCAATGGTTTGTATACGGCCCTCGGGGGGCATTCCGGGTGGAGTAACCTCCGTCCATGTCTCTCCACCGTCCTGCGTCACATGTACTGGACCATCGTTGGCTCCTGTCCAGATCACGTTTGCTTCCACCGGAGACACCTCAATTACATATAGTGTACTGTAGTGCTCCTCTCCGGTAATGTCCCGCGTGATTGGACCTCCACTGATTACCTGACGCTCGGGTCTGAAAGCAGTCAGATCACCACTGATCGTCTCCCATGTGCGTCCTTCATCCATAGTGCGGTGGACATATTGCGACCCATGGTATATCACATTAGCATCATGCGGTGAAATTTCAATGGGAACAACACGCTGGAATCGATACGGTAACTCACGTGGATTGACACCATACATGTTCACCCCTCCAACATAGTATGACTGCTCCTGGCCTGTTGCACGATTATACCGACTGAATCTGCCCTTGCAATTGCTGTAAACGATTGTGGCATCTACGGGACTAGGGACAGATGGGCCGGTTTCGCAGCCCCCGATGGCTTCCCAGTATGCAGTCGGGCCACCTGGACGTGAGTCTGGGGGTAGACTTGGAACAGCAACTGTGGTATTATCTTGCTGACCAGCATAAGCCCAATAAGGAAACCGCTCATCTACGTCGACCTGATAGAGCTCCGCTGTGGGCTGATTGTGCTGGGTTGACCATGTTCGTCCACTGTCCCTAGTTACGTTCGCCCCGCCATCGTTCGACTGTACAATAATTCGTGGATCATCCGGATTGATCCACATATCGTGGTTATCACCGTGCGGTGTGCCCACACGTGACCATTCTTCTCCACCATTTACGGAGCGCCAAAGCCCGAGGTTATTCACCCACACGATATCGGCATCTGTCGGGTCCGCATCCACATTGGTGTAGTAGAAAGGACGTGTCATAAGGTATCCCTCTGTGCTTATCACGTGCCAGGTAGCCCCATTGTCGTTGGATCTGTAGAGGCCTTCCTCTTCCGGGACTGCTTCCACCAGTGCGTACACCCGGCTTGGATCTGCCGGACTTACTGCAAAATCAATTTTACCAATAAGACCTTGTGGTAAGCCCTCTGTACTTTTGGACCAGGTTTCGCCTGCATCGCGTGAAACATAGATACCGTTCTCGCTACCATTATCCCCACTAATAATCGTCCACGGTTTGCGCTCTGCGCGCCATAAAGCGGCATACACAATCTCTGGATTACCCGGTGCAAGCTCAATATCTACTGCCCCCGTCCTCTCCGATACAAACAGTACGTGCTCCCAGCTCTTACCACCGTCAACCGACTTGAACACACCGCGCTGTGGATTAGAACCAAATGGATTGCCCAACGCCGCCACATACACCACTTGTGGATTGGTTGGATGCACGACCACGGAACCAATCTGGCCGGCCTCCCGAAGTCCTATATGCTCCCAAGACTCGCCTCCATCCGTTGACTTATACATGCCTCGGCCGATAATCACATTGCTGCGAATACCGTCTGATCCTGTCCCTACATACACGATCTCGGGATCGGTGTCCGCTACATCAATGGATCCTATGGAACCTGTCTCAAAGTATCCGTCAGAAATATTCTCCCAGCTTACTCCATAATCTGTCGTCTTCCAGACTCCACCACCGGTTGCCCCCATATAAAACGTGCCTGGATCAGCCTTATGCCCGGTGACTGCTGTTACGCGTCCCCCGCGTGATGGGCCTATGTAGCGAAATTTCAAGTCCTCAAACAACTCGCCAGTCTGTGCCTCCGCTGCAGTATAGAAGAGCATGCAGGCAAACGCTAAAAGCCAAGTCACGGTGTGTCTGTTAATCGTCATTTCTCATAAATTATTGAGCGGCAAAGCGGAGAGCCTATATACCCGGCAATTATGCCATAGCTTCGGAATATCTGTCAAGACGGCAGGTGCTGTTTCCTACGAGTCCAGAATATTATCCTTCATGCAGGAATAGTCATACGTTCGGTAAATAATACTGAGTTTTGTGCTAACCTGATGATTTTGCGCTGAGTTAAGGGCGATTATTGATGGGACTTCATGGCATGATGTACGATTTCAAGCCATCTCAATCAATGAGTTTGCGCGGTTCTGCCCACAACGACCGTGGTTTAACCCTACAGAAAACACTGACTAGGTTAGAACTTTCTACTCCAACCGCTTGGCCATCGCTCTACGACTACCTTAGTCTGTGTGTAGAACTCGATCCCGTGTCTGCCTTGGGCATGTAGCGATCCAAAGAAGCTATCCTTCCAGCCACTGAACGGATAAAAGGCCATCGGAGCAGCAACTCCCAGATTGATCCCAATGTTACCGACATCAGCTTCATAGCGGAATTTTCGGGCCGCCGCACCATCACTGGTAAACAGGCAAGCCATATTACCATAGGCCTGGGAGTTGATCAACTCAATTGCACCGTCCAGATCATCCGTATGCATTAATCCAAATACTGGTCCGAATGCCTCTGTCTGGGTAAATGTGCTGGCCGGATCCACATTATCAATGAGGGTCGGAAAAATCCAGTTACCATTCTGAAAGCCATCTACCACTTTACCTCGACCATCCACCAGCACATGCGCGCCCTCTCGCTCACTTACACCTACCAGATTTTCGATTGCAGACTGACTTTCCGGTGTGATCACCGGGCCCATTTCTGAATGTTCATCCAACCCGTATCCAACCCTGCGCGTACGTGCCGCTTCAACCATGGCTTCGGTAAATACTCCCTGTGCTCCACCAACCGTCACGGCCAGGCTGTTCGCGAGGCAACGCTGGCCTGCACAGCCAAAAGCCGAATCCGCTACAATCGTCGAGGTCATATCCATGACGGCATCTTCTAGCACAACTGCTACGTTCTTGGCCCCACCCTGACACTGAACCCGCTTACCCTTCGCAGCGGACTGAGCGTAAACATAACGGGCCACCGTTGTAGAGCCCACGAAACTGACAGCCTGCGTACCTGGATGCTCAATTAATGCGTCTACCGCCTCCTTACCTCCGTGCACCAACTGCACTACACCCGCAGGCAAATTCACTTCATCCAGCAGGCGCACTAACCAAGCACTCGTCTGAGGTACCTTTTCGCTTGGCTTAAGGATAAAGCAGTTACCGGTCGCTATGGCGTAAGGCAGAAACCACAGAGGAATCATACTCGGAAAATTGAAGGGCGTGATCGCAACCACAACGCCCAACGGCTGCCGGATCATATGCTCATCAATCCCGCTTGCAATATCCTCATTGTTGTAGCCCTGCATTAGGATCGGCGTACCGCATGCGACCTCAACATTTTCTATGCCACGCCGCAATTCCCCCCTGCTCTCAGCGATGGTCTTGCCACATTCCTTAGTAATCGAACGGGCAATATCCTCAAAATGATACTCAAGCTTCTCCCTGAAAGCGAACAGATAACGGATCCGCTCGGTTACCGGGGTCCGTCGCCATTGTCTGAATGCGGATTGCCCCTCACGTACGGCCACATCAACATCCGTGTACGAAGCCATAGGAACGTTCGCCAAGGTATCTCCGGTAGCTGGATTGATGACCTTCTGGGCATCGCCTGCCTGGGAAGGTCTCCACTTCCCCCCTATAAAATGATCTAACTCAATTACGTTACTCATCCTTGTTCAGTAGTGTTTGTGACCCGACCGGACATCATGTTGATTACATCGTTCCGGCTGATTTCATCCCGCATAAAGTTACCATAACTGCGCCCGCGGTGCAATATCGTGTATCGATCAGCAACTTCGAAAGCATGATACACATTATGCGTGATGATAATGACGCCCACACCGCGGTCACGTGCCTCCGCCACATCCCGCAGTACATTTGCTGATTCTTTGACTCCGAGCGCAGAGGTCGGCTCATCAAGAATCAGGATTCGGGCACCGAAGTGTATCGCCCGTGCTATTGCAACACTTTGGCGCTCCCCACCACTCAGTGTTCCGACCGGTTGTCTAGTTGTTCGTAGATCTATGCCGAGTCGGCTGCAGCCGGCACGTGTGATCCGATTGGCTCTGGCCATATCCAATCTTCGCAGTAATCCCCAACCCCTTGTAGGCTCGTTACCCAGGACAAAATTGCGGCTAATGCCCAGGTGTGGTACCATAGCGAGGTCTTGGTAAACGGTGGCAATACCCATTTTCAAGGCCTCTCTAGGTGAGGCGAACACGACCTCGTTGCCTTCAATGAATATCGATCCTTGACTCGGGCGATGTACGCCAGACAGGCATTTGATCAGCGTTGATTTACCTGCACCATTATCTCCCAGGAGTCCCAATACTTCACCTGCACGCAACTCCATGGCGATATCCTGTAGCGCGATGACGCGACCAAAAACTTTGCCAAGCTGATGTGTTTGTAAGAGCGAAGTACTCATTCCTGCAGAGCCTTGCGACGAATCCAATGATTAACCAGTACAGCAATGAGCAGCATCACGCCAAGAAACACCTGGAACCAGTCGGCATCCACGCCCGCAAAAACAATCCCCTGCCGCACCATCCCAAAGATCAATGCTCCTATCGCAGCTCCAATGGCTGATCCGTACCCTCCGGTAAGTAATGTGCCCCCAATCACAACAACGATAATTGCATAAAATTCCCGCAGCTCACCGCGAAGAACATCTGCCCCACTGAAAGTGACAGCCTGAATCATGCCCACCAAGGCGGCAGCCAATGCCGTCATTATGAACAAAGTAACCTTTACACGCCGCACTGGCACGCCCACGCTACTCGCAGATTTAGCATCTCCCCCAGTCCCAAATATCCAATTGCCAAACCGTGTTTTCAGAAGCACCCAAGTGGCGACCGCCGTGATCAGAATCCACCAGAGAATAGATACCGGCCAGTCGGCCCCTCCCAGCGTCAACTCACTCGCGAACAATGCCTGTGCTGAATCAAACCCGTTCGCTTCCTGGAGCCCACCCAATTGGGTTCGACCTGTAATAAGCCGCGTCAGTGCAATTGTCGCGCCCCTGAAGGCGAAAAGTGTGGCTAACGTCACAATAAAGGATGGCAATCCAGTCCGTACCACAAGCACACCGTTAAAGAGACCTGCCAATCCAGCAAAGATGACTACTGCAACTGCAGCAAGCCATATATTCCAGCCCAAATGCACACTGAGCACAACAAGTAGCATCCCACTGGCACCAATCATGGAACCAACAGAAAGATCAAACTCGCCGGCGATCATCAGCAGAGCGACAACTGAAGCCAAGATGCCCAGTTCTGCTGCCACTTCCAGATAGGTTGCAGTGCCTCTTAGTGAGAGAAAGCCCTGATCACCAGCCACCAGAGCAAATGATAGCCAGATAACCAACGCACCTCCCAGAGCGCCTACCTCAGGGCGTGAGAGGAGTCGGCGGATCGGATGTATCTTGCGCAGTCGCTCATCCCGGGAAACCATGCTCAACGTGTACCCCGTGCGGTCAATTCTTTTAATCGCCCTACGTTGCTCCTTGTGATGAACCCTGGTCCTGTCTGCAGGCTCTCATGAGCCAACAGGTTTTCGTTACGGTGGTACAGCGCCAAAAGCACAACGGGCAGGTAACCCTGCATATACTGCTGCTGATCGATTGCAAACAGGATCGCGCCGGACTCGATTGCATCGAGTATTTCGGGGGAGGTATCAAAGGTTGCGAAGTTGATTCCTGGGTTATCAATTTCTTCCAGCGCGCGCAAGCATGGCAGCGCACCGGTTGGTCCCAAGGTCATTAGAGCGTCAATGGAAGGGTCACTGCGTAGCGCTGCAAGTATCCGCTGTGTGGACTCTGTAGGATCTCCCAGTTCCACGGCAAGCATTTCTACGCTGCTCCCCTGGCTTTCTAGCGCGTCAGTAAAACCTCGGCAACGTTCGTCGAGTGCGAGATTGCCAACCTCCTGATTAATACACAAAGCATTCGTTGCACCCACCGAAGATAATCGTAGACCTCCCTGATAACCGGCTTCATATTCAGATTGGCCTACGTGGAGCAGGCTCCCCAGCCGCTGAGCATGCTCACCACCGGAATTAATGCTCACGATCGGAACACCCGCATCACGGGCCGACATCAGTGCTGCTTCCAATGCGTCTGCATCAGGAATACTAACCACAAGCCCATCTGGCTGGGATGCCAGAGCAGCATCAATAAGCTGGGACATAGTCACCAAGTCAAAAGATTCAGGGGCCTGGTACAACACCCTTGTTCCGGTATGTTGAGCGGCATCCAATGCTCCCCTCTGAACAATACTCCAGAAAGGATCTGAGGCCTGCCCGTGTGTCACAAACACAAATCGCAGGATCGGAGTATCGGTGCCAGCGTCATCATCAGACGCACAGCCACCACAGACAACCCCCAACACGAATAACAAAGAAATCCACAAACAGCGCATAAGATTAATCCTGAGAAAAATGATATTGTTCTTTGACACGCATAAGTTCCCAGTTCTTCCTAGCCTCCTGGACCGCCGGCATTTCGCTGACCTCCGCGGGCGGTACATCCCACCAAGCCTCGTATCCAGGTACATCTACGTAGCGGTCATTACGAACATAAATGACAGTAGTCCCCTTCTTTTTCTTTGCTTCTTTGAGAGCATTTTCCACATCACCTACATTCTTACACTCGATGACCCGGGCGCCAAGGGAAGCTGCATTTGCAGCAAGATCGACTGGTAAGGTTCTGACATCTTCATCAGTATCTCCCGGTAACATGCCGTTTTCGGGGAATACGTATCTGGTCCCGAACCCTTCCTGCCCCAAAGAACGACTAAGACCACCAATGCTCTTAAACCCGTCATTGTCGAACAACACAATAGTCAGATCGCAGCCTTCTTGAATTGCTGTAACAAGATCACTGGACAGCATGAGGTAACTGCCATCTCCGACGAGTACGTACACCGGACGCTCCGGTGCGGCCATTTTTACACCCAAGCCGCCGGCTATTTCGTAGCCCATTGTACTGAAACCATACTCCATATGGTACTGCTTTGGATGTCTGGTACGCCAAAGCTTATGCAGATCTCCCGGGAGACTCCCGGCAGCACACACCATAACAGCATCTGGATCACCTGACTCATTAACAGCCCCAATAATCTCACCCTGACTGGGTAATGGCTTATTGCGGATGGCATATATCCGGTCAACTTCCGCTGACCAGGCCTCTACAAGTGCTTTGCACTCAGATTGATACTCGTGTGAGGTCGTCCAGCCGGAAAGTGCATCGTTCAGTTCCTCCATCGTCACCTTTGCATCTCCCGTCAGAGGCAATGCGCCGTGCTTAAAGGAGTCAAACTCTGCCACGTTTATGTTTATGAAACGCACGTCCGCGTGCTCAAACAACGTTTTGCTTGCGGTTGTGAAATCACTGTAACGCGTACCAATACCTATAACCAAATCGGCGCCCTTAGCGATACGATTAGCGGCAAGCGTGCCGGTAACCCCGACGGCTCCAAGGTTGAATGGATCACCATGCAGGACGCTGCCCTTGCCCGCGTGGGTTTCGCATACAGGAATACCTCTACGCTCAGAAAAGCTCCGAAGCAACTCTTCTGCTTCACTGTAAAGAACCCCTCCCCCTGCTATGATGAGCGGCCGATGACTATTCTTGATCCATTCTGTTGCCTGAACCAGGGCCTCCCTATCGGGGCGATTGCGGTGCACGTTCCAGACGCGTTTCCTGAATAGCTCCCCGGGGTAGTCATAGGCTTCGGTTTGGACATCCTGCGGCAGTGCAAGGGTCACTGCTCCGGTTTCGGAGGGACTAGTAAGTACACGCATTGCCTCCGGCAACGCAGTAATGAGTTGATCTGGACGATTTATACGATCCCAGTAACGACTGACAGGCTTAAAGCAGTCATTCACACTCATATCTTGTGAGTGTTCGCTCTCGAGTTGCTGCAGGACGGGGGCTACGTTGCGACGGGCGAAGATATCACCCGGCAAAAGCAGTACTGGCAAACGGTTCACGGTAGCCACCGCCGCTCCCGTGATCATATTCGTTGCCCCCGGACCAATTGATGTGGTGCAGGCAAGTGTTTGCAGGCGGTTTTTCATTTTGGCGAATGCCACCGCCGTATGAACCATCGCCTGTTCATTTCTGGACTGGTAGTACCTGAAGTCCTTGTGCTCCTGCAGGGCCTGACCGATCCCACTGACGTTTCCATGGCCGAAGATCCCCGAACAACCGGCAAAAAAACGATGCTCGAAGCCATCACGCATCACAAACTGGTTCTTCAAAAATGCTACGACCGCTTGCGCCATCGTACAACGGACTGTTCTCATCTAAACCGCAGATAATTGATGATTGAATGCTTGCGCATGGGACGTAAAGTTACGACTGTTTTATCTGTTCCTGCACCCGGCCTGCCAAGGCTCTGTTAGTCTCCCCGGCTCATAGCTCTGGAATTCGGCTTTAATCAATGCGAATTTAGACCTCATAGTAGTGAAATTATCCCTTGGCCGTCTAAATTGTCGCCGAAATTCTTTCAAGTTCAATACTCTGGACACCAGTATAACTTAAAAGATCAAATTTCTTTTACAGGAAGTGAGGAACGTGTTGGTAGCGGCCGATCAGGTAAGGACAAGCTGGTCTGCGATGGACGAATTTTTTCAAGGTGCGGTGGGCACAGAAAGCAGAATAGTGCATTGCCCGTATAAGCGTGGATGAGACCTCATTTCCCAAGCGACATGATTATGCCACGATCGTACCCGACTCAGAATCATCCCATGATGTATGTGAGCAAGAAGCAGACGAAAAATAGTCTAAGGCGCTGGCACGACAACCTCACACAGAGCAGTTGGAGGGAATTGAACGTGTGAGTATAGATCTGTGGCCAGCGTATATCAACACGACCCTAGACTGTGTACCTAGCATGGGAGGAGACGGCGTTCGATTGGTTTCATGTGACCAATATCTTAGGAGAGGCCGTGGACAAGGTTCAACGGCAGGCACACCGGGAATTGTGAACAGAGACGAGCTCAAGCGCACCAAATTATGACAAAGTCGGTCATATCAATGGCTGGAAGCTTCAGATTCAAGAGCACGGAATCAACGATTTTCGTGACCCGACTCCCGGTGTGCCGATTGTAACGTGATCACCCCCAGACAACGAAGCATATAACCAACGTACTGGCAAATGCTCCGACAAACCATAAACTCTGCTTTATCATCTTCACGTTCTGCCTGAAGAATTTCAAAAGACCTTACTCTGCGCCCTCGGTCGGCGACATGGCAAATGGGTGAAATTGCCAAACCTCAAGCGTTCGATTGCCGCTCTCACCCGATGGGAGCGGTTCATAATCCCCGGAGAGATACAGGAATCCCTCCCTAGCCAGCTTAATAGGCCAATCATCCTGGATAGTTACACTGGTTTGAGTATCCATATTTACAATGTTCATGACGGTTTCGGGATAATACCAAAACCTCACCAACCGGTGGTTCTCGTCCAATTCATAGAGCCCCTGTGAGTACGTGAACTCTTTATTGAGATCCAGCAGTTCGCCTATGCGATCCCCTCCTTGGCTGCGCAGATCCCTCGTGGGAGGACGATAGGACATTGGACGGTGTATTACGGGATCGTTGCCCAAAAATAGAGGCTCCCCGTCGCTGCTTTCTGAATAGCCATAGAAAACGCCGCGCCCAAAGCACGCGATCTGTCGTCCGTTATAGCCTCTTTTTATAGCAGTTGTTCTTGGAAACCGAGGCACCCTGATATCATAGTCCCGAACCACTCCCGATTCAATGGAATACGCGTGTATCTGCGGCCGTGGGCGGCGAGAGGGACTTATAAAGTAGAGCGTATCCTGCCGTTCGCAAAATGATGCAGATGAGGGACGAAAGGCTCTCAGCCTCTCTTTGCACGATCCGTCCGCATTGAAAAAATAGGTTCCTTGATCCGAAACCACGATCATGTTACCATTCTCCAAAAACTTGGCGGTGAAAAGCATTCCCTCGTGTTCAGGATTGCACTGCGTGACCTTGAATGTGCGGATGTGACTGCCAGAAGCCGCGAAGACATACAATGCCTTCATCGTATTGTCGGTCAACAAAAACTCACCCTTGTCAGACACATCCACGAAGGTGATAGCTCCAATGAGCACCGAAGCGTCAAAACGAATTGTGTCTACAGGGGTGAAGAGGTCTTCGACCTCCATGAAGCCCGACGAATCAACTACACGGTAGCGCGGTCCCTCAGGTTGACATGCCGAAATGCAGATCAACCCAAGAACGCAAGCAAATGACGGTAATCTGCTACTCATAGTACAGGCATGACATTACTCCTTCTGGAGCCCCAGATTCAAGACAAGGAATCAACGGTTTCCGTGACACCGTCTACCGGTGTGACCGTTTGAGATGTGATCACTCCCGAGACAACAAGGCATATAGCCAACGTACTGGCAAATGCTCCGACAAACCATAAACTCTGCTTTATCATCTTCCGTTCTGCCTGAATATTATTAAAAGACCTTATTCTGCGCCCTGGCTCGGCGACATGGCAGATGGGCGGAACCGCCAAACCTCAAGCGTTTGATTGCCGCTCTCACCCGATGGGAGCAGTTCATAATCCCCGTAGAGATACAGGAATCCTTCCCTGGCCAGCATAATAGCCCAATCAGCTTGGATACTTACACTGGTTTGAGTATCCATATTTACAATGTTCATGACGGTTTCGGGATAATACCAAAACCTCACCAACCGGTGGTTCTCGTCCAATTCATAGAGCCCCTGTGAGTACGTGAACTCTTT
>LXNI01001149.1_pt1 | contig 25050 bp, 17 predicted proteins | sample 809091 | NCBI WGS metagenome assembly LXNI01 (sample SAMN04870527, study PRJNA318959) | sponge metagenome | biome: 01000161; feature: marine sponge reef; material: water | host: Sarcotragus foetidus | place: Greece: Milos, Mediterranean Sea | collected 2013-05-29 | depth 5-7 m | reverse complement strand
CCTCTGTGGGTTGGACTGCATTCGCTACGCTCATTGCGTCCAACCCACAGAGGCATTCCTATAAAGTAAAAGGGGACATAATAGAATTGCAGGAAAGGGGACATTTTAGAATTGCGTTGACAGTTCACTTTCCGTTTGTTCACTTTCCGTTTGTTCACTTTCCGTTTGTTCACTTTCCGTTTTGTCAACGCAATTTAGTCGTCCCCCTTTTTCATTGAGGGTGATGTCATGAAAAAGGAGACCATCACATTGAGCAGGGGAGAACTGGACCGGGTCTCGGCCATTGAAGCCATCGTGCACAAGCAACTGTGGTGGATCCATGGCGAGCAGGATTAACAGGCCATCCCAAGAGGGGAAGAGGTGATGGATGGTGACACTCGCAGGCCTGAAACAGTTCGATGCGTGTGCTGACCGGCACACAGGCCAGCTGCCACGCTGCCCGGATCAGACCCCTTGGATCCCCTGACAAGTCTTCATGGCGGGTCGTGTGGTTGCCAGGTTTGAATGAAAGTCGGAATGATTGATCGAGGCACCCTTGCATGAAGCGACCCCAATGATCTGACATTCGGGTATTGTGTAATCGAATATCCCTGTTTCCCCACATTACTTCGAGACTGGGTTAACCTTGCATCAATTCTGTGTAATCAACCAAGAGGGTCTACGTTCTATGTATCCTGATTTGCATCTTTTTATTGGAGGAGAGTGGCGTAAAACCGCTCGCGATATGCCCGTGGTAAATCCGGCAACAGAAGAAGTGATCGGACATCTTCCTCATGCAGCGAAAAGTGATCTGGATGATGCGCTGGAAGCCGCAGAGAAAGGCTTTCGCATATGGAGCCAGACCGCGCCCCGTGACCGTGCGGTGATCATCTTGCGCGCGGCGGCGATCATGCGCACCCGACAAGAAGAGATTGCCCGCTCCATCACTATCGAACAGGGCAAGCCATTGAAGCAGGCACGGATAGAGGTCCTGCGTGGCATTGAGCTTTTTGAATGGGATGCCGGTGAAGCGATGAGAACATACGGGCGCATCATACCTGCCCCTCGCAACCAGAAATTGGCGGTGCACCATCAACCGATTGGGGTCGTGGCCGCCTTTTCACCCTGGAATTTTCCAATGAGCCAGCCGGCAAGAAAGATCGCAGGTGCGCTTGCCTCGGGGTGTTCTGTAATTCTCAAGGCGGCCGAGGAGACCCCTGCGGGTGCCCTCCATATTGCCCGTGCCTGCAAAGATGCGGGACTCCCGACCGGAGTACTGAATCTTGTGTTTGGCACCCCGTCAGATATTTCGAACTACCTGATCCCGCAGGCTTCCATACGGCTCGTGGCGTTTACCGGCTCGACCAGGGCGGGACAGCAATTGACGACTCTGGCCTCGGAACATATGACACCGGTGCTTATGGAACTGGGCGGACATGCGCCGGTGATCGTCTGTGAGGATACGGATACCGAAAAAGCTGCGATCAGCGGCGCCGTACGGAAAATGCGCAACGCCGGCCAGGTCTGTACTTCTCCCACTCGATTTTTCGTACACGAAAACATCTTCAGCACCTATGTGGACAAGTTTGTTGAACACGCCGCGACGATTGCGGTCGGCAATGGACTGGATGAAAGCACCGAGATGGGCCCGCTGACCCATGACCGGCGCATCCCCGTGTTGCTTGAGCTGGTCGAGGATGCATGCGCCAAGGGAGCCGAGCTTCGCACCGGTGGTTCGCGGCACGGCCACAAGGGATACTTTTTCCAATCTACCGTGCTGGTCAATGTGCCCGATGACGCACGCATCATGCAAGAAGAGCCTTTTGGCCCCGTTGCCATCATCAACCCAGTGCGCTCGCTCGACCAGGCCATCGAAAAAGCCAATTTGGTGCCCTATGGCCTGGCCGGTTATGCCTTCACCAACCGTGCCGACTATATTGACCGGATGATCGACTGCGTCGAAGTCGGAAACCTGTCGATCAACACCCTGGAAGCCTCGATGCCGGAAACCCCCTTTGGCGGTGTCAAATCAAGCGGCTACGGTCGCGAGGGTGGCACGGAGGGCCTGACCCATTACATGACTGTCAAGCACGTCTGGCACGCAAGTAAAATAGCTTGAAAGCACCGGGTTGGCCTGCGGCGGGCGCTTAAGGAAAAACCGCCGATACGGATCCTTTGAAGCACGGCAACGGGCCTGCCTTTCCTGCCTGCAAGGTCGGCGTCGAATGGACCCGTCGCTGCCGCCCGCCGTATAGGCTGTGCGACAAGCCTGCACAGCCACATGACAAGGCGGCATAATACCGCTGTTCATGGTTTACCATGATGTCACGGCAAACCACTTTCGTGCTTCAATCCCGGCATACCTTGTCCGAAATCGCTCACCACTGGAACGCCCTGGATGCCATCTTGACCCTGACTACGAGGGAAAGACAGTTAGACACGACCAGTTTATTGGCTCATGCTCATATCGGAAACTTGCTGAAAGACCTGAAGCATATCGTTATCCGTACAAAGCACCGGATGAACAATTCATTTCAAAATAAAACGGCTTGTTTCGTCTTATTCGGTCATCCCTCGGCTAAAATGGTTCGTCTCGCCAATGAAATCGCAGTAAGATGGTCAGACGACCAATAGGCTTGGTTTTGGGAAATTCGTGATGAAGCAGGTATCGTTAGACGACAAATACTCCTTTGATGCGAAAAGCGCTTATATAACCGGGATTGAGGCTCTGGTTCGACTGCCTTTGATGCAGCATCAAAGGGACCTCGACGCCGGTCTCAACACAGCGGGCTTTGTTTCCGGGTATCGTGGCTCACCGGTTGGCACAGTGGACCAGTCGATCTGGAAGGCGAAAAATCACTTCGACAAACACAACATTCGTTTTCAACCGGGGGTCAACGAAGATTTGGCCGCCACCGCGGTATGGGGCACCCAACAGGTCCATTTGATTCCAAAAGTCAAATATGATGGGGTGTTTGCGATGTGGTATGGCAAGGGCCCCGGTGTCGACCGCAGCATGGATGTCATCAAGCACGCAAATGCGTTTGGAACGACCCGTTATGGCGGGGTGCTTGCTGTGGCAGGCGATGATCATGCGTGCAAGTCGTCCACGGTTCCCCACCAAAGCGAACACATGTTCATTGGTGCCGCCGTCCCCGTTTTAAATCCGGCCAATGTACAGGAAGTACTGGATTACGGATTATACGGATGGGCACTGTCCCGTTTCAGCGGGTGCTGGGTCGGCTTGAAGGCAATTACCGAAAACATGGATTCGGCTATTTCGGCTGACCTTGATCCGGATCGTATTCGCATTCAGCTGCCCGATAATGTCGACATGCCGTCATACGGACTCAATGCACAGTGGCCGACCACACCCCTCGATCAAGAAAAATCACTCTATCAGCACCGAATCGATGCGGCGCGTGCCTTTGCCTTGTCCAACCATTTAAACCGCATCATGCTTGACACCGATCATCCTCGGCTGGGCATCGTCACATCGGGGAAAACCTATCTGGATGTGATGGAAGCATTGTGTGATTTGGGCATCTCGGAAGAGATCGCCTCCAGCATCGGAATCCGAATCTACAAGGTCGGCATGAGCTGGCCTTTGGAGCCTGTCGCCACTCACCGCTTTGCCAAGGGACTCGATGAAATTCTTGTGATAGAAGAAAAGCGCAACATCATCGAAAACCAGATTATCGGGCAGCTTTACCATTGGCCAGCGAGTGAACGGCCCCGCGTGATTGGAGAATTCGATGAACAGGGTCACCGTCTGGTTTCCAATCTGGGCGAACTGACCCCGACTGTCGTCGCCCAAGTGATCGCAGGTCGTCTCCTTCGGTTTTATGACCGCCAGGAAATTCGCAAGCACATTGAATTTATAGAGGAAAAGGAACAGCGTATTGGCCAAACCCAGGCCAGCTTGACCCGCACGCCTTATTTCTGTTCCGGCTGTCCGCATAACATCTCCACAAAACTCCCCGAAGGAAGCACCGGGCTTGCCGGCATAGGGTGTCATTACATGGTCAAGTGGATGAATCGCAATACCGAGTTGTTCACTCAAATGGGCGGGGAGGGGGCCTCTTGGATCGGACAGGCGCCCTTTACTGAAACCGATCACGTCTTTCAGAATATTGGTGATGGCACCTTTTTTCACTCTGGCATCCTCGCCATCAGAGCAACGATCGCCGCGGGCGTCAATATCACCTACAAGATACTGTTCAACGATGCGGTCGCGATGACCGGCGGCCAACCGGTTGACGGCAATCTGTCACTTTATGATCTGGTCAGTACCGTTCGCGCCGAGGGCGTCTCGAGAATTGCCGTCGTCAGTGAAAATACCGCACAGGCACGAACGGTGCTTTCAGGCATCCGTGATATCACCATCCACTCTCGAAAGGAATACGACCAGCTTCAGCAAGCGATTCGGACCGTGAAGGGAACCTCAGTGATTGTCTATGACCAGACGTGTGCCTCGGAAAAAAGACGACGACGAAAACGCGGGATACTGGCACAAAGCAACATTCGTGTCTTCATCAATCATGAGATATGCGAAGGTTGCGGCGATTGCACCACGCAGTCAAACTGCCTCTCTGTCTTGCCCAAGCAGACCGAACTGGGAATGAAACGCCAGATTGATCAGCATGCCTGCAATCATGATCTAAGCTGCGTGGACGGATTTTGTCCGAGTTTCGTCACCGTGACCGATGCAACCTTGAAAAAACCTCGAAGCCTCGATAGCGGCATACTGGACATGACCCTGCCGGAAGTCACACTGCCGGACCCTGTGCGGCCGTGGAATATCCTTGTGACCGGCATCGGGGGCACCGGCGTACTGACCGTCGGGTCTATACTGGCCATGGCGGCACATATCGAGGGGAAAGGATGCTCTACCTTAAACCAGACTGGCTTGGCCCAAAAATTCGGCGCCGTCGTCAGCCATGTTCGCATTGCATCACACCAGCGTGATATTCATGCCGTACGCATTACAGACGGTGGAGCGGATCTTTTGCTCGGCTGTGATTTAGTGGTCTCCTCAATGCCCGATGCGCTGACTCGGCTCAGTCCGAGCCGGTCCCACGCGATCGTGAACAGCCACGAAAACCCCACGGCCGAATTTATCCAGGACCCGTCCTACTCTTTTCCCGGAACACAGCTGCAACAGCGCATTGTTCAGGAGTCCGGGCAAGGAAAAGCGGAATTTATTGACGCAACCCGAATCGCCAGAACCTTGCTTGGAGATTCCATTGCCAGTAATCTGTTCATGCTGGGATATGCCTATCAAAAGCATCTGGTTCCCGTCAAGATGACGAGTATTCTGCAAGCCATCGCATTGAACAATGTATCGGTTCAACTCAATCAGAAAGCCTTTGATTGGGGACGAAAGGCCGCGGTCAATCTGAAGGAAGTGGAAAACCTGATTCCGCATAGTCATCGGCCTGTCCAGCCGCTGGAGAAACTCCATCAGATCATCGACTGGAGAAACCGGGCACTGCAGGACTATCAAAATGTCCGCTATGCCAAAAAATACCTCGAGATCGTCCATCGGGTGCAGAACCTGGAAACCGACCTCCGGGACACATCCGGATTGTCCTCTGACGAAACCCACTTGGAACTGACCAAGGGGGTCGCGCTAAGCCTGTTCAAGTTAATGGCGTATAAGGACGAATATGAAATTGCACGGCTTTATTCCAAAGCTTCCTTTTTCGACGCATTGAACCAACAGTTCGAGGGAAACTGGAAACTACGTTTTCATATGGCACCACCGTTGCTCTCCAGGGTGAACCCGCATAGCGGTCATCCTGAAAAAAGGGCACTGTCAGGGAAAATGGCCAGGGTTTTTCCATTACTCGCCAAGCTGAAGTGCCTGCGTGGCACCCCTTTCGACATTTTTGGCAAAACAAAAGACCGGATCATTGAGCGTCGGTTAATGGATGAATTTATCGGTGACATAGACCATATCGGTCAGCATTTGAGTTTGAACACGTACGATACCGCCATCGAGTTTTTCCGGTTACCGCTTGAGATCAAGGGATTTGGCCATGTAAAAATGGGCAATGTCGATCGATATCGGACCCGACGCAAGGCACTTCTGAATAAACTCTTGCCCAATCACCCTGCATGAAAAAGCCCGAGAGTTGAAATTCGGGTCGAACCCTTGCGCTGTTGTCACTGATGGTCCCGTTGCCTCCACGCTCACGCAATCACTTCCCTTCCCCTGTGCCCGACGGTCCCGGTAGCATGAACATGACCCGTTTGCGTCGCGGACCGCACAAACCATGAAACCAACCGAAAGGACTGAGCGAATCCTACCCTGCTAATTCTGGAACTCTTCCGGTTTCGCGGTGTAGAATGTCTTTGTCATGATTTTGCAAATGAACCCTCATGCCCACTGCCCCGGAATTTTCTGATGCCGAGTTGTACCGGATAAAGGAAATGCTGACACAGCATTATCAGAAAGATGTTCAAATGAGCTTGGTAAATTTCGATGCAGTGATCAGCACACACGACAAGATCGCGGCGACCGGTCCAGCGATCTATTGGCATGCACATGAAACAAATTTTGTGGTTTCAAAAACCGGGCTATCCGAATATCGTGGCCTGTTTTACTATACCCCGCATGAACTGTTCGAAATCGGTACCGATGGCTTTGACAATATCGAGGAATGTGTCACGGCAGTATTACAAACGCAAGGGGACAACCGAAGACAAAGCACGCGTACCCATTGAACAAACAGAACAGACCGCTTCAAGCGAAATAATACGTCACCCATGAAAAACGCATTTTATGCCCAGTCTGGGGGTGTCACAGCGGTGATCAATGCCTCCGCCGCTGGGGTCATAGAAACTGCTCGGATGCACCCGAAACGAATCGGGAAAGTCTACGCGGGAAGAAATGGCATTATTGGCGCCTTGACCGAAGACATCATAGATACTTCCAGGGAATCAGGTGCCTCGATACGCAAATTGATGCATACGCCCGGTGGGGCATTCGGCTCGTGTCGCTATAAACTGAAATTCATTGACGAGGACCGCTCCCAGTACCAGCGAATCATTGAAGTGTTCGCCGCGCACAACATTGGTTATTTCTTTTATAACGGCGGCGGTGATTCGGCGGATACTTGCCTGAAAATTTCCCAGCTTTCCCAAACACTCAATTTCCCGGTTCAGGCGATTCATATTCCCAAGACTGTCGACAATGACCTTCCGTTTACAGACAACTGTCCTGGATTCGGTTCGGTCGCGAAGTACATTGCGATCTCGACCAAAGAAGCGAGTATCGATGTCGCCTCGATGGCTCAATCGTCAACCAAGGTATTCATCCTCGAGGTCATGGGGCGCCATGCCGGCTGGATTGCCGCAGCCGGCGCAATGGCGTCGGATGAAGAAACAAACATCCCGATCATTGTATTGTTTCCTGAAATCCCCTTTGATCGCAAAAAATTCATGCGCGAAGTCCAACGAAAGGTGGAAAAATACGGCTATGTTTCCATCGTTGTATCGGAAGGCGTAAGAGGCAACGATGGGAGATTTCTATCAGATCATGGATTGGTCGATGCGTTCGGGCACGCGCAGCTCGGTGGCGTTGCCCCAATGATCGCCAATATGGTCAAGCAGGATACCGGCTATAAATTCCACTGGGCCGTCGCCGACTATATGCAGCGCTCCGCCCGCCATATCGCATCGAAAACCGATGTGGAGCAAGCCTATGCACTCGGCAAGGCCGCCGTCACACTGGCGTTAGATGGCAACAATTCGGTCATGCCCATTCTTGTTCGCACTGCGAACAAACCCTACCGCTGGGAAATAGACACCGTCGAACTGTCCAAGGTGGCCAATATTGAAAAAATGATGCCGCGCAATTTTATCAGCCCAGACGGCTTCAGCATTACCGCGGCGTGTCGTGACTATTTGGCACCACTGATACAGGGTGAGGATTACCCTCCCTACCGCAATGGACTGCCGGACTATGTTCGACTGAAAAACATCCCTGTTAAAAAGAAGCTCGAGGCAACCCAACTTCCCTGACCCGGTTCGGACTCATCCGTCGCCCGACAGCCAAATCACAGGCTCCCGAAAGAACGGTGTCACCCGCTCATCGCCTTGAACTAAACACTGAGCAAGGGGGCGATCACCAGACTCACAATCGCCATCACATTGATCAGGATATTCATCGCTGGCCCTGACGTATCCTTGAACGGATCACCCACCGTATCGCCGACGACCGTTGCCGCGTGCACCGCAGAACCCTTACCCCCGAAGTTGCCCTTCTCAACGTACTTTTTGGCATTGTCCCATGCGCCCCCTGCATTGGCCATTGTCAGCGCCATCAGGACACAGCCGAGCAAGGCCCCGGCCAACATACCCCCCAAGGTGGTTGCACCCAGGGATAATCCCACCACAACCGGCGCGGCAACGGCCAAGATACCCGGTAAGATCATCCGTTTGAGCGCGGCCTGCGTCGCGATATCAATACAGCGGTCCGAATCGGGTTCGGCCTTGCCCTCCATCAAACCGGGTATTTCCCTGAACTGCCGACGGATTTCATGAATCATGTCAAACGCCGCGCTCCCCACCGCTTTCATGGTAATGCTTGAGACCAAAAACGGAAATATTCCACCAATAAACATCCCCGCGAGCACCTTGGGATCACTGATCTTCAAAATGAAACCGGGATTGAGATGAGACACCGTTTCGATAAATGCAGAAATAATCGCAAGGGCGGCCAATGCTGCGGCACCAATGGCAAACCCCTTGCCAATCGCAGCGGTCGTATTGCCCAGTTCATCCAATGAATCGGTGATTTTTCTCACGTCCTCCCCCAGCCCGGACATTTCTGCAATGCCTCCGGCGTTGTCCGCGACAGGCCCATAGGCATCAATCGCCATGGTGATCCCCACCGTGGCCAGCATCCCGACCGCCGCGATGCCGACACCGTACAATCCGGTCAGCCAGCTTGAGAGCAAGATAATGCCGCTGATGATGAAAAGTGGAACGACAACCGATTCCATGCCCACGGCCAAGCCTGCGATAAGCACCGTGGCCGGGCCCGTTTCACCGCTTTTTGCGATCTCACGGACAGGCCGGCCGCCGGTATAGTATTCGGTGATTAATCCGACCCCGACCCCGCCAATCGTACCGACCACAACGGCCCACCAGACATTGGGGCTGATCTGCAAATACCGAATCAGAAAAAACGCCGCGCAGACAAAAATGACGGCCGCGGTAATGGTTCCGATTCTCAACGCCAGTTCAGGCGATTTTGAGGTATTCATTTTGACGATGAAAATACCCAAAATCGAAGACAATATGCCCACAGATGCCAACGCCAGTGGCAAGAACATCAATGTGTTTTGTGCACCGAGCACGGCCAGTGTGGCCGCCGGCAAGGTCGATGCAATCGCAATCGAGGCAATGATTGAACCACAGTATGATTCAAAAATATCGGATCCCATTCCGGCGACATCACCGACATTGTCACCCACATTATCGGCAATGACGCCGGGGTTACGCGGATCGTCTTCAGGGATGCCCGCTTCCACCTTTCCCACCAGGTCTGCACCGACATCGGCACTCTTGGTAAAAATACCCCCGCCGACCCTTGAAAAAAGCGCCACTGAGGAGGCGCCCATGCCGAAACCATGTATGACGTGTGCGGTGTGGGGATCACTGCCATAGAGCAGATACAATACCCCCAGGCCGATCAGTCCCATTGCCGCTACGCTCAACCCCATCACCGACCCACCAAAAAAGGCCACTGTGAGTGCCCCGGAGGCCCCCATTTCACTGGCAGCGGTCGTCGTTCTGACATTGGCGTTGGTTGCTGCATACATGCCGATATAACCGGCAACCGCCGAACAAAAGGCACCGACCAAAAAGGCAAAAGTCGTGTCGGCACCCAAGTCAGAAATCAAAATAAGGACACTCACAACGGCGACAAATATCGCCAAATAAGTATATTCGCGACGCATAAACACCATTGCACCACGATGAATCTTTTCACCGATCTCGGCAACCCTGCCTTCTCCGGCAGGATACTTTTGTATCATTCTGTAGACTAGCCAAGCGACAAATAAGCCGACCAAGCCGAGTATTACAGGAATAAAGGGATTCATAGTGGAGATTCTCCTTGATGACTAACGATGAGATAGAAAAAACATCGCGGGAATATAGCCGCGATGCCTTCATATATCAACAAAAAGCGCAGAACGACCCCAAAAGAGTTTCAAAATATTTTTAACAGCGGTCGGGCACCTTGTCTCACCGGACAGGAACCTCAACATATCAACGCGCAAACCCGGTTGTCGGATCCCTTTATATCATCGTGGAAGGGATAACATCCCATTCACCCGAATACACGCGCTGGTGAACGAATCGCGTTTTTCACTGTCATGGGATAAGCGAACCGCCAACCAGGGCATGACCACCGTCCCAACCACGATGACCGGTTATTGATCGGAAACAACTACATACTATGCCCTGGATAATTGTACAATGCGTCACCATCATGCCTGTGAAAACCAAACACAATCCAGGGCGAGGCCACCCTACGGCGTTTCAATCAAACAGCCACGCATCCCCGATCATTTTGGTCAGTCTTTCAGATAATTGTCGGGATGACTGATACCCGAGTGTATTGCAACGAGGCGAGAACATTGGCCGATGATAAACTTGGAGGTGACGCAATTGTCTTCCATACAAATCAAAGGGTCGATGGGGTCTGATAATCCGATACACCAAGGGCTTGTTGATCGAGGGATAGAGGACGCATTGTATCCGGGACCTGCGCAGACCATTTGTTACACACAGACAATGAGACAAAATTGATATGGCTGTTATTAATGCGGCAAAGCCCGATTTTCTGACACGACTGCTCGTGTGTTGTCGTTGTAAATCGGATCTCGAGATGGCAAAGGGCAGTCTGCACTGCACCGCCTGCCGTGCCAGATATCCGATCAAGGACGGGATCCCAAGATTTATCCGGCTGACCGAAGGGAAATTGGACAAATCGCATCCGATTGAGCATCGCAAGGACTATGAACACCGTTTCCAGGACCCGACGGAGGCGCAGGGTTATCGCGACTCGTTTACCCGGACCCGCAGAAATATCCACCGTACCCAAAGAGAATTGAACATCCTGGAACAGTTGCTTTCCAGTCAGTCGAAATGTGACTCTATCCTCGATGTGCCGTGCGGCGGTGGACGACTCAGTGCACCGCTGTGTCAGCATACCAAGCATCTCATCGAAGCGGATGCCGCCGCCCCACAGGTGAAATTGGCACTGGACAATCCCCGTCACTCAACCGAGTTGTTCGGGATCACGGTCTCCGCGCTGGAGCTGCCCTTTGACAATGCCAGTATCGATGGCACACTATGCGGCCGATTGTCGCATCATTTCCCCTCACCACAGGAACGCGCATCGCTGCTCAAAGAAATGCTGAGAGTCTCCCGGCGTTTCGTTATCTTCTCCTACACCGATCGATGGTCAACCCAAACTTTTTTTCGGGCCATTGCGGGTCGGGCCATTAATCCGGCAACCATGACAAAAAAGGATATTGCCAATATTGCATGCCAATACGGCGGCCAACTGGAAAGGATATTGACAGTATTCGCCTTAGGGTCGCGGCATCGATTCGCGCTGATCAAAAAACCATGACCATGCCGCCTGGCCGGTCTCGAGTGCTGAGTGACCCGTCGTCACGCTCACCTCGTCGACATGCCAGCGCGACGGCTGACACGAACCCGTTCAATCTGGTTTTCGCTTGTTCACTTTTGCACGGGGATGCGCCTGATCATACACCTTTGCCAAGTGCTGAAAATCCAAATGGGTGTAGATTTGTGTCGTCGCAATATCTGAATGGCCCAGCATTTTCTGTACCGATCTGAGATCACCACTGGATTCGAGCATGTGACTGGCAAATGAGTGGCGCAACATGTGAGGATGCAGCCGACGTCCCAACCCATGTTTTTTGGCCCACTGGTCAATGCGCATTTGAATCCCCCGAACACCAATACGGTTCCCGGAGCGATTTAAAAACAAGGCAACCTGGGCATCATCTGTGAGCTGTTTTCGGACCGTTAACCAGTTTTTCAAGGCAACCGCGGCTTTCCTTCCGACCGGGACCACCCGTTGCTTGTTGCCCTTTCCCGTGATGTGAAGCTGTGCCTGATGAAAATCCACGCTACCCAGATCTAAAGAGACCAGTTCCGACACTCTCAACCCGGATGAATAAAACAATTCCAAAATGGCGTGATCCCGAATGGACAAAACGGACCCGTCATGTTGTTGCAATAATGCGCTTAACTCATCAACGCTTAATGTCTTGGGTAATTTCTTGGAGATCGCTGGCGCATGGATACCATCAAACGGATTGAGGCTGGCCTCGCCGGTTTTAATCAAGAAACGATAAAACCCCCGGGCGGTTGACAGCATTCTTTGGATACTGCGACCTGACAATCCCTTTTGATGCAGTTTGGCCACCAGGATCCGTGCCTGCTTTGCCGTCACAGACTGCCAGGGATGCGCCTCACTGATTGATAACAATTCGGTTAACGACGACAAATCCCGGCAATATGCCTTGATCGTATGGCTAGCGAGCCGCCGCTCCTGCCTGAGAACCGATATGAACTGGACGACTTGGTGATTCGCTGTTGCGGTCAATTTGAAAGGTCTGGTTGCAGATAGGCGCTGGCAAGCTCTCCGAGACGATCAAGAAACAGCACTCCCATCTCCGGCGTGAACCGATCCGTCGCCTTCGAACCCAATACCATGACGCCCTTTGGCTTGTTTTGCCAGGTCAACGGGATGAAAGCACACGACTCGATGGGGGTCTGGCTGCTGTCGAACAGGGCCACCTTCAGCGTCGTTGGCAATCGATCATCACAGACACTTCCCCTGTGCGCCACCCGCTGGATGAGCGCCGGATAAATCGCTTTGATCTGCTTTTGATGAACCGCCGCCTCGATCAATATCACTGTCCGATCCACCTTGAATTCCCTTTCAATAAAATCGGCCAGCCTGTCGCAAGAGGGATGACCGCTTTCCTGGCAACTTGCAAGCAGCCATTTTGCAGTCTGATGCAGCGATGATTCAAGCAACTGGTTGGCCTTGGCATTATCGATCAGTTGATCGAGCCTGGTTTGATGTTGCTGTTCCCTTTTTTTCAGTACCTGTATCTGTCTTTCGTGAAAAGAAACCGCATACTGGGAATGGTTTAATCCCAATTCTTCCAATAAATCCTGTTGTTCCGTCAAAAAAGCGGGATTCGCTTTGAGATACTCGATGATTTCCTCTCGCTTAGTCACTTTTTCTTATCAGCAAATCAAGTTTAATGGTACTGGATGACAACTGTATCAGAAATTCCCGCCCGTGCGCCCGGTTCGTGAACGGTATATCGTATCCATGGCACCAATGTCCAGCCCTGCATGCAACCGACCAATGAACCGGGATTTCCGACCAGGCCCCTTGCAAACCAAAAATCGTTTGTCATATTGGACAGCATCCCCGCTTTTTCCTGATCCATCACGGGTCAACCGGCTTGTCATGGCTTGGGCGACAGCGATCTCGGCCGAACACGAGAGGGACCACACTTGCCGTTCGCTTGACATTGATCGGAAATCAGGTGGTGATTGTGTTTAACGACGACTGCTGTCTGGCGTAAGGCTTTCAAAATATGCAGCCTCACCCTGATAATAGGTGCCGATTCCGTCCTGTTTTTCGATGCCTTTCCGGTTACCATACGCACCCACTCCATTCGAAAGCGGTCTCGGATTCCAGGCTTTCAACCAGAGGCGGAGTAAATGGCGCCTTCGGTCAGGGTCTGGATCATCGAAAAATTCCGTTCGCGTGTGCAGTACGACATAATTATTGAATATGGTGAGTTCCCCGGGTTCCAGCATAAAGTCAAGCCGAAATTCCGGACTGTGTGAAACACGGTCAAACGCATCGAGCGCGGCCGTCTCGGCATCCGATTTCCGTTGTTGTAATTCCTCATAGGCAAGCTCAATATAACTGCGCAGATAATGCACACTCAAGTAGCCCTGTGCAAACGAAAATACGGGCACCTTGTGGTCGGTGATCGGGGGCTCGCCCCGTTTCTGTTCCCCAAAAAGATGATATCGAAATCCCTTGAAAAGCGTGTCCAGTATCGCAGGGGGATACTCGTTGAGAAGGTGGTTATAGACAGCCGCTGCGCTGCAGTAACCGCTGGCGCCCCCTTGCTTGGCCTTCACCAGGCACATGGTTGAAATGATGTCACTGGCATCCGTGTGCAAGGCCAATTCAACACTGTTGCGGTAGGCCCGCTCGCGCATGTCCTTGTCGCCAATATTGACAACGTGTCCAAGACGATCGCCCATCGGACTTTGGTATTGAGGCTCACCGAAATGCGTCCCGAGACCATAAAACAGGATCTCACACTCTTTCTGGCTGTATCGATCCAGCGGCAGGCCGTCCAGCAGTATGATCCCTCTTCCTTCCTGTACTTCGTCAATCCAGCGGTCAACGGACGATTGGATCGAATCCAAGGGAAAATCCTGTCGGGTGATCTGTTCAACCTGCAGTCCTTTGGAAACCACCCTTCGAAGGGCCCTCTCCAGTGCCTCAATGTGGGAATGAGTCAGCGTCTGTGTGATGGATGCCTTGTCCATCTCGGAGGCTTTCCAAGCTGAAGGATGGTCATAAAACGGTCGCATTGCTATCGTACCTGGGTTTGACATCTTGGGTTGTGATTGAAATGATCATTTCGGATCAGGGAAGTCTCTTACATATGGTCGCTTTTTTCTGCGGCAGGAGCAAGCTAAAATGCGTGGCAACCGACGGCCCAACGAACTAGACAAAATCCGGATTGCACCTTGACCAACCCGTCCTCTCATGGAATTTAACTATTTTCTGACCAGCTATTTGCATGAATCCCGTGCTAGTGGTCGGCAACATTTCAATGACCTGGTGGACCTGGCGGTCACCGCAGACCGTTTGGGATACAAAGCGGTGTCATTGCCTGAACATCATCTTGTGAATATCTTGTTGATGCCCTCACCGCTGCAGATGGCGGTGAAGATTGCCACACTGACCCAGCAGATTGAAATCGTGACGGCCGTGGCCGTTTTGCCCATTCGAAACATGCGCATCTTCGCCGGTGAACTGACCCAGGCGGATATTTTGTGTGATGGCCGACTGGTATTGGGCATAGGGCGCGGTGCATTTGCCTACGAAATCGAAAGACTGGGTATCGCCATGGAAAGTACCCGAGCCCGACTGGACGAATCATTGGCTGTATTACAGGCGCTGTTGACAAAGGAAGACGTCTCCTGGGAGGGTGAGTTTTACCAGTTCGAACCGCTCACCATCATGCCCCGACCGATGCGCCCGATTCCAATGATGATGGCCGTCATGGACATCGACGGAATATATCATTGTGCCAAGCGCGGCTTTCACATTCAAACGACCGTTTTATCGGCAACCCACGAAACGTTGCTGCAACGAGTCAATGCTTTTCATCGCGGCAAAGCCGACGCCGGTGCCGCCGGACGGGATCTGACACTCTCCTTGCAACGCATGGCTTACTGCGCCCGGGATGAAAAGGACGCCAAGGAGAAACTCGAATTGGCTTATGGCTATTACTCGCGGTTTGACAATGTCTTCACCGGCCCCGGCCTCGTTACACATGGGTTCATCAAGCCATTACCCAGAGGCCAGACGATAGAGGAATTGGAAGAAAATCTGTTGATTTGCACCGTGGAAAAAATGATTGACCGGTTGGGAATGTATGCCGAAGCCGGTATTGACGAGGTGATTCTGAGCGCCGGCATGGGTGCTTCACACCAAGATAATCTTGCGGCCATGGAACGTTTTGCCTCAGAAGTCATGCCTCATTTCAGTCAAATGAATCGGCCCGCTGTGCTTTGATACGATAGGGATATTGAGCGTGTTGGTGATCAAGTTACCGGCAGACAGGACTCAAAACGGACCAATAAATTGACCGCAATAGATTGTGTTTCAACCATTCGCGGATCCGGACCCGCCTTATTTCTAATCCATGGTATCGGGTCCAGACGTGGGGCCTGGGCAGCGGTGATCGATGAACTGGAAAGTGCATTTACGTGTATTTGTTACGACTTGCGCGGGCATGGCGACTCCCCCTTGCCCCAAAGCGCCTTCGGTTTGGATGACCTGGTCGAGGACCTTGAAGCGCTTCGTGCCAAGCTGTCGATAGAACGTGCCCATTTTGCCGGTCATTCGCTGGGCGGAATGATCGGTCCGGCCTATGCACACCGTTACCCTCACAGGGTGTTGTCCTTGGGGCTATTGAGCACGGCCGCGTTTCGTACCGAGGAAGATATCGCCAAGGTGAACAGCGTGATTCGAGCCATGCACAAAAATGGAATTGAAAATACGCTGGCGACACTGACAAACCGATGGTTCACCGATCAATTCATACAGACCCATCCCGAAAAAGTGAAGGCACGTCTCACGCAGGTTGTCAATACCGACCCCGATGTTTTTTTAAATGTCTTTCAGATCTATGCCGAGACCGAAATGGCAACTTGGCTACACGAGATTCCACACCCCTGTTTGGTGCTGACGGGCGAAAGCGACGGGGGTTGTAGCCCACGATTAAACAGGCAAATTGCGGCGGCATTGCCCAACGCGGAACTGGTCATACTCGATCACTTAAAACACTCTTTGATGATCGAAAACGCCCCGTTACTGGGCCAGCATATGAAGGCTTTTCTTTCTAACTTGCACCTTGAACAAGAGTCAACGTGAGGCGGAGCCCCTCATGCCAACTTTTCCTCATCATTTGAATGATAGAAATAATTATCGGACAGCTTAATCTCCAAGTATTGGTTCCCTTTTCTAAACCCAATACAGCCATCAAATTAGTCACGAATATTCGAAATAAAATCAATTTTCCCGGCAATGTGTTCCAAGAAAGCTCTAGGGTTAGGCCATAGACTTCCTTTTACCGACTCACATATATCGATGATGAGTTTTCCATTAGGATTCTCGTGTTGAATATGCTTCAGCCGTTTTTTTGCCCACTGCTGATCTGGGTCCACTACCAACAGATAGGCATATAACACTTGTTCTTGATGGCTAAGCAACGGGAGGTGTATTTCGTCCGTTGATAACAACATCTTCATCACTTGCTCTGAAGATACACTCCCTTCAACCATTCCAGTAAAGAGAGCAGGTTTGTTAGATCTCAAAACAATCAACAGGGCCATCAAGAAGGGAGATTTATAGTTCGGAATAGAATTCATAGCAACCCGCAACCGAGCCATGCACTTCTCTTTTGCACGAAGCGTCAACTCCATCAAGTTGGCTAAATATGTGAAATGTTCAACGAAATCTCCTTTTTTGTGTCCCCGCATCGACAGAAACTCATCTAGTCCAAAGCGCGTAACCAGTGCTGATGTGTAGCTTTTCGAGCTTGGGTCGGGAATTCTATAATCCAAATCAATAAATCGGCGCAGGTATTCCGATGCGTTGGTTCCTGTTCCATACGCCTCTGCAATGCTGAACTCCAGTTGTTGTTTGTCAATTGACAATACAAAGATAATGTTCGGAATATCGAACAGGTGTTTGATTCGTTCGAGAAGTTGGATTGCAAATGTGGGCCGACAGCGATCCAGTTCATCAATAAAGATAACGAGATTCCTCCCGTTTCCAACATGGGGCAGTGTTTTGACCGCTTTCTCTAGTTCAGTACGGAATTGTTCCAAGAAATCTTGTTCCTGATTGAATTTCTTTACGATGTCACCTGTTGTTTCGTTTTCGCTAAGTGCTGAAATAAATTCCCTAACTTCCTCATCCAAGTCCACTGCTCCGGCAGTCAGCCCCTTTACTCCAGCCACAATCCCTCTCGTTGCCACATGAGTTGTAAGTTTTCTGGCAAATTCCAAAGAGTGCTGAAATCTCTTTTTGTCATCGGGGTTTTCGAGGTCAATGCGGTTGATCGAAGAGACCAGTGCCACCAATGGATCAATGACGTAATCGACTTTCCAAGCATTGAAATAGATTGAATGATTCTGATGATCTTTGAGGGTTTCCTTCAGCATGTGGACCAAGGTGGTCTTTCCTGTGCCAAAGGGAGAATCCAGGGCCAGCACAAAGGGACCTTGAAGGCTTTCGATCAAATTGGAGAGAAACGTGACAACCTCTTCCCTCTCAAGCAGGTCGTTTGCGAACGGATCGCCAGGAGGCACATCGATATTGTCAATTCTATAAGTCATTTTCATCCTTTCTAAAACGCAGTTTGTTTTACTTTGGATTTCGACTACAGTCAGGCTCATCAGCTTGCACATAAACTGTAATAGTTGGCCCACATAGCCTTGATTGGTCAGATTTCTCCTTCCAGTTCAGGCAGCTCCCTGATAATGTTCACCGTTTCCATGCTGACGGTAATCATCTTCAGGAACAAGTCCAGGGGATAACGCGGGTCTCCCGTTGTCTCGATGGCATACCGGTTCGCATCACTGACAATCCCACTGGACTTGTCAGTCTTCACAACCTGACGCTCCATGACCCATGAAAGCACTGGCTTTCCGTTAACCACATATTCCCACGCTTTCGAAGGAATCTCCCGGATGGTGATGTATGGATTGTAGATCACGGTAGACCAGTCCTTGTTCTTCCGGGTTCCGGGGTGTTTCATCTTGATAACCCTGTAGAGTTTTTCCGGTGCTATTGCTTCGAAAGCCTCTGTTGATTTCACCAGCGGAATCCGGGGCAACTCCTTGGAGAGGTTGGCCGCATAACGGCGTCGATAATCTTCACTATGCAGCAACCCGTAGATATAGTGGAAGATATCCTCGCGGGTTACCCCCCCCCTCACGAATGGGATAGGCCTCACGGAATAGGCCTCACGGAACTGTCGCAATCCCCAGTCTGTAATGGCATCATAACGCCGGTAGTTTGGTGCTGATTCTTTGAATACACCCTCGTTTACTTGCTCTTCCTTCTCATAGAGCCAGAGTGAAAAGCATTGCCCCTTCTCAATCGTGTCAAGATTTGGCAATGTATCCATCATCAGAGCCGAAAACCCTGAGCGTCCCCCCTTCCCGGTCACCGCAATCACCCTGTTTTTCAGTTCCCCATTCGGAAAGATTTGCGGCATCTGGTAGACCATCTCATTCAGACGACGGCTATAAAACTGCCATTGCTTGGCAAAGGGTCGATATAGACAGGGCACAAAAATCCCATCATCCAAAGAGAGACTCTTCCCTTTGGATAAATCGTTCTTGAGCGCTCTGGTCCAACTGATCCGGGTCGTATCCTTGTTAACAAAATCATCCACTTTGGGAGACTCACGACCGGCATGCTTTTCTACTGGCTTTGTCGCTTGCCAGCGTGTCAGTTCGTGATTGTAAAAATCGATGGTGGATTCAACGTTTTCGGAAAGCGCGATACGGGAGGGATTGATACACCAGGCATCCCTGGCAGTGACCACTCCCAGAGAATAATTTTTGAACAGTACCTGCCCGATCTTGTCTTTCTTGTCCCCGATCTTCAAAAATCGGTCAAAACCCGGATCCCGCTGGTCCAACCAGTCCCCATGCTCGTCCGGTGTGATCCGAGTCCACGCACCCGCCTCTTCAATCCCGCGGATACTGCCGAATTGCTTGACGATATCAAGCTTTTCCTTCCGGTCCAGGTAATCTCCGATATCCTGGAACAGGATTCGGCCCTGTTCCTTCGCATCCGGGTTCTTGACAAAGACGGTTATGGCAACGCCCGTCATACTTCCCTGTCCGAATACATTATCTCCCTCGCCTGCCCGACCTCCCGATAGCATGTTCTTACGAATATCGCCACGAAGATGAAAGACATGTAGAGAAGCGAACTCCTCAGCCAGACATTTCCGGAGACCATCGGCGAATGAGCGTTCAATCCATGCACTGCCAGTGACATAAGCCATCACCCCCGCCTCACCCAACCGATCACTGCCCCAGCGGATGGCGCGGATGTAGCTGTCATAGAGATTCTGCAGAAGGTTGGCCTTGGATTGGTGGGCATAGGTCGACCGGACGCGATTGTCGAGTCGTTCATATGCCACGTTCTTCGCATTGTCGTTTTCGCTTTTCTGCCCTGCCGAATAGGGCGGATTCCCCACGATGACCCGGATATCCGTGTTCTTCTGTCGCTCCCGCCGGTCCGTGTTGTCCTTCATGTAAAAGGACAGCAAATCATCGCCCTCATGCAACGCAAAGGTATCCGTCAGACAGATGCCTTCAAAAGGCAGATATTCCTTTCGTTTGACTTGGGCATGAAAAACGGTCTCGATATTGATTGCCGCAATATAATAAGCCAGCAGCACAATATCATTCGCGTGAATTTCCTCCCGGTATTTCCGTTCCAGATCCTCCGGTGCAATCAGGCCGGACTGCAAAAGGCGGGTCACAAAAGTACCGGTCCCCACGAAGGGATCCAGGATATGCACCCCCTTTGAGCCCAGCGTCTGTCCAAACTCGTCTTCCAGCACATCATTCACGGAGCGGATGATGAAATCCACAACCGCCACCGGGGTGTAGACAATCCCGAGCTTCTGGGTAGTGAGGGGAAAGGCCTCGCGAAAGAACTTGTCGTACAACTCCACAATCAACTGTTGTCGCGCGACCGGATCAGTAATACCCTGTGCACGTCGGCGGACTGAAGCATAAAACCCTTCCAGTTCCTTCGCCTCCCGTTCCACCTGGTTCTCATCTATCACCGAAAGCACTTCCTGCATCGCTGCTGATACGGCGTTCTTCTCGACGAATTCGTGATCTTCGAACAAGGCCTCGAACACCGGGCGAGTGATCAGGTGCTGCGCCAGCATCTCGATGGCATCCTGCTCCGTAATCGATTCATTGAGATCATCGCGCAGTTCCTTCAGAAAATCCTGAAAGAAAGATTGGGCGTCGCTCCCTTCCTGGCGGGTCAATGTCCGTATCCGGGTGATATGGCGTTCCGCAATCTTCGCTACGTCCTTGGCCCAGTCTTCCCAGTACACGCGGGTGCCACATTTCTCCACCACCTTGGCCATAATCGCCCGGGAAAGCTCATCAATGACCATCGGGATCGGTTCCTGTTTCTCCTGCCAAAGCTCGGTACCCTTACCGCTTTTCCCGCCCTTTCCGAGATCGATATCGGGCTTTCGTTGTCCAGGTGGAGTCGGCAGATTCTCCACCACCGCCGTCATCGACTGCAATTCCGTCTTCACCGGAAACCTGCCGTCCACGATGGTGATCCGGTCACTCACGTCCTGTCCGAGTCTACCCTGGTTGATGATTGCGTCCAGCCGTTCGTCATGGGCACGAAGTGCGTTCAGAACCTGCCAGATCACGCGATACCGCTCGTTATCGTTCAGTGCCCTATCAGCCGTCACACCCGGCGGTACGCCAACCGGTAGAATCACATAACCCATTTTCTTGGACCGGTCCGGTGTTTGTCGCATTACCCGCCCGACTGCCTGCACCACATCGATCTGGCTGTTTCTCGGCTGCAGAAAAAGGATCGCATCGAGTGCTGGGACATCCACTCCTTCCGTCAGACAGCGGGCATTGCTCAGAATCCGGCAGACGTGATTGTCAGCCTCAGCCGCCAGCCAGTCCAGCCGTTGGCCCCGTTCACGGGCCTTGTATGAACCATCAACATGGTCGACCTCGCAGAACAAATTTGGCAGATCACTGTCGCCACTCTGTTCCCGGTATTCTTGAACAACCTGTCCAAACTCATCCCGAATCAGCTCGGAACTTTTTATGCTGTTACAAAATGCCAGCGCACGGCGCATCGGATTACCATTGCCGACCAGATCCTTTTCCAAGCCCACCTTCGCCAGTGCTTTCCAGCAACCCACAATCTTGGTGGCATCATCCAGCACCAATTCGCTTTGCTCGTCTGCCAGACGGCGCTGCACGGCACGACTGATCTGTCCTTCATCCATAGCCAGCACAATGACTCGATAGTCCACCAAAATCCGTTTCTCTACAGCCGAAGCGAACCCGTAGTGGTACAACAGTTGGCCGTACAGTGCCGGATCATCCATCGAAGCAAGCGTCGCCTCCCTTTCCCTTGCCTGGCTTTTGGCTGCATCTCCATAAATCCGAGGCGTGGCGGTCATGTACAACCGCTTACGTCCACGGATCATGTCATTATCATGAACCTTCACGAAATGGGATTCCGCTTTCCCTGCAAACTTCACGCCGGTGGTCCGGTGCGCCTCATCACAAACAATTAGATCAAACTCCGCCATTCCATAGGCGGCCTGTGCTTCGGCAATCACCGAGATCGAGTGATAGGTGGCAAAGACCACCCGTATCGATGAGTCTTTGGCGCCAGCCACAGAACGGGCCAGACTTTGGGCATTAGTGGTCGCCGGAAAAGCTAGGTCTGTCACCTCGATTTCCGCGACATCGTCCCGGCTGCGTCGGCGTTTGCCGACCTGACTGTCCGAACAGACGGCAAACGCTGTCATATCCCGCTTCGTATCTGCGCACCATTCAGGGACCGTCTGGGACATCAGCGCCAAAGAGGGTACCAAGTACAACACCAGACCACCCTCTGCGGTCAGGAATTCGGCAATCCGAAGACCGGTCAGAGTCTTGCCGGTACCACAAGCCATGATCAGTTTACCCCGGTCTGCTTTCGCCAGCCCTTGCGTGACCGCATTCACTGCCTTTCTCTGATCACAGCGCAATTGTTTCGGTTCCGGTTTTCCGATCTCGCCCGTGCCCATGAAATCAGACCAGTCCACGGTGCTTTCCTTCAAAGCCTGAAGTCCGATCCGGTAGACCGGCGTACGCTGGTCAACCAGCATGCTCTCTGCGTTTGCACTCCATGACACCTCGGTCGTTTCGACAATCAACCGCTCTGCATAGGCGCTTTTGCCCGAAGCATTCATGAAACTGTCCAGATCGCTCTTCTGGATTCGATGGTCCGATGCATACAGCTTGCATTGGACCGCCGTAAATTCCCCGTTATGGCGGGTGGCTACCAGATCAATCCCGGTATCGTTCCGACGCTCCTCGTGGCATCTGGCCCACTTCGCAAAGGGCACTACCGCCGCAAATTTCCTGGACTGAACAGGATCCTTCAAAAGCCAGGTGCCGACCAGCTTCTCAAAAGTGGTACCCTTCTCCCTTTCGCTAAGCGCATGGTTTCGGTAAAACTCCAGTATCTGTTTCAGTGTTGTCATTGTGAGTTGATAAAAATTGCTATTCGGTTTCTTTCAGGGATCACAGGTCAACCCTATACCCACCACCACTCGATCATACCGTTTTGAACATACTCCCATAGCTGCAGTTTTTCATGCGGGAATTCGGCCGGATTAATGGCATCTTCCAAGTCTTCCTTTTCATCTTTAGACAACCTTGAATTCCATAGTGAGGCGAATAATCCAACATCTCCCCCATAATGGTTTTTGAGCGCTTCAAAGATGACCGTATTGGGTTCACTTGACATCTCCATGGCAATTTCTATCAACCAATCGGCATCCATTTCTTCGTCTTCTTCACCACCTAAAAATGCCGTCTCGATATAGCCTCCATGGCACGCCAAATCCCTTATTTCTTCCACTTTCAAATCAAGCGTATCCATATACAAAGAAAACTCATGGTCTGAAAAATAGCCCCCAAACTCAGAATACTCTCCAGTAACCTGATAAATCCCGAGATACATTCCGAGAAGACAGATCGCTCTAAGCTTGACCACGAACTGATCAAGGGTTCGGTCTCCAAGTTCCACTGTACAGGTCAGTCCCGCATTCTCCAATGCACACCACGATTCCCGGTACCAGTCCATCTCCGGATTTTCACTAACCACACAGCCGTGATTCCGAAAAAACTGCCGCACCTGATTCCACTCAAGTGACACGGGTACGGGCCAATCCTGCACTACACAAGAAGGTTGTTCGGATAACTGCACTTCCGGAGTCGATTTATCGGTTACAATTTTCTCCTCCTGACATCGTTCGATTTCTTCCGGCGTGGACATGCCGGTGGTGTCAAAACCGGGATAATGCCTGATTGCCTCATAGAACAGTCTCAAATAGGGTTTGATACCCTCTCCTACCTCCTCAAGCATCGCCTGAACGTATTCTGTCCATGTCGTTGCACCTGCTTCAATGTAAAACCCAGCCATAATCATCCCGTCCACCATCATTTCCGGGTCAATTTCGGAATCTGGAATTAATGGCTGTTTTCTGGACAGAGACTTTTCCGATACCGCATCAGGAGTGTCTATCATCACCATATCCTGGACAGTCGGTTCTTTACTTCGGCGGCATGGTCAGAATGGAAGCAAATGCTCAAAACTGCCTCGAAATCAACCGGCCATGTCCGTCTCCCATACAATCCCCCGGCCTCGATCTTTTCCATTAGCCAGTAATATCGGCTAACAACAAGCTCGTCACTGGGGGTGATAATCTGGATTATGTAATCCGGGCCGGGGCTGACCACGCTGGCTTGCACTACCAGTCTTCTCCGATCTTGTGCGCCCGGTCAACTTCCCTTTTGTACCAGTTCACGAATTCGTTGGGGTCGTTCCTAGCTAGACAACGCTGAATCATCGGGGCCTCAGCAAGTGAGGCATTGAACCCCCAGCCCAAGGAAACATCCGGGAACTTGTCTGCCCATTGTTTGAGCAAAACAGCCTCCAGCTGATCTTCGGCCCACTGTTGTGCAATTGATTTTTTCATGCCCTTCCTCCGTCAGGCAAGGTCAATCGAAATTAATTATATGTTTTATTCCTACTTATTCAATGAAGCCCGCCTTTTCTCGCCGCGTGCCTCCATCGCTTTTCCCATCTTTGCCGCGTCTCTAATTTTACCGCCCTCAAAATTCCCCCCTCCCCTCTCTTGAACAATGAAGTCGTCCAGACACCCGCTACGCCATTTGATTCAGTGACCGACATGTCAGGGGGGTTACATACCTGCGGCACAATGCAGGCTCGGCATAGTGTTGCATAACCCAACTTGGCACTTTTCCCCTTCGAATCGGTCTGATTTTGCCTGATTTTGGCCAGGCTGTATTATTTTGTGTTGTTTTATCAATGGGTTATAATTTTGGATTCGTTTGTAGGGCCATGTT
>LXNI01001148.1_pt1 | contig 25066 bp, 11 predicted proteins | sample 809091 | NCBI WGS metagenome assembly LXNI01 (sample SAMN04870527, study PRJNA318959) | sponge metagenome | biome: 01000161; feature: marine sponge reef; material: water | host: Sarcotragus foetidus | place: Greece: Milos, Mediterranean Sea | collected 2013-05-29 | depth 5-7 m | reverse complement strand
GTCAGCGCGACGGTCTGACCGGTGGTGATCGCCGTGGCCAGGGTGAGGGTGACCGTCTTATCGTCGAGCTCGACGTTGGTCGGGGCCACGCCAGAGCCGCCAGCGACGCTAACTGAAAAAGCAGACACGGCGGGGACTGAACTGGATTTGAGGGTCTCGTGGTAGACCAGCTCGATCTCGTCGTCCTCGAACGTCGCTCTCCGGAGAAACGGCGGCAGGTTCGCGCTCACCGTCACCGTCTGGCCGACGGTCCAGGTGAGACCCGAGGGAAGATTCCACGAATAGTCACCGATCGTGCTGGTTTCACTCGTGGCGTTGGCCGTGAACTCCGTGCCGCCCAGATTGAACACCGAACCGCGCGGCAGGAAGCCATCTAGAGTTACAGTTACTGTGTCCGTGCCCGTATCAAAGTCGTTAATCGCGATCGATTCCACTACATAGGTGGTTCCCTCGTATGTTATGTCTTGATTCGAGAGAGAACCATTGCTTGTTAAGTAACCATAGAAAGTTCCCTGCGGGGTGGTGGTGCCAGTTCCTACCGTCATCGTCTCGCACCATTCGTTACCTGTGGGGCAAGCGGTTTTTGCAGCGACAATGGTGTCGGTACCACTCGGATACGCCGCACTGGTGAGGGTTTCCTCCGTCCTAAAGTCGTCGGTAAACGTCACTTTTACCTTGATCTTCTTGTCGAGGTCGGCGGCGACCGGGGTGTAGGTTTGTGAGTTAGCGCCAGAAATATCTCCCGGGTTGGAGCCGTCGGAGTCCTCGCGCACCCACTGAAAGGTGTAATCGTCGGGAAACGTCGTCGGCAGGCCGTCGGTGTCCGCAATGTCGCCCATGCCGGCAGTGAGGGTTTCACCCACCTGGGGTGGCCCGGAGATGGTCGGGGCGCCGGTGGCGGCGGTGTTAGTGTGCGGGTTCGCAGCAGCGCCCAAGATGCCGATTCTTAGCGCTGTGCTTGAGGATCCGTCGGTATATGCGCCACCGTTTACGGAAATGCGTGATACGTTCGCGATGCTCCAACCGGCCGCTCCGCCGGCGTCTTCACCATTATCCTGCGTCGCATTTATTATGAAAGTTTGGGAACTCACCGGTAAGGACATCACCAGGAAGTACCGGGTCTGAGCGGTGAGCCTCACCCCCACGCCAGGGGCGGCAAAATCCATTCGTCCCGTGCCAAAGGAGTTCGGTGCGGTGAGCGTGGCGAGACAAGCGTTCGTATCCGGGTAGTTCCCCGCACCCCGCGGGCAAATGCGGGCTACGGGGGTAAGCGTGAAAGGGTTGGAAACCGTCCCGATACTGAATGCCGCTCCGGTCATCACATAAGCCGAGTTTCCGGTGGTGAATTCCTGTGCGGCAACTGAGTTATTGGGAGTACCGCCAACAGTCGGGCTACCAGACACATGAGCCCCCTTGCTTAAATTTTTGATCAGGACGCCTGCCGACCCGGCGCGCACCAACACGACGGTATAGGTGCGCGTGGAGTCACTGTCCGAGGCCGTAACCGTGATTTCGACGGTATTCGTGCCGACGGAGGGGCTGAATTGCAGGCCGGCCGTGCCGTTGTCCGTGTCGGTGATGGTGGTGCCGTTTCCATCGGTATACGCGACCGTGGCGCTGCTGTCGCTGGTTGTCGGTAACACGGTGACCGAGCTCACGCCTCTCGCTACCGCAGCGTTGTAACTGATGGTATCGGAGTCAAACGCCGGGGTGAGCATGATGGCGTTGCCGCTGCCGTTGGTGAGACTCAGGTCGCTCAAGTTGGCGTTGACCGAATGCGCTACGACAAGGTCGGTGAAACCGGGTGCCTCGATATCGTACTCGTCCTGAATAGGGTTCGAGTTGGGAACCGTGTAGGTCAGCGCGACCGACTTGCTGCTGGTATACGTCGACGCAAGGGTCAGGGTTACCGTCTTGCCGTCTACCGCTACGTTGGACGGCGCTACGCCTGCGCCGCCGTCTACGCTGACCGAAAAGGCGGACGTGGCAGGAACCGTCCCGGATTTGAGGGTCTCGTGGTACGTCAGTACGAGCGAAGTGCCCGTGAGCGTGACAGACTCAAGAAACGGCGGCAGGTTTAGGCTCACGGTGACTTTCCGGTCCACGAACCAGTCAGGAGGGTTGCTTGGGTTGGCAGAGGTATGTCGCCCGGTATTGTTGGTGTCTCGCGTAGCCGAGTCTGCCGTAAACTCGGTTCCGCCCAGGTTCACCAAGGTCCCGAGAGGAAGGTAGCGATTGAGGTTGACTACCATGACGTCATTAAGGGCGCCGTCTTCGAACTTGACTTCGGAGACCTGAAAGGTATCGCCGCCATAATCGAAGTCGTTATCGTCGAGCGCACCGTAGTCGCTGCTTCCAGTGTCGGAAAAACCGTGAATCGAGACAAAGTCCTGGACAAGCATTCCCGCGGTCATCTCCGCGCACCATTCATTACCTGTAGGGCAAGCGGCCTTTGCAGCGACAACAGTGTCGGTACCACTCGGATACGCGTCGCTTGCGCGGGTTTCCGACGTGCCGCCGTCATCGGTAAAAGTCACTTTTACCTTGATCTTCTTGCCGACGTCCGCGGCGACCGGGGTGTAGGTTTGCGTGGTGGCGCCGGTAATATCTACCGGGTTGGAGCCGTCGTCGTCCTCGCGTGCCCACTGAAAGGTGTAATCGTCGGGAAACGTGCTGTTCGTCAGGCCATCGTCGTCCGCAATGTCGCCCATCCTGGCAGTGAGGGTTCCATCCACCTGGTGCGGTCCGGAAATAGTCGGGGCGCCGGTCGCGGCGGTGTTGCTGGTGCCGGAAGAGGTCGGATAAACGGAAATCTTGATTTTATTGCTGCTCGTCGATTCCCGCCAACTGTCGGAGGTGCCGGCGCGGAAGTGTCGAATGTTCGCAATGCTCCAGTTTGCCGAACCCCCGCTATCTTCCGCATTGGAGTCCGTAACTCGAAACGATACGCTGTACGATCCAGACGCTGAAGCTGTTACGAAATAGTCAGTGCTGGTGGATAGCGAAGCATTGGCAGGCGCTGTGAAAATTGCTTCGGTACCCGCTGTCAGCGACGAGGGTTTTTCCAGCGTGTAAACGACCGCGCCCGGATTGCCGCTCGCGTCCACGGAGTTTATCGTGATGGTCAGACCGGATGTGCTCGTCGCGTTCGTGTTGGGAATCAGTCCGATGCCGCCCAGGGCATAGCCTGCCGTATCCATGCCAGTGCTGAACTTCTGAGCTTGGAAGCCGGACGCACTGACACTGGCCCCCGCAGTTCCGGTTTGACCAGAGTTGGAAATATAGGCGGTCTCTGCCACGGCTACCGCGCGCGTCAACACGACGGTATAGGTGACGGTTGTGACACTGTCCGGGCCGTGACCTTGACATTGATGGTGTTGGCGCCGACTTCGGGTCTGAATTGCAGGCCGGCCGTGCCCATGTCCGTGTCAGTGATGTCCATGCCGTTTTCATCGGCATACGCGACCGTGGCGTTGCCGTCGTCGGTCGTGGGCAGTACGGTGACCGAGTTCACGCCGCTAGCTACCGAGGCGGTGTAGCTAGTGGTGACTGCGTCGAAGGCCGGACTGAGCGTTATCGTGCTGCCGCCGCCGGAGAGAATCAGGGCGCTCAGGCTGGCGTTCATCGAATGCGCCGCGACAAAGTCGGTGAAACCGGGCGCCTCGATATCGTATTCGTCCTGTATGGGGTTTGAACCGGGCACGGTGTAGGTCACCTCGACCGTCTGGCCGCTGGTGACCGCCGACGCTAGGGTCAGGGTTACCGTCTTGCCGTCCAGCGCGACGTCGGACGGGGTCGCGCCGGAGCCGCCGGCGACGCTTACCGAAAAGTCGGACGCGGCGGGAACCGAATTGGAATCGAGAGCCTCGTGATAGACCAGTTCGAGCTTGGCGCCCGAGACCGTTGCGGTCTGGAGAAGCGGCGGCAGGTTCAGGCTTACGGTGACTTTCCGGCCCTCGAACCAGTTGGGGTCGCTTATGCCTGCAGACCATCCGTGGTTCCCGGTTTCGATATCTCGCGAACCCGAGTCCGCCGTGAATACGGTTCCGCCCAGGTTCACCTTGGTTCCGAAAGGCAAGTAGTGATTGAGGTCGAAATGCATGGAGTCATTGCCTACAACCGGACTGTCTTCGAACCTGATTTGGGAGACCTCGAAAGTCTGACCGCCATGAACGAAGTCGGTATCGTCGAGCGCACCGAAGTCGTCGCTTCCCGTGGCTGAAAAGCCGGAAATCGGGACAAAACCATTGAGGAAACTCCCCGAGGTCATTTCCGCGCACCACTCGTTGCCCGTGGGGCAGTCGCGCGCGCGCGCAATCCCGACGGTGTAGGTCTCCTCTGTCATGCCGTCCTCGGCGGTGACCTTGACCTTGATGGTGTTGATGCCCCCCACGAGAGCGACCTGGTGGCCCTCTTCCGTGCTGTCCGCATCGGGGATGTCCAAGTCGGAGGCGTCGAGGTACTCCACCGTCGCGCCGTCGTCATTGGTGGTCGGGTCGACGAAGATTTCGTCCACGTCTTTGCCGACGGAGGCTATGTAGCTCGTTCCGTTGGCGGCGAAGGTGGGCGAGATCGCGATCGTGGAATCGTCCGAGGTGTCCTGCAGTTCCAGGCCGCTCAGGGTGGCGTCGGTGGAGGCGGCGGTAGTGTCGCCAACGGTGATCGTCATGCCACCGCTGCGCGGCGCGCCGTTGTTTTCGATAGCGCCGAAGGTGATTTCAGTATCGTCCGGCGTGGTCGCGGCCACCTTTAGGGTCGCGGTCAGCGTATGCGGCGACGTGTTCGAGAGGATTTTAGAAATCGTGTCGTGACTCTGGATATTGTTCCAGACTGCGGCGTTGGTGGTTCCCCCCCCCGCAAAACTTGCACAGAAGTTCTTCGGTGAGACGCAGTTGTCCGGATCCAAACCCAACGTGTCCTGGTTGGTCGCGCTGTCGGGCAGGTAGAACCCGACATACTCGTTAATCGACTTGGTCCCCGACGCCAGCGTGATCGTATAGGTGTAGGTTCCGTCGGCGGTGACCGCGGACGGCCCGGTCAGGGTCCATGTCGCACTACCCCCCGTCTGCGTAACCGTCGTCGTCGTCGACGTCGCCGCACGCGTTATCACGACTGTATAGATTTCGGTGGTGACACTGTCTGCAGCCGTGACCTCCACCTTGACGGTGTTGGAACCAACGTCGAGGCTGAATTGATGGCCTTCTTCCGTATCGTCGTCGTCGGTGTGGGCGCCGTTTTCGTCAAGATACGCGACCGTGGCGCTGCTGTAGGCAGGCGTGGGCATTACGGTGACCGAGCTCACGTCGTTCGCTACCGAGGCGGTGTAGCTGGTGGTGCCTGCGCCGAACGTCGGGTTGAGCGTTACCGTGTTGTCGCCGTCGTCGGTGAGACTCAGGGCGCTCAGGGTGGCATCGGTGTTGGTGTCGGCAGTGCCTTTTATGGCGATTCTTGCCGATAAGTTCGTAGGTGTGTTAAAAGCGCCTCCGTTTGTGGATATCTGGAATGCATTCGCGATGCTCCAGCCGGCTTCCCCGCCGGCGTCCTCCGAATCGGCACTTGTGGTAGCCACGTTGAAAAAGCCAGATGTTGGATTCGATTTAGAAATTACCAGGAAATACTTGCCCTGGGCGGGAAGCATCACCCCCGTGCCGGAGGCGGTAAATTCCATCACTCCCGCACTGATCGTACTCGGGTTGCTGAGCGTGGCGAGACAGTTGCCCACATCCGGTCGGGTCCCCGAGCCCCGCGGGCAAAGGCGGACAATGGGGCTCCCGTTAGTAGGAGCTTGATCAATACGGATCTGCGCGGACCTCAGGATAACGGCCTGACTCCCGGTGGTGAATTCCTGCGCGGCAATAGTTAACTGGGTGCCAGCGATCGTCAAAGCGGTACCCGACGCCTTCCCGAGATTGCTGATCAGGACGGTTACGTTCGACGCGCGCTCGATCACGACGGTGTAGTCTTGGATGGTGCTGTCCGCAGCCGTGACCCTCACCTTGACGGTGTTGGAGCCGACGGCGGGGCTGAATTGCAGGCCGTCCGTAGTGCTGTCCGTATCGGTGATGTCGTTGTTGCTCTCGTTGAGATACTCGACCGTGGCGCTACTGCTGCCGGTCGTAGGTAGCACCGTGACCGAGCTCACGCTGTTTGCGACCGAGACGGTGTAGCTGAAGGTGTCTGTGTCGAACGCCGGATTGAGTGTTATGGCGGTGCCACCGCCGTCGGTGAGACTCAAGGTGTCCAGGCTAGCGTCCCCGAGGGGAACCGGGTCAGCAGACGCGCCTTTGATGGCGATTCTCAATGCTGTGCTCAAAGTCCCGCTGGTATATGCGCCACCGCTTTCGGACCTGCGTAACACATTCGCGATGCTCCATCCGCTCTCGCCGCCGGCATCCTCCGAATCTGACGTCGTCGTAGTTGCCACGTAGAACTCGGCACCTGACGCCAGCGACAACACAAGGAAATACTGAGTATTGGCGGCGAGCGTCAGTCCTGGACCACGAGCCCTAAACTCCTGCGTCCCCGTCTCGAACGAGCCCGGGGTTGTGAGTGAGCCTACACAGTTGGCCGTATCGGGGAAGTTACCCGTGCCTCGTGGGCAAATACGTGCCACAGGATTCGCGCTGGCGATGGAGACGGACTTTACGTCGATTTGCGCAGCCGTCAGCACATAACCATCATCTCCGGTGGTGAATTCCTGCGTGACAACAATTCCGGTACTGGACCCGACATTTTGATCAAGGCTGACGTGCGCGGTCTGTCCTAAATTGCTGATGAGCACGTCCGCGGCTCCGGTACGCACGAGCACGACGGTGTAGGTCTCGGTAGTGGCGTTGTCCGCGCCCGTGACCTCCACCTTGACAGTGTTGGAACCAATGGAAGGCTCGAATTGCAGTCCATCATCCGTGTTGCTCGTATCGGTGATAGCGATATCGTTTTCGTCGAGATACGCAACCGTGGCACTGCTGTCGGTAGGCGTGCCTAGTACGGTGACTGTGCCCACGCCGGTCGCTACCGCGGCGGTGTAGCTGGTGGTGTCTGCGTCGAACGCCGGACTGAGAATGATGGCTCTGTTGCTGCTGTCTTCGAGACTCAGGGCGCTCAGGGTGGCATCGACGGGAGTAGCCCTGATTGCGAACCGAACGATCAGTGTCGGGTCCGCCGCATTCCAGCTGCCGCCGTTGCTTTCTCGGATAAGTGAGTTGTTGTTGATATTCCAGCCACTCGACTTGCCTGAATCCTCACTGCCCGATAACGTCGTACCTATTCTGTAGCGAGAAGAAGTCGAAGTGCCTGCTCGCGTGTTTTCCACCACGACGAAATAGTTCGTGTTCGCGGAAAGCGAGGCATTCGCAGGCGCAGTGAAGACGTTGTCGCCCGATACGAGCGAACTGGGGGTGGTGAGCGAGTAGAGCAGGGTTCCGGGGCTGCCGGAGGAGGTGGTGTAAATGGAAACCACCGGTTCCGAATTGGTGCCAATAGACGCCAGGTCGAGTACGACCTCGGTAATGTCATAACCGCCGCTCGTCGGACCGGTGTCGAATCGTTGAGCGTAGGACAGGCGTAGCGTGGGAGTAATCCCGCCAACATTCGCATCGTTGCCGGCCGTCTGCCCTAGATTGCTGACGTAGGTCGTCGTCTGCGCGGTGGCGGAGCCGGCGAACAGCGTCGTGCTTATGAGTAGCCCCCATGCCGCCCAGGCGGCACGCCCGCGGAACGCGCGATGATGCGCCGTCCTCTTCAATTTTTTTGCTTTATGTTTGTATACCGGCAGGAGGAGAAAGGAGAAAACATCCATATCAAACAACTCGTTTATCCCATTATCGGTTGCGTTTATTTTATACGATTAATTATTTATTACTATACGAACGTATCCCTTATTCGAATTCAATCGAAAATACCATGGGACACCCATACTGAAATTATTCCGATTACCGGGATTTCTGGTCAGCGAGGCTTTTCCGATGGCACGGGCAAGGCTGCCCGTTCAGGTTTCCGTATGCCCTGCACGGAGTCGGATTCGGTTTTGGTCAGGAAAGCGTCGGAGACCCAGGCCAGTTCGATGCCGGCGATACGGGCGTCATGGTCAACAGTTTATATCAGCGACCCCGGTAACTTAATTTTCTTAAACGGCTCGTGAATCGAGAAAGGGAGCAGGGTCACGATCTGATATGATTTAACATAGACGATTACATGTTATGTGAAAATTTGCGGAAAAATTACGTAAAGTGCTAAATATGTGTTACCCAAATGATCAATTAGGAAAAAGCCAATGCTTTTACGCTTTGCTGTAGCAAATCACCTTTCCATTCGCGAGAGGCAGGAATTGTCCTTCGCTGCATCTTCCTTGAGAGATCGAGACGATGGGCTGATTGACTGCAAAGCGGTGCAAAGCGGATCAGTTTTGCCCGCGATAGTGATCTATGGCGCCAATGCATCAGGCAAATCCAATATCGTGAATGCGATAGCTACCATGCAGCAATTGGTATTGTGGTCGCATACCCGGGGGGAACCCGGTGGTGGCGTACCACGTCATGCATTTAAGCTTGACACAACTTGCTCGCAAACCCCATCCAGATTCGAAATCGACTTCGTCATCGATGACGTAAGATACCATTATGGATTTGAAACTACGGATGAAGTTTTTACAGCGGAGTGGCTGTACGAATTTCCCAAGTCGCATCGCAGAAAAATGTTTGAGCGCGATAACAGCGGATTTAATTTTGGGCGCTGGTTGAGAGGGCAGAACAACAATATTGCCGGGTTGACCAGAGCCAATAGCCTGTTTTTGTCAGCGGCAGCACAGAACGGTCATGAGCAGTTGTCAAAAATATATGAGTATTTCAGGTCGATTGAGTTTGCCAATACGATTTCAATACCAGGTGCAATGGCTTCAGCTCAATTTGCAGGAGATGGTCCGGATGCGCGCGTGATCAAATTCTTAGAATCGATCAATACCGGGGTTATTGGTTACCAAACAAGGGAAACTGAAATTCCGGAAAAAGGTCGAGAAATGCATCGCGAGCTATCCGCTATATTTAAAAGGTTCTTAGGTGATTCCGTAAAATTTGACCTCGGTGATGATGAAGATAAGCGTGTAGCTATTGAACTGGCTCATCGTGGCCGGAAGGGAGAGTCGGTTTATCTTGACATGGATTCGGAAAGCGCAGGAACACGGCGGTTATTGATAGTACTTGGCCTGGCATACAAGGCATTGGATAAGGGGACCCCGCTATGCATAGACGAAGTGGATGCCAGCCTGCATACCTATGCCAGTGAAGCGATACTGAAGTTATTCTGCCAGCCAGAGATAAACCGAAATGGCGCACAGCTTATTGCGACAACTCACAATACCAACCTGATGATGAAATCGTCCGTACTGAGACGTGATCAACTTTGGTTTACTGAAAAGACCCTGGAGGGAGCTACGGTACTTTATCCGCTAACGGATATTCGAACGCGCAAGGATGACAATATTGAATTAGGGTATTTGCAAGGCCGATTTGGAGCGCTGCCAAGTGACGACATAACATTGCCACTTCATGAGTCGACTTAAAAAGAACTCGTTCGAAGAGAATGACGAGGTGTGGGCAGTATTTGACCGTGATGAACACCCAAATTTCGAAGAAGCAATAAGTCGATGTCAAGATAATAACGTTGGAGTTGCACGTTCTAACCCTTGCTTCGAGCTTTGGCTAATTTTGCATGAAAGGGATTACAACAGACCCAACTATCGTGATGCTGTCCAGAGAATGCTGAAGAAACTGCGGCCGGAATACGACAATCGTAAAAGAAAGATCCCAGATTGCGATGACTTGGTGACCCGTGTCGAATCGGCTGAAGAGCGTGGAAAAGTCTTGGTAGAGCGTCGTGAGGAGGAAGGGGGTCCTCACGGTAACCCTTCGACAACTGTTGGCAACTTGACCAGAGCGATCCGGAAAGCCAATGAAGTAGGTCTCGTTCGCTTCAAGCGCGAGATATCTGGTTTTGCTCTGAAAGTGCTCGTCCACCATGAAGGTCAGGTTACCGTCGCTTATCGAATCCGGCGTGATCAAGCTGGCTACAGTAGCGCCGGGGTTTCCCTCATCGTCGGGCGAAAGAATCCACACACGAATGCCGCCTGAAAAGTCGCCGGTGTTAGCTACATTGATCGTGACACTTGTGAGGTTGTAACCGCCTGGATTGTCGCCTGTGGTGAATGCCTGAGCCAAGAATGCCCTCGTAGCGGCGTTAGTAGGTTGATCGAGATTGGACGCGAGCGTGCGGACCTGCGCCTCGGCCGCGCCGGTGAACAGCGACGCTAAAGCCAGCAGCCCCCAGGCCGCGAGGGCACTGAGTCTGCAAACCGCGGTCCGTGGCAGGAAGAAACTGTTCATCTCGTTCAGCCGGGTTTCGTGCATCCATTCATGCGGCAATTATTTCCACTTGTACAACTATTTCTATACATTCGTATTTATTTGCTGCACGCAATCACAAGGCACCGATCGTATCCGTGTTTGTGTTGTGCCCGGCAATCGCCCATCGAATGTGATATATTGCTCGACCGGCTCCCTGAAGGCTCTGAACAAGTCAAAGCTTCCGCGAAGAATATGAGCTAAACCCATGCCTTGTGAAGATGACATTTACCTTTTTAACGAAGGTACCGCGGAGCGTGCGTATCAGTGGTTAGGGGCGCATGCCTGCACGGTAGACGGCAAGGCCGGCGTGCGATTCGCGGTCTGGGCGCCCAGCGCTAGCCGGGTTTCTGTGGTCGGCGACTTCAATGGCTGGGACGGCAACCGCCATACCATGCAGCCGATTTTCAGTTCGGGCGTGTGGGAAGTATTCATCCCGGAAGCCCACAATCACGATCTGTACAAATTCGAGATCATCGACGCCGGCGGAAATCTGCTGCCGCTGAAAGCAGATCCCTATGCGCGGTCAATGCAGCATCCGCCGGATAACGCTTCCAGGGTAATGCTCGAAGAGGACTTTCGCTGGAGCGACCGGCAATGGATCGAGACCCGGGACAGTGGAGACTTGCTGCGGCGGCCGGTTTCGATCTATGAAATACATGCCGGGTCGTGGCGGCGCAAGCCGGAGCAAGACTTCCGTAACCTGAGTTACCTGGAACTGGCGCAGGAACTGATTCCCTATGTTCTCGATATGGGATTCACGCATATCGAGCTAATGCCGATCAGCGAGTTTCCCTTTGACGGCTCCTGGGGTTATCAGCCCATCGGTATGTTTGCCCCCAGTATTCGTTTTGGCGCTCCGAACGAACTGAAACATTTCATCAATGAATGCCATCGCTGCAATATCGGTGTGCTGCTGGACTGGGTACCGGGGCATTTCCCCAGCGATTCCCATGGTCTGGGTCGATTTGACGGAAGTTGTCTTTACGAGCACGAGGACGTTCGCCAGGGTTTCCATCCGGAGTGGAATACCCTGGTATTCAACTACGGCCGCGCCGAAGTCGTCAGTTATCTGCTCAGTAACGCAAATTTCTGGATTGAGGAATTTCACATCGACGGCCTGCGCGTGGACGCGGTAGCTTCCATGCTCTATCTTGATTACAGCCGGGAAGAAGGCCAGTGGGTGCCCAACCGGCATGGTGGCCGTGAAAATCTCGAAGCAGTCGAGTTGCTGCGTCAGGTGAACGCCAGCGTGTATCGCAGACATCCGGGCATCATGATGATCGCCGAGGAATCCACGGACTGGCCAGGAGTGAGCAATCCAGTGAACATGGGCGGACTCGGTTTTGGCTTCAAATGGAACATGGGCTGGATGAATGACACCTTGCAGTACATGCAGCGAGACCCGATCCACCGCAAGTACCATCATCATGAGATGACCTTTGGAATTCTCTACGCCTGGTCCGAAAAATACCTGCTTCCGCTGAGCCATGACGAAGTCGTGCACGGCAAGGCTTCACTGCTGGAAAAGATGCCCGGCGACGACTGGCAGAAATTCGCCAATCTGCGTGCCTACTACGGTTTCATGTGGGCTCAGCCCGGCAAGAAACTGCTGTTCATGGGTGGTGAATTTGGTCAGCGCAGCGAGTGGAACCACGACGCCAGCCTGGACTGGCACTTGCTCGAACACGCAAGCCATCGCGGCCTGTTGCAACTGGTCAGGGATCTGAATTTCCTCTATCGGCGCACACCCGCGCTGTTCGAGCGCGACATATCACCCGAGGGGTTCCAGTGGGTACAGGCAGACAACAGTCAGTTATCGGTCTACGCCTGGCTGCGGCGCGGCGCGGACGACGTATTACTGGCGGTATCCAATATGACGCCGGAGTGCCACCCCGACTATCGGCTGGGCGTGCCCGAGCCAGGCCGTTATCGGGAGGCGCTCAATACCGACGCCGCAGAATACGGCGGTAGCGGGCAAGGCAATGGCGGTGGCGTCTGGAGCCAGGACATCCCATTGGACGGCCAACCCTGTTCAGTGGTGGTAACGCTGCCGCCGCTGGCCACGGTATTGTTTTTGCATGACAAAAGTTGATGACGGGAATGTATAGACGCATCGAAGCGGGTGACCCTGGCATGCTGGGCGCGCGCTTCGATGGCGAAGGAACGCGATTTGCCCTTTACTCGGCTCATGCCGAGGCGGTCGAGTTATGTCTCTACGATAAACGCGGGGAGAAGCCGATCGGCAGGGTGTTTCTGCCGGAACAGATTCACGGCGTCTGGCACGGGTACATCCCCGGACTGCCGGCGGGAACAAGCTACGGCTATCGTGTCTACGGCCCTTATGAACCCCATGCAGGCCATCTGTTCAATCCGGCAAAATTATTGCTCGATCCCTATGCCCGGGCCATGGTGGGTGAATTCCGCCCCGACTCCTCTCATTTCGGCTACGAACCAGGTCACCCCGAATTCGATCCTGCGCCTGACCGGCGCGACAACGCGGACCATATGCCAAAGGCGGTCGTAACCGCCGGGTCCACCTCCGCTCCCAAGCGCCGCCGGCCGCTGACGCCCTGGACGCAGACCGTCATTTACGAATGTCACGTAAAGGGCTTCACACGGCTGCACCCGGATGTCCCGGAACCCTTGCGCGGTACCTTTGCGGGCCTGGCCCAGCCCAGGGTCATCGACTATCTGAAGGCCCTGGGAATCACTTCGGTGGAACTGATGCCGGTGCACGCCTTTATCAGCGAATTCAATGTGCTGAACAGGGGACTGGTAAATTACTGGGGCTATAACAGCCTGAATTTCTTCTGTCTTCATTCCGGCTATCTTGGCGCCGGCGGCACGGCTGATTTTCGTGAAATGGTCGATCGCTTTCACGACGCCGGTCTGGAAGTCATTCTCGACGTGGTGTACAACCATACCTGTGAAGGTGATCACCTCGGTCCCACGCTCAGTTTCAAGGGTATAGATAATCTGACCTACTACCAGTTGTTGCCCGGCGACAGGCGTTTCTACATCAACGACAGTGGTTGCGGGAACACTCTCAACATCGCGCATCCCCAGGTGCTGCGGCTGATCATGGACAGCCTGCGCTATTGGGCCGGTGATATGGGAATCGACGGCTTCCGTTTCGATCTGGCCGCCGTACTGGGCCGCAGGGAACGCGGCTTCGATCCTTACGCACCTATTTTCCAGACAGTGGCCCAGGATCCCGTGCTTGCCGGAGTCAAATTGATCGCCGAACCCTGGGATATCGGCCCCGGCGGGTATCAACTTGGTGGATTTCCTGCCGGCTGGAGCGAGTGGAACGACCGCTTTCGTGATACTATTCGCCGCTTTTGGCGCGGTGACTCAGATCAGTTGCCGGAACTCGCACGCTGCCTGCACGGCTCGAGCGACCTGTTTGAACATGCCGGACGCCGACCCTGGGCAAGCATAAACTTTGTGGCGTCCCACGACGGTTTTACATTGCGTGATCTCGTCAGCTTTGAGCAGCGCCATAACGAAGCGAACCATGAACAAAATAAGGATGGGCATGGCAGTAATTACGGTGACAATCAAGGCGTGGAAGGTCCAACCGACGATCCCGAAGTTGATGCGAGACGCTGGCGCCGACAGCGAAACCTCTTGACGACGTTGGCCGTTTCGCAAGGTGTACTGATGATTGCCGCGGGAGATGAATTCGGCCGCAGCCAGTCGGGCAACAATAATGCCTGGTGTCACGACAGCCACCTGAACTGGATCGACTGGGATGGAATGTCGTCCCACGGCCTGTTTTTGCAGCAATTCACTCGCAGATTGCTGGAATTGCGGCGGCGCTTCCCGGCCTTGCAGGCCGGAGAATACCGGCATCGCCCCGACGGGACCGGCGCCGGCGGCATTCAGTGGCTGACCGGTCAGGGGAATCCGATGAGTGACGAAAACTGGCATGAGCAGGAACGCAGGGTACTTGGCTACCTGCTGACCGAAGACGGCGAGCCGGACTCGCGGCACCTGCTGGTCATCTTCAATGCCTCGCGCCATGCCGAAAGTTTTTGCTTGCCGACCCGGCCTGAAGGAATCTGGAAAATGATTATTGATACTGCCGCCATGGAACAGGAAAAGGTGGAAGCGGAATTCTCTGCCGGCGCCAGCATCGAACTGCCTGCCCAAACGATCGAAATTCTCTGCAATCCGCCCCTTGAGTCAGGCGAACCCGCGATAGAGGGCGAACCATCATGAATGGAAGTTCGCATGCGCCTGTCGACTCGGCCGAAGACATCAGCCGTGATCTGAAACGCCATTTTGAGTTCACTCTCGGTCGCGACGAGATCGGCGATTCTCACCATTACCTGTATACCGCACTGGCAATAACCGTGCGCGACCGCATGATCGGCCGCTGGCGCGCCACTCGCGAACGCTACCGCCGGGAACAGGTCAAACGCGTTAACTATCTGTCCATGGAATTCCTGATGGGCCGAACATTGACCAACGCCTTGCTCAATTTGCAGATCGAGGACGAAGTGCGAGAGGCGGTCAAGGCGTATTCCTGCCGGCTGGAACAACTGGAAAACGAGGAAGCGGACGCCGGTCTCGGCAACGGCGGACTCGGACGTCTGGCGGCCTGTTTTCTGGACAGTTGCGCAACGCTGGAAATACCCGTCACGGGATATGGCATCCGTTACGAATACGGCATGTTCCGCCAGACGATCCAGGACGGCAACCAGGTGGAACAGCCCGACCCCTGGCTGCGTTACGGCAATCCATGGGAAATCGAAAGCCCCGATGCCAGCAGACTGGTCAAGTTTTTTGGCCGACTTGAAAAACAGGTCGACAAGTCCGGTGAATTACAGGTGCGCTGGGTCGATACCACGGATGTGCTCGCCGTCCCCTACGACCTGCCGATTCCCGGCTACCGTAACGATACTGTAAATACCTTACGCCTGTGGAAGTCCGAGGCGACAGACAAGTTCAATCTGGAAGAATTCAACGCAGGCAGCTACACAGACGCGGTCGCGGCAAAAAATCTCGCTGAGCAGATCACCATGGTGCTCTACCCGAACGACGCCAGTGAGGCCGGCAAGGAATTGCGCCTGCGGCAGCAATATTTCCTCGCTTCGGCGAGCCTGCAGAACGTGATCTGGCGCTGGCGCCGGGATCATGGCGAGGATTTAAGCAGCTTCGCAGAAAAATGCGTGTTCCAGTTGAACGATACTCATCCCACGATAGCCATTGCCGAACTGATGCGCCTGCTCATGGATGATCACGGGCTGGGCTGGAACGAAGCCTGGGACATTACCTCGAGTTGCATGGCTTACACGAATCACACTTTACTGCCGGAAGCGCTGGAAGTCTGGCAGGTCAGCCTGTTCGGGCAATTGCTTCCGCGCCTGCTCGATATCATCTATGAAATAAACGAGCGTTTCCTGGCCACGGTCGAAGATCGATGGCCGGGTGACACCGAGCGCCGCGAACGCATGTCGATCATCGGCGGCGGCGACTGGCCCGTCATCAGAATGGCCTTTCTGGGTATCGTCGGCAGTTATTCGGTCAATGGCGTTTCTGAATTGCACAGCGATCTGCTGACCCGAACCCTGTTTCGCGATTTTTTCCAATTGTGGCCCGAAAAGTTCAACAGCAAGACCAATGGCGTTACTCCAAGGCGCTGGCTGGCACATTGCAATCGGGGTTTGAGCAGGTTAATCACCGAAACGATCGGCGACGGCTGGATTCACGATCTGGACAAATTGAAGGCCTTACGCGCCCATGCCACCGACAGCGAATTCAGCCGCCGCTTCATGGCCGCCAGGCGTGAGAACAAGACGCGGCTAAAGGACCTCGTGCGGCGCGAATGCGAGGTCGAATTCGATGCCGAGTGGCTGTTCGACGTGCAGGTAAAACGGATTCACGAGTACAAGCGGCAACTGCTGAACGTGTTGCACATCGTTCATGTCTACGATCGCATTTTGCGCGGTGACACCACCGGCTTGCAGCCACGCTGCGTTCTGATCGGCGGCAAGGCGGCGCCGGGCTATGTCATGGCCAAGCACATCATCAAGCTGATCAACAACGTCGCTGCCGTGGTCAACCGCGAAGACGCCTGCAGGGACTGGTTGCGGGTCGCATTCCTGCCGGATTACCGGGTTACTTCCATGGAGGTGATCTGCCCCGGCACGGACCTGTCGGAACAGATCTCCACCGCCGGCAACGAAGCTTCGGGCACCGGCAACATGAAATTCATGATGAATGGGGCGGTTACGATCGGAACTCTCGACGGCGCCAATATCGAGATTCTCGAGGCGGTGGGAAAGGAGAACTTTTTCCTGTTCGGACTGACCGCAAACGAGGTGCGCGCGGCGCGTCTGTCATATCGGCCTGATGAAATCATCGCCGGCGACAGCGATCTCGCGCAGGTCATCAACCTGATTGGCAGTGGACATTTCGATCTGTCCGAACCGGGCCTGTTTCAGGATATCATCGCCGCTGTCCGCAGCCCCCATGAACCCTGGATGACTGCTGCGGATTTTCGTGGATTCGTAGATGCCCAGGTCCGGGCCGGGATGGCATTTTCGGACAAATCGCGCTGGTCGCGGATGAGCATTGCGAATGTGGCGTCAAGCGGCCGCTTTTCCAGTGATCGTACTATCAGGGATTATCGAGACGGTATCTGGTTCGCCGACAATAGAAATTAACCAACCACAGGAGGCAAGACAATTGCAAAAACCATTGCAGGGCAGATCACCCCGAAGCCGTCTGACGCGCGCTACTCTGGCGCTCATCCTCGCCGGCGGTCGCGGTTCCCGATTGTATGAACTGACTAACTGGCGGGCGAAACCGGCGCTGTATTTTGGCGGCAAGTACCGTATTATCGACTTCCCTCTTTCTAATTGCATCAACTCGGGCATCCGCCGCATCGGCGTATTGACCCAGTACAAGGCGCATTCGCTGGTTCGGCACCTGGTGCGCGGCTGGAGCCATTTCAAGAAGGAACTTGGGGAATTCGTCGAAGTGCTGCCGGCTTCCCAGCGATACTCGGACGACTGGTACCAGGGCACAGCGGACGCGATCTACCAGAATCTCGATATCATCCGCGCCGAACTACCGGAATTCGTCCTGATTTTGTCCGGCGATCATGTGTATCAGATGGATTATTCCCAGATGTTGATGGATTTTGCGAAAAGCGACGCCGACATGACGGTATGCTGTCTGGAAGTGCCGGTGGAAGAAGCGGCGAATGCCTATGGGGTCATGCAGGTTGACGCAAACAACCGGGTCACCGGCTTCGAGGAAAAACCCGCACATCCCACGCCGGTTCCCGGCAACGACACGCTGACGCTGGCCTCGATGGGCAATTATGTTTTCCGCACGGAGTTTCTGTTCGAGCAACTCATCAAGGATTCGAGAAATCCCGACTCGAGCCACGATTTTGGCAATGACATCATTCCCTCGCTGATCGAAAATCACCATGTCAGGGCCTTTGCCTTTCGTGAGGAGGAGACCGACGAACGGGCCTACTGGCGCGATGTCGGCACGCTGGATACGTTCTGGCAGGCGAATATGGAAATGATCAGCGCCGAGCCACGATTAAATCTCTACGATCCGCACTGGCCGATATGGACCTACCAGGAGCAATTGCCACCGGCAAAATTCGTGTTCGACGAAGAAGACCGTCGCGGCATGGCTGTGGATTCCATGGTTTCCGGTGGCTGTATCATTTCCGGCGCCGTGGTGCGGCGTTCCCTGTTGTTCAGCAACGTTCGCGTGCGTTCCTACAGCACCGTGGAAAATTCGGTGATCCTGCCCGGCGCCGATATCAGTCGGCATTGCCGCCTGAAAAACGTGATCGTCGACCGGGGCTGCTGGATCCCTGACGGCATGGTCATCGGTCACGACCGGGAACAGGACATCGCCAGCGGCTTCCGCGTTTCCCAGAACGGTGTGGTTCTCGTGACCCGGGGCATGTTGGGACAGCCAGAGGGGTATGTTTAACCAGGGTACAATGAAGAAATGAGTATGATAAAAACCATCAAAACCAATCCTTACGCCGGCCAGAAACCCGGTACTTCGGGCTTGCGCAAGAAAGTCACCGAATTCACCCGGGCGCATTATCTGGAGAACTTCGTACAGGCGATTTTCAACATGCTTGGTGATTGCACGGGCAAGCGGCTCGCGGTCGGCGGCGACGGGCGATATTACAATCGCCAGGCAATTCAGATCATCGCCAGGATGGCGGCAGCCAACGGCTTCAGCAAATTGCTGATCGGGCGGGATGGAATCTTCTCGACGCCGGCGATGTCCTGCGTAATCCGCAAGTACGGAACCGACGGCGGCATCATACTCTCGGCGAGCCATAATCCCGGCGGGCCAGACGCAGATTTTGGCGTGAAGTTCAACGGCGCTAACGGCGGCCCCGCGCCGGAAGCGGTAACGGAGAAGATCTATCGGCACTCCCTGACCATCGACAAGTACCTGACGATCGAAGCCGACGAAATAGATCTTGACAGGATCGGGCGGAGCGAACTGGGCGGCATGGAAATCGAGATAATCGATCCCGTTGCCGACTACGCGGACTTGATGGCCTCGATCTTCGATTTTGAAAAAATCTCACAATTGCTCACCAACCGCCGCTTCCACATGTGCTTTGACGCCATGCACGCGGTCACCGGCCCCTACGCCAGGACGATACTGGAAGAGCAGCTCGGCGCGGAACCTGGAACCGTGATCAACGGCGCACCCAGTGAGAGTTTCGGCGGCATACATCCGGACCCGAACCTGGTCCATGCGCATGAACTGGTCGAACGAATGAATGGTGATGCACCGCTGGCTTTCGGTGCGGCTTCGGACGGAGACGGCGATCGCAACATGGTGCTGGGCAGCGGTTTCTACATCAATCCCTGCGATTCTCTTGCGGTGCTCGCCGCCAATGCCGGGCTTGTTCCGAAATATCAGGAGGGCCTTGCCGGCGTGGCGCGGTCCATGCCGACAAGCCGGGCGCTGGACCGGGTGGCGCGAGTCCTGGAAATCCCCTGTCACGAGACTCCGGTAGGCTGGAAGTATTTTGGCAATCTGATGGACGCAGACAAGATCACTATCTGCGGCGAGGAAAGCTTCGGCACAGGTTCGAATCACGTCCGGGAGAAAGACGGTTTGTGGGCGGTGCTGTTCTGGCTGAATATCATCGTCAAGTCGCGCAAACCGGCGCGTTCCATCGTCCGGGAGCACTGGTCGCAATTCGGCCGCGATTATTTCACCCGGCACGACTACGAAGGACTCGACGCCGAAAGGGCCGGAGAAATGATCAGTCGCCTGCGCGAAGACGTATCGGGACTCCCGGGACGGCAGGCGGGAGAATTGAGTATCCAGGCCGCGGACGATTTCACCTACACCGATCCGGTCGATGGCAGCGTCAGCGAAGAGCAGGGCGTGCGCATTTTCTTCAATGATGGCAGTCGCGCTGTTTTCCGATTGTCCGGCACCGGCACGTCGAACGCGACCTTGCGCCTGTATTGCGACAAGTACGAAACCGATCCTGCGTTTCTGGGGCTCGACACCCAGCGAATGCTCGCACAATCCCTGCAAGCGGCCGGCGAAGTCTCCAACATAGCCGAATTCACCGGACGAACGGCCCCTGATGTGATTACCTGATTTAAGGTGGCAGCGAAGTGAAAATCTGCATGTTTGCCGCTGAAAACGGCTCGATTCCCGGCGCGAAGATCGGCGGTCTCGGTGACGTGGTCAGGGATATTCCCCAGGCGCTGGTCGGCATGGGACACGAAATCGATGTCGTCATGCCCGGCTACCAGCACTTTGCCGGATTGACCGGCGCCGAACCGCAGCCCCCGCTCAAGGTCCGGTTTCGCCGGGAAACGCTTCAGGTTGAAGTCAGTCACTTTCGTAGCCAGGACAGCGGCGTTCGTTGCTGGCTGCTCGATTGTCCACTGTTCGCTGTCGGCGGGCCGGGCCGTATCTATTGCGACGATCCGCCGGAACGGCCGTTCGCTTCCGACGCGTCCAAGTTCGCGCTGTTCGGCGCCGCGGCCTGCCGACTGCTGGCCGAGAATCGACTGGGGGATGTCGATGTCATTCATCTGCACGACTGGCACGCTGCCTTCGCCGCCTTGCTGGTCCGCTTTGACCCGAGTTACGCGCGCATTGCCGACACCCGGCTGGTAGTCACGATTCACAATCTGGCCATGCAGGGCATCCGGCCCTTTGCCCATGACGACTCTTCGCTGGGAGCCTGGTTTCCGGGTCTGAAATTCAAGAGGAAGGTAATAGCCGACCCCAGATATCCGGACTGTTTCAATCCGCTGCGCGCGGCGATCAATCTCTGCGACAAGGTACACACGGTCTCGCCTGCCTACGCCAGGGAAATCCGCAAGAGCAATCAATCCGAGATCGGTTTCCATGGTGGCGAAGGACTCGAACGCGACCTGCAACGTGCACATCAAGCAGGCAGGTTGAGCGGAATCCTCAATGGTTGCGAGTACGGCGAGCCAGACCCTGGCCTGACTTCATCAGAAGAACTTATCGATGCGGCCAGACAGCAGGTCTTGCAGTGGACCGGCGACAGCCCTCAGGTGGAAAGCAGCCATTTCATTGCCCTTGAGCGGCTGGAGCGATGGCGCCAACGACCCCCGGCGCATTGGATAACGTCGATTTCACGTCTGACGCCACAGAAAACGGCGTTGTTTGAGGTGGTGATGGAAAACGGCAGGACATGCCTGGAAAACATTCTCGCCGAACTGCCGCCGGATCACGTTTTTGTCCTGCTCGGAAGCGGTGACGCGGAGATTGAAGGATTTTTCACCCGCTGCGCCACCCGTTACGAAAATTTCCTGTTTCTAAAAGGCTATTCCGAACCCCTGTCGCAGACTATCTACACCATTGGCAGCTTCTTTCTGATGCCAAGTTCCTTTGAGCCTTGCGGCATCGGTCAGATGCTGGCCATGCGCTCGGGCCAGCCTTGTCTCGCTCATCGTGTCGGCGGCCTGAAAGACACGATTAAAAACAATGTCGACGGTTTCACCTTTACCGGCCGCGACCAGGCTCATCAGGCCGCCGCCTTCGTACACAAATTCAGACAGGCGCTGTCGCTGAAGCGCCGATCACCTGAGCGCTGGGAAGACATTTGCCGGGCAGCCGCCGCCCGCAGATTCAGTTGGGAGGATTCGGCGCGAGAGTATTGCGAGCAGCTATATGGCGACCGCTCCGCCGGCTGAGCTCGGCGAGCAGATCCCAGTCGATATTCTTGAATTCCGCATCGCTCAACCGCCAACTCCAGTTGCCGGTTATCGTTCCAGGCACATTAGTGGGGTCGGAGAATTAGTGGGGTCGGAGTAAAGTGCCGGAGTAAAACGTTCCGCTTTTGTCGCAATGTTGCGTTTTACTCCGGCACTTTACTCCGACCCCACTAATTTGCCGGGCAGCCGCCGTCCGCAGATTCAGTTGGGAGGATTCGGCGCGAGAGTATTGCGAGCAGCTATATGGCGGCCGCTCCGCCGGCTGAGTTCAGCGAGCAGATCCCAGTCGATATTCTTGAATTCCGCGTCGCTCAACTGCCAACTCCAGTTGCCGGTTATCGTTCCAGGCACATTGATTCGCGCCCGGGAGGACAGCGCCAGCAGATCCTGGACGTTGACAATAGCGGTTCGCGCCCGCGATGACATGACCAGTTCGAGCAAACGGGAAACCATCTCCGTCTTGTTGTCCACCCAGGAAACATGTCTGCACAGGCGCCTTTTCACGGCATCGTCGCATTCCTCTTCGAGCCAGCCACGGGCGGTGTTGTTGTCATGAGTGCCAAAATAGATCACCGAGTTTTTCCGGTGATTTTGCGGCAGGTAGGGATTGTCGGCATGGTCGTCGAAAAAGGCGAATTGCATCACCAGCATACCCGGCAGTTCATAATGGTCCCGCGCCTGCACCACATCGGGCGTTATGACGCCGAGGTCTTCCGCAACGACGGGCAAGTGCGGAAAAGCAGATTTGAGCGCGGCGAATAGTTCATGTGTCGGGGCCTGCCGCCAGCTTCCGTGAATCGCGGTTTCGCTGTGAATCGGAACTTCCCAGTATTGCACCAGGCCCCGGAAATGATCGATACGAACGATATCGAAAAACGCTAACAGGGCGCCCATGCGCCCGATCCACCAGCCAAAACCCCGCCGCTCCAGTTCCTGCCAGTCGTAAAGTGGGTTGTTCCAGAGTTGCCCGTCCGGGCTGAAATAGTCCGGCGGAACGCCTGACACCGCCGTTGGCCGCTTGTCCTGATCAAGCTGATAGATTTCGCTGTCAGCCCAGACATCAGCGCATTCCAGGTTCGAATAGATGGGCATGTCGCCGAAGATCAACAGTCCTTTTTCATTGCAATAATTCTTGAGTTGCCGCCATTGCCGGAAGAAAAAGTATTGCTGTATTTGTCGGCGCTCGATTTCCGTTGCCAGCCGACGGCGCGCATCCGCGAGCGCAGCCGATTCGCGGTCACGCAGTCCGGCGGGCCAATCGGTCCAGGATTGCCCGGGGAATTCTGCCTTCAGCGCCATGAACAGTGAATAGTCATCCAGCCAGTTTTGCTGCTGTCTGCGGAAGTCCTCGAATTCATTTAAGCCGCCGCTTTGTGCAAGACGCGAAGCAGCCTTGTCCAGTGCTGCCATCTTGAATCGGCTGACCTGTTCGTAGTCGACCCGATTTGCCGGCAGATCATGGGGAAGAATTAACTCATCGTCCGTCAACAGTCCTGACCTGGCGAGAGCAGCCAGGTCGATCAGCAAGGGATTGCCGGCGTAATTGGAACAGCTGTCATAAGGCGACCCACCGGCCCCGGCGTTCGGTGGATTGAGCGGCAGTACTTGCCAATATCGCTGACCGGCCGCCTGCAATCGATCCGCGAATCGGTAGGCGCTATCACCGAGGTCACCGATACCGAATCGCGAAGGCAGCGAAAAAATCGGCAGCAGCACGCCGCTGGCTCTGGCTGCTGACGGGGATGGAGCATCCTCTATGTGCAATTCGCACTATCCTTACTGGATTTTACGGGGTAAGGAGGGTATAGGATTAGTGGGGTCGGAGTAAAGTGCCGGAATTACTGGGGTCGGAGTAAAGTGCCGGAGTAAAACGGGAGTAGTGGGGTCGGAGTAAAGTGCCGGAGTAAAACGCAACATTGCAACAACAGCGGGACGTTTTACTCCGGCACTTTACTCCGACCCCAGAACCTTTAACCCTGGAATGATGGTCCTCGCGAGGAGGCAGTGGGCTTTCGGGTGGCCGCTGTGGGGTGATAAACCAGGCTATCATCAAGTGAACAGGAAGCCAGAAACCCGAGCATGTCGGTAGCGTTATGAGAGTCATAGAAAGCCAACATGCGCTCGTTGAATTCATTCTTTCTGCCTGCCGGAACAGTCACCGCATCGTATCCTGCCTGTAGCAATTGACCATTCATTAACAAGCGGGAAACCCGTCTGTTACCGTCATAGTAAAACTGCTGTAAAGCACCAAACAGAAAGGTTAAAAATGCTCGCTCATGCACGTTCTCTATGGCTTTTAGAGTCGATATTCCAGATTCAAAAATGTCTGGCAGGTCCGCATGGTGTGGCGGCTGATGATTCGTCCCGGCAATCCTGACAGACCCATCTCTGAACTGCCCCCAAGTCAAAGCCTCTTTACGAGCTACCAATGCGTGTAGCGCGTTAGCGGTCGTTTTATCCAACTCAAAGCCGCTAACAGAAACAAGACGCAGTAACTCTTTCCAGCTGTCCGCTTGATTTATGACCTGTTCAGCATCTTCCACACTGTGACCGCCAACGGTAATCCCTTCGATCAAGGTCTTGACTTCTGGCAACGTAAACGGGTTACCTTCCAAGGCTATTGTGTCATATACGATACCCTCCAGAACCTTTCTGACTCGAAAGCAAGCACGACGACAATCTGGCGGTAAATTAGTTGTAAAACGACAAGGGTTGTAGGAAAAACCCAATGCTTGCTCAATTAAATTCTGCATGGGGAAACCCAAAGCAAAAAAATTATTGTATAGACATTGTAACATTGAATGGAGGTGTGCAGAGACACGGGAATTCGAGATTAGTGGGGTCGGAGTAAAGTGCCGGAGTAAAGTGCCGGAGTAAAACGCAACATTGTGACAAAAGCGGGACGTTTTACTCCGGCACTTTACTCCGACCCCATTACTCCGGCGCGGCCATTTCCAGGCCGCCGCCGGTCGCGCCGGGGTATTCCACGCGCGCGCCCGGGCGCCACGTCAGCCGGAACTCGATCCCGTATTCGGGCCGTTGTCCGGCCACCTCACGGGGCGTGCCCGTCAGCGACATCTCACGGCGCGTGTCTGCCAGCGACATCTCACGGCGTGTGCCCGTCAGCGACATCTGAAGCGCCGGTCCGCGCGCCCAGACTACGCCTGCGCTCAGTTCGCGGCCGCTCGGACCCACCGAGGACAGGGCGGCGAACGGCGCCATGGACCCCTTGCCCTTGAACGCGGCGAACCCGTAGCCCACCTGCGCCTGCAGCCTCATGGCGGTATCGAACCCGTAGCCTGACAACCCGCGCGCGTCGCGCGCCGACCACAGGCGCTCGGCTCCACCGCTCGCATCCGCGCCCCAGGACGGCGCCACGGACAGTGTCAGTCCGCGCCCGGAAATGCCCGGATCGACGCTGATCGAGGCGCTCGCGCCCCACTC
>LXNI01001147.1_pt1 | contig 25094 bp, 22 predicted proteins | sample 809091 | NCBI WGS metagenome assembly LXNI01 (sample SAMN04870527, study PRJNA318959) | sponge metagenome | biome: 01000161; feature: marine sponge reef; material: water | host: Sarcotragus foetidus | place: Greece: Milos, Mediterranean Sea | collected 2013-05-29 | depth 5-7 m | reverse complement strand
CTCGTCAATCACCACCGACGGCTGCCGGGGCAAGACCTGACCCACGCTCAGGTCCTCGTAGTACGGCCCGTCCAACGGGATCACAGACAAGCAGGCTACGGGCTGGGAGCAGGGCTCCTAGCGTCCTGGCACAGTCAGATCACGCCATCGGCTCTGAAGGCGGCCAGCTCCGTTCCGGACATGTGCCTGCTGAATTTGCCGTATAGTGCCCGGAGCGGAAACTTCGGGAAGGCAGGTCACCGTGGGCAGGACTGTTCCTCGCTACTGGGATGACCGCACCTACGTCTCGCGGGCGGCGCTGTCGGGCGACCCGGCGGAAGCGGTCTTCCATGCGTACATTCCGCATCCCATTGACGGCTGGACGCCTGATCTGGGAGCACAGACTTGGGGCTTGGTGTACGAGGCGACCGAGCGGTGTCGCGACCTTCAGCGATCCGCGCCCGAAGGCCCGCTTCCAGCGGAGTGGCTATTGGACCGCGCCGAGAGCATCGCTTCAAGCACCATCGAGGAGATCCGTCCCTCGGCTCGCAGGGTTGCGAGGGCCGAAGCACAGTTGAGCTTGTTCGGAGAGCAGCCCGCGGACATGGAGATGGAGGCGCTGCGCAACATCAGGGTCACCCAGCATGCGCTTGACCTTGCCGAGTCGGGCTCAGACATGACGGTTGGTTCGCTACAAGCGCTGCACACGACCTTGATGGGCTCCGATGACCCCATTGCTGGACAGTTGAGGGATCGCCAGAACTGGGTCGGGGCCGGTGCCCTCGGGGGACCGCTGCGGGCGCGCCATGTCGGGCCACCAGCGGAACTGGTGCCCGAACTGCTCGACGACCTCGTCGCCTTCGTCAACCGCAGCGGCGATGCGGCTCCCCTGGTGCGTGCCGCGTCGGCCCATGCTCAGTTTGAGACCATCCATCCTTTCCCAGACGGCAACGGGAGGACCGGACGGGCGTTGTTGCAGTACATGTACAGACGGGACGGCATGAGCACGCGAGCAGCAATGCCGGTGAGTTCCGCCCTGATGCTGGCCAAGACCGACTACTTCGACGCGCTGGACGAGACTCGCGTCGTCTGCGGTCCTGACGATCCCGCGCGCTGTCGGGCTCTGCGCGCGTGGATCGAGATGCTCGCACAGGCAACCGATCACGCATGTCGCCTGTATGAGCGGCTCAACGCTCATGTTGAGGTCCTGCGGCAGCGGTGGTACGAGGCAGCGCGAGCGTCGCGCATCAGGCCGTCAAGCTCCGCCTTCCGGTTGCTTGATCACCTGCCGTCCGGTCCAGTCGTCACCGCCGAGAGCGTGCGGGAGAGATCGCAGACGAGCGAGAGAACCGCCCGCAATGCCGTCTCGCGTCTGGTCGCGGCTGGCATCCTGGTTCAGCGCAGTGCAGGACGGCGCAACAGGGTGTTCGAGTGTGCCGACATGATGGCTGCCTTCACCGAGTCGGCGCGTGAACAGCCCGCCGACAACCTCACCCTGCAGTCTCTCGATGCCTTGAACCTCGCGAACACCGCGGGGACAGGCACCTCCGCGGCAACGACGAGCGCTCAATGGCTTTGCAACGCCAGAACCACACGAGGCGGCGCATGCACCCACCCGCGCCCGCGGCCGGGGAGCAGTTGTCCAGCGGGACACGAACGGTAGCTATATGCCGCCACCACCGCCGGGCCGACAGGGCCGCAACCGAACACCATGGTCCGACCGCCCGGCTCGAAGGCCCCCTTCGTGACGGCGTGCATGGCCACCGCCAGCGGCTCCGCGTAGGCCGCCTCCCGCAGCCCGACCCCGTCGGGGACCGGGTGAGGTTGCGATGGTCGACGGCCAGATCGTGTGGACCTCCTACGCCGGGTTCTCGAAATGGGGGATCGCCCTGGCCCGCACAGGAGCCGACGCCGAGCAGAGCCGCCACCGTGGGATCTCATGCATGGTGATCGACATGGAGGCCGGGTGGCTGTTTCTGGTGTTATTGGCGGGATAGCGGGCGCTATGTTGTCGGAGGTGACCGGATCATGAGCGACGCAGCCGCACAGGCCGCCGACGCGCCCGCCGCGGCCCGGGCTGTGGACGCGGTCAAGATCTACGGATCGGGCGAGACCGAGGTCCGGGCCCTCAACGGTGTGAACATCACCTTCGAGCAGGGCCGCCTCACGGCGATCATGGGCCCGTCGGGGTCGGGCAAGTCCACGCTCATGCAATGCATGGCCGGTCTCGACGACCTCACCGAGGGCCGGGCCTACATCGGCGACACCGATCTGAGCGCCCTGTCCGACAAGGAGTTGACCAGGCTGCGCCGTGATCGGGTGGGGTTCATCTTCCAGGCCTTCAATCTGGTGCCCACGCTGACCGCCATCGAGAACATCACCCTGCCTCTCGAACTGGCCCGGCGCGAGCCCGACCAGGAGTGGGTGGACAGCGTCATCGCGACGGTGGGCATGGCCGACCGCCTGGCCCACCGGCCCAACGAGCTCTCCGGCGGCCAGCAGCAGAGGGTGGCGGTGTCGAGGGCGCTGGCCAGCAAGCCCGAGGTCATCTTCGCCGATGAGCCCACCGGCAACCTCGACTCCCGTTCCGGCACCGATGTTCTGCGGTTCATGCGCAAGGCGGTGGACGAGATGGGCCAGACCATCGTCATGGTGACCCACGACGCCAGGGCGGCGTCCTTCGCCGACCGGGCTGTGTTCCTGTCCGACGGGAACCTGAAGGGCGAGTTGATCCATCCCACAGCCGAGCAGATACTCGACTACATGAAGATCCTGCAGGTGGGCCAGTTCATCCGCGGGATCCCCGAAGGCGCCACCATGGACCAGGTCCTCGAGTTCTTCGAAGAACTGGAAGAGTGAGCCCCGCCCGCGCCGGGCGCCGGCCCGGTGCATCCTGAAGCAGCGGCCCGATGACCCTGCTGCGGTACAGCCTTCGCAACATCGCGAGCACCAAGATCCGGTTCGCGCTCACCAGTCTTGCCGTGGTGGCCGGCGTGGCCCTGACCGTCGGCGTGCTGATCAACACCGACGGCCTCCGATCCTCCCTGAGCGGTCTGGCCGGCCAGCTCTATGACCAGGTAGACCTCTCGGTCCGCTCGCAGTCGAGCCTGGACGACATCGACCAGTGGGAGGACCTGCCCCTGCTCGACCCTTCGCTCAAGGACCAGTTGGAGGCCATCGACGGGGTGGAGAGGGCGGCCGGAGCGGTGTCCGAGTTCAGCATCGTGGTCATCGACGCCGCCGGCGACGCCCTGGATCCCGGGCTCGGTGGCCTACAAGCCGGGATGGGCTGGCCCACCGACGAGTCGCTGGGCAGGGTGTTCGTACTCGACGACGGTGTCAGCCGCCGACCCTCCGGAGGGACCGAGTTCGTCATCGACCATCACACCGCGGCCGACTTCGGGCTCGGAGTCGGCGAGCGCTACAAGATCGCCACCCCGACCGGCACCCACTCCTTCGAACTGGTCGGCCTCTTCTACTTCATGGAGCCCGACCTGCGGGCTCCGTTCCAGCTGGTCGCCTGGGACATGCCCACTGCCCGCCAGGTCCTCCACGACGGGGGCGGCTACGACATCATCGACGTGCGGCTGTCTCCCGGGGCCTCGCTGGAGGCGGTGACGGCGTCCATCCAGAGCACCCTGGGCCCGTCGATCGACGTGATCTCGCGGCAGGAGCAAGTCGACGCCCGCGATCAGGAGTTCACCGAGCTCCTGGAACTCTTCCGCAACGGGCTGCTGGCATTCGCGGTCATCGTGCTGTTCATCTCGGCGTTCATCACCTACAACACCTTCACGCTGATCGCGGGCCAACGTGTCAAGGAGTTCGGCCTGCTCCGGGTGCTGGGAGCCGACAAGCGCCAGGTCGCCCAGACGGTGGCGGTCGAGGCTCTGGTGATGGGCGCATTGGCCGCGGTTGTGGGATTCGGTCTCGGGATCCTGGTGTCGGTCGGCCTCTCGAGCGTGCTGGTCGCCACCAACGACACCCTGCCCCGGCCCGATCTGGTCATCAGCGGCGCCCCGATTCTTGCTGCGCTGGTGCTCGGCGTAGGCGTGACCCTGGTCACGGCCCTCTTGCCGGCTATGAGGGCCCGCCGGGTGACGCCGATGGTTGCGCTGGCCGACGACGCCGCCATCGATCCCCACAGCCGGCGCCGGTCGGTCATCGTCGGATCGGTGATCGGCGGAACCGGGCTGGTCCTCATGGCCGCGGGGCTGCTCTCGGAACCGTCCACCCCGACGCTCGTCCTGATGCTCGGCCTCGGCGCCCTCGGAATGCTGCTCGGCGTCAACACACTCAGCCCCGCCGTCGCCGGACCGATGTCAGGCACATTGGGGTGGCCGGCTGCCCGGGTGTTCGCTTTGAACGGCCGCCTGGCCCGGTTGAACGCGGCCCGCAACCCTCGACGCACCGCCACCACCGCCTCGGCGCTGATGATCGGGCTGGCCATGGTGTCGCTGGTGACCGTGCTCGGCAACTCGTTCAAGCAGACCCTGAACGGCCGGCTGGAGAACTCGGTTCAGGCCGACTGGATGATGTGCGCCGGCTCCTGCGACAACCGGGAACTCGTGTTCAGCCAACAGGCCGCATCGGCTCTGACCGAGCTGCCCGAGCTGGAATCGGTGGAGGCCCTCCGGTACCGGATCGACGGGGTTCGCGCCCCCGACGGCAGCCAGCACCTGCTGACGGCAGCCAGCCTCGCCTCGTTCTCGAGCCATGTGGACCCGCACGTCACCTCCGGCAGCCTGGCCGGGGCCGGTCCCGGCGACGTGACGGTGCATGTCGGCGTCGCCGAGGAGCTCGGCCTGGCTGTCGGCGATGAAGTGCGTCTGGAGTTCTCCAGCCAGCAGGAGGTCACCCTCGGGGTAGTGGCCCTCCATTCGGAGGACTCGGTGGCGGGGTCCTGGGTCATCGACCATCGAGACTGGGACCGCTATCTCGTCGGAGACCAGGACAGCCTGGTCACCGCGGTCACCGCCGGGGGAGTCAGCCCTGACGAGGCTCGGGCCGCGCAGCAGGCAGCACTGGCCGACTACCCGCAGGTCGAGGTGCGCGACCAGGCCGAGTACCGCGAGGGCAGGGCCACACAGATCGACGCGCTGCTGGCGGTCATCAACGTGTTCTTGATCCTCGCTCTGCTGATCGCGGTGATGGGCTTCTCCAACACCATGGCCCTGTCGGTGTTCGAGCGGACCCGCGAGATCGGGCTGCTTCGAGCGGTCGGCATGGGCAAGTGGCAGATCCGGGCCGCCATCCTGCTGGAGGGGAGCATCGTGGCCCTCTTCGGCGGGCTGATCGGCGTGGTCACCGGGCTGGTGACCGGCTCCATCACGGCCTGGTCCCTGCCCGACGACGTCATCTCCTCGGTGGCGGTGCCCTGGCCCACCATGGTGGTGTACCTGGTCGTGGCCGCGGTGGCCGGACTGCTGGCGGCCCTAGTGCCCGCCCGCCGGGCCAATCGCATCGACCTGCTCGAAGCCATCTCCTACCACTAGCGGGACCGCCGCCCGGGACGCGTGATCCGGCTCCTGGAACCGCCGCCCGTTCACCTGCTCACAGTGAGGGAGCGGGCTGGGCGAGCCCGAAGTAGTCGTCCCGCATGAACTGGTAGTCCGGCGACACCGCCCGGGGGCTCAGGCCCGAGCGGCTCATCCAGTAACGCAGCATGTGGCGCTTCTCCTCGGGTCTCGCCGGGTCGTCGGCGTAGGCGGTGCGGGAATGCAGCGTCACGTAGTTGTTCACCAGCTGGAGATCGCCCGGCTCGAGGGCCATGTGCAGGGTCATGCCCGGCCGCTGGGGTATGGACTCGAGATACTCGAAGCAGGCGAGCTCGGCGTCGGTGAGCGGCTCCACGCCGTCGAAGCGCTGAGCCGATCGCTGGAAGCCCGTCTTGAGCGTGGCCGACAGCCACCCGTCGACGTAGCAGTACAGCGACTGCGGGTACCAACCCGGGCTGCCGGGCGGCTCCTCCATCTTCCAGTCGCAGGCCATCCGCTTGAAGAGGACGGGCAGCCACTCGGGGTGCTCCTCCAGCAGGGTGTTGAACATCGTCATCGAGCTGGCGATGATGCTCTCACCGCCGCCGGCCGACGGCTGCAGGCACATCAGGCCCACGATCTCAACCCCGTCGGAGTGGATGTGACCGCCGATGTTCGTGGTGTAGGCCCGGGCGTTCGGATCCTGCCCGGGGCCGCGGTCGTAGACGTGGTTGAGGAGCGTTCCGTCACAGGTGGTGGGAACCAGCCGACCGACGCGGGCGCAGATCGCCCAGAAGACGGTCGCGGCTGCGGAGCGGTCGAACCGCGGGCCGACAGGGAGGCCGCGCAGCACCACGAAGCCCCTCCCGTTGTCGAGCTCGTCGGTGAACTCGGAGATGCGCGCCTGGAGGCCGGGCATCTCGAAGGCGTCCGGGCTCAGACGGTGCACGTCGCGGCCCGCGACCGACTCCACGCCGCGTTCGAGTTCATCGAGGTCGGCGGACGTGAACCGGTAGATCCATTCGTCGGAGTGCTCGAGCTCGTCGGCGCGCCACACCGACGGTCCGGTCACCGGCTCAGTGCGCATGTCCACTTCACGTCCCCCACCTCGGGTGACATCCTCCCACACGGCGGCGGTCCCGGGCAGTCGAAGGGGTTGTGGCGACTGGCATCACCCTGGCCTGCGGTTGCCGGTGGCCGGTAGGGTTGCACTGCTCCACAGCTGCGCAGGAGGTGGCTGCAGTGGCTCGTGGCTGCAGTGGCTCGTGACCTCGGCTTCGAAGTCTTCGGCTCGGACAACCACATGTACGAGACCGAGGACGCCTTCACCCGTTACCTGCCGCCCGAGTACAAGGGCGCCATCCGCTACGTCCAGGTCGAGGGCCGCACCAAGATCGCCATCGAGGGTCAGATCTCGGAGTACATCCCCAACCCCACCTTCGAGGTGGTGGCCCCTCCCGGGGCGCAGGAGGAGTACTACCGTCACGGCAACCCCGACGGCAAGAGCCTGCGCGAGATCTTCGGCAAGCCGATCCGCTGCCCCGAGTGGGCCCGCAACGCCGAGGCCCGCCTTCCCCACCTCGACGATCTCGGGATCCAGGGCTCGCTCATGTTGAACCGCTCGTCGTCGGTCAGGATCGGCCGCTCCAGGGATAACGCTCGTTATCCCTTTCCCTAATTTTGATGTTGTTTGCTTCATATTCAGAGGTTATGGTTGGGCTATGGACCCCGCGATAGCCGCCACTCTCGTTGCGGTCATGGTCAGCGCCCTGCTGGGCGTGTTCGTGGGTGCGTTCCACCTGCTCCGCTCCGACCTCAAGGAACTCCGCGCCGAGAACCGCGCCGACCATCGCGAGACCAACGCCAGGATCGACCGGCTGGAGGGGAAGCTCGACAGCCTGATCTTGGCGTTGGCCCGGGTTGGCTATCTGACCGACGCCAAGACATCGGAACCGCCGGCGAACTCGTCGCCGGCTCAGGCCGACTGAGCCTGGAGAGATAGGCGGGCGACCTTGCGGCGGTGGTGGGACGCTGAGCCGAAATGGAGTTCGCCGACCTTGGCCCGGCGCAGGAACAGGTGGAGGTCGTGCTCCCACGTGTAGCCGATGCCGCCCGCGATCTGGAGGCCGTCCTGGACGCAGCGGCGCTGGGCCTCGCCCGCGGCCGCCTTGGACATCGACGCGGCCAGCGCCCGGTCGGGGTGGTCCTCGGCCAGGGTCAGGGCCCGGCCTCGAGTACCAGCGGCGCGAACTGGGTGACGGTGGCCACGAACGGACCGGGAGCGGCGTGGCGGCCCAGCTCCTCCAGCACGATGGCCAGTTCCACCCAGCCGTAGCCCAGGCCCCCCGACTCCTCGGGCAGGGCCATGGCCGGCCATTCCAGCCCCACCAGCGTGCCCCAGAAATCCCCGCCGCCGGATTCGCCGTCGGCCACGGCTCGGGCCAGCTCGGGCGGCGCCTGGGCGTCCAGCACGTCGCGCACCGCCCTCTGCAGCTCCCGCTGGTCCTCGGTGAACTCGAACTCCATCGCTCAGCCGGTCTCGTGAGGCCCACGCCCGAAATTGGCGACCAATTGGGCACTGGACACCCACAATCCGCACCAATTTCGAGCCAGCCGTCGTCGAACATGCGGCGCTGGAGACTCCGGGACCAGGCCGGGATGTCGGCGCTGGACCGGGGCCGGATGGCCGTGGCCGCCGCTTCGGGCAGGTTGGCGTCGAGCCAGGCCGAGAACTCGGCCCTGAACGCCTCCACCTCGGGCGAATAGGTCAGCCGCACGTCTAGTGGCTGCGCGGATCGGTGGGAGCCCGCCGCGTCGCAGCGGTGTCACTCCCGCTCTTGTTCGCTTCGCTCACGGGCCGCTCGGGCCACGGCCTCGCTAGGCAGCTTGCGAACGTCCGCATGGCTCACTCCCTATCCGTTCGGCCTCTTAGGAGGGTACTGAGTGGTCCATCGTCGAGGCCTAATGCAATCAGCCTCCGGCCCAGGACGCCGAGAACCGGTCAAAGCCGACGCGATCGCCCAGATTGGCGACGGCCCGCTCTGCTTCCTCGATCACCTCTTGTTCATCAACGGTGGTGCAGCGTGCGTCTTCGACGACTACCCGGCCGTCCACCACCACCGTGCGGACATTTGCCCCGGTCACCGAGTTGACGACAGTGGTCGCCGTCCTTTGTCTTGGGACGCAGCTTGGTCCCGTCACATCGACGACGGTGACGTCGGCCAGACAGCCGGGTGCCAGCACACCCACGTCCAAGCCCGAGAACGCGGCTCCGCCCAGGGCCGCAGTCTCCAGAACGGTCTCGCTGGTGATCACGGATGCAGTCTCCGAGCGGACTCTCTGCACTAGAGCCGTCTGCTTCATGACCTCGAACGGGTCCTGTCGATGCCCTACAGCGGGGCCGTCAGTGCCGAGGCCGACCACCACACCGGCGTCGAGCATGTCGATCAGCCGCATGGTGCCGACCGCAAGGTATGCGTTCGACACCGGATTGTGTGCCACTGCGGCCCCGGTCTCGGCAAGGGCCGCCACCTCGTCGTGGGTCACCCAAATGGCGTGGGCGAAGGTCGCCTCCGGGCCGAGCAGCGCCTCCCGGTGGAGCCAGGCGATGGGTGTCGTGCCGTAGGCCTGGCGGTACACGTCCGGGTCTCCTGGGGACTCGCAGCAGTGTGTGTGCCATTTGGTGCCGAATTGACGGGCCAGTTCGGCGGCGCCCGCGATCAACTCCTGATCGTTGAACGCGATGTTCAAGGGACCGGGCCACAGCGCCACCAGCCTGTCGCCGGACCAGCCGGCCAGCAGGTCGGCCATGATCGCGAGTTCCTCGCCGGTGGTGTAGTAGTTGGGCCGGGACCCGCTGTCGCGGAACGCCATGGCCGGCGGGCTCGAGCCGGTCATCCCTCTGGCGACCGCGCCGCGGATTCCCACCGACTCCATCGCGCCGGCCACCCCGACCGTTGTCTCGGGATCGGGCGGCATGTACTGGTTGTCGACCACGCACGTGATCCCGGCACGGACCGCTTCCAGCGCGGCCAGGCGGGTACCGGCCACGACCTCGTCGCGCTGGACCGCGTCGGTGACCGGGAATGTGAGTGTGGACAGCCAATCCCAAGTGGTGAGGCCCTCCCCGAGGCTCTTGATCAGCACTTGCGCCAGGTGGCTGTGACAGTCAACGAAGCCCGGCATGACGACACAGCCGCTGCAGTCGATGACTCGACGCGCCCCGGAGGCGTCGACGCGATCCGTGGCGTCGACGGCAACGATGCGATCGTCCGACACCGCGACCGCACCCGGTTCGAGCACCCGCCGATCGCCGTCGAGAGTGACGACCGTGCCTCCCGTCAGCACCAGGTCGTACTGGGGTCGGTCTGATGCTTCCATCATCGTTGCTCCGGCTTGTGGTCGGTGGATCCCGGTGGGGGCAAGCCCACCCGGCAGCCCCCTAGCCGTCTCCTGGCGGTGGCGCTGGGCCTCGTCGACAACGTTGGTGGGATGCAGATGAGTATCGATGAATGATGCCGGCGTCGCAACACCAGGAATAGTGTGGGAACGTGGAGGCTGGCGCCATGGACAATCTCGGCCGCGACAGCTCGGTGCTGCGGCCCTCGTCGTGGCGCGGTGCGGTGCTGCTGCGCTCGGAGTACCCCGACGCGTCCCCGATCTGCGGCGGCACCGATCTCATGGTCGACATCAACTTTGGCCGGGCCCGGCCGACCGGGCTGCTGGACTTGACATCCGTGCGGGGGATCGACTCCTGGGAGCTGACCGATGACGGGCGGACGGTGCGCATCGGCGCCGGAGTGAGCTTCACCACGATCATCGAGAAGCTGAGCGGGGTGTGCCCCGCGCTGGCCCAGGCGGCCCGCACGGTCGGCTCGCCCCAGATCCGCAACCGCGGCACGGTGGCCGGCAACCTCGCCACCGCCTCACCGGCCGGCGACTCGCATCCCGTGCTGCTGGCGTGCTGGGCGCGGGTGGAGGTCGAGTCGGTTCGGGGGTCGCGCCTGATCGACATCGACGACTTCTTCGTCGGGCCCAAGCGCAGCGCGCTCGCGCCCGATGAGTTGATCCGGGCGGTGCTGATCCCGGCCGCGACCGGTGCCCAGCAGTTCGCCAAGGTCGGGCCGCGCAACGCCATGGTGATCGCCACGACGTCGTTCGCCCTGAACCTGGACGTGGCCGGCCGGCGGGTGGGAACCGGGATCGGCTCGGCCGGACCGACCCCGCTGCGGGCCCGGGCCGCGGAGCAGATGCTGGAGGAGGCGCTGGCCGACCGCTGGGACGAGCCGGGCACCGTCGGCGACAGCGTGGCCCGCCGGTTCGGGGCACTGGTCGCCGAGGCCGCGTCCCCCATCGACGATGTGCGCGGCAGCGCCGAATACCGGAGGCATGCGCTCTCGGTGCTCGGCCGCCGATGCCTCACCTGGGCGCTCGCGGACCTGCCACGGGAGGCCGCGGTGTGAGGGTGAACGTCACCGTCAACGACGTGGCCTACAGCGTGGACCATGTCTGGGCGCTGGAGAGCCTGCTGGACTTCCTGCGGGAGCGGGTCGGGCTCCGGGGCACCAAGAACGCCTGCGAGCAGGGCGAGTGCGGATCGTGCTCGGTGTACGTGGACGGGGTGCTGGTCTGCTCGTGCCTGGTGGCGGCGGCGCAGGTGGAGGGCTGCTCGGTGGTCACAGTGGAGGGGCTCGGCTCCGACGGCGAGGCTCATCCGGTGCAGAGGGCGTTCGTGGACGCCGGAGCGGTGCAGTGCGGGTTCTGCACGCCGGGGATGATCGTCGCCGCGCACTCCTTGTTGTCCGGGAATCCCGATCCCGACGATTTGACCGTGCGGGAGGAGTTGTCGGGCAACCTGTGCCGCTGCACCGGCTATCAGAAGATCCTCGACGCGGTGCGCCTGGCCGCGGAACAGGCCGGAGCCGCGCCATGACCGCGGCGGTCAACCGATGACGGTCACCGACACCTCGACGCGGGTCGCAACCCCCTCGACGGTGATCGACGGCGTGGGGGCGTCCGCCCCCCGGCCCGACGGCGTCCCCAAGGCCGACGGCTCGTTCGTCTACTCCTCCGACGAGTACCACGACGGATCCCTGTGGGGGGTCACCCTGCGGAGCCCGCATCCGAGGGCTCGGATCCTGGGGATCGACACGTCCCAGGCGGAGGGTCTCGACGGCGTGAGGTGCGTCCTCACCCACCGGGACGTGCCCGGATCGAAGACGTACGGCATGAAGATCTACGACCAGCCGGTGCTGGCCTTCGACGAGGTCCGCTACCAGGGCGAGCCCGTCGCGGTGGTGGCCGCCACCCATCCCGAGATCGCCCGGCGGGCGTGCGAGCTCATAACGGTGGACTACGAGGAACTGGTCCCCAACACCGATCCCGAGGACTCGCTCACCGGCACAGTCGAGGGCCTTCCCGGCGGGGGACTGGCCCGCCACGTGAGGATCCGCCACGGCGATGTGGACGCGGCCCGTGCCCTCGCGGATGTCGTCGTCGAGGGCCGCTGGGAGATGGGCACCCAGGATCCTGCGTTCCTGGGCCCCGAGTCGGGTCTGGCCGTCCCGGTGGGCGACGGCGGCGTGGAGCTGTACGTGTCGTGCCAGAACCTCCACCTCGACCAGCAGCAGGTGGCTGACTGCCTGGGTCTGCCGCTGGACAAGGTGCGGCTCGTGCTGTCGGGCGTCGGGGGAGCGTTCGGGGGCAAGGAGGACCTCAACGTCCACATCCACGCCTGCCTGCTGGCTTTGCGCACGGGCCGGCCGGTTCGGATGGTCTACAGCCGCGAGGAGTCCTTCTTCGGCCACGTGCACCGCCATCCGGCCATCGCCGACATCGAGCTCGGGGCCACCCGCGATGGCCGGCTGGTGTTCAGCACGGTCCGGCTCGTGCTCGACGGCGGCGCCTACACGTCCACCTCACAGGTGGTGATCGCCAACGGCTGCTACTTCGCGGCCGGCGCCTACGACGTGGCCAACGTCGAGATCGACGGGTTCGCCACCTACACCAACAACCCGCCCTGCGGGGCCATGCGGGGCTTCGGCGCGGTCCAGTCCTGCTACGCCATCGAGTCGGCCATGGACCGGCTGGCCGCCGAGTTGGATCTGCACCCGCTGGAGCTGCGCATGCGCAACGCCATCGGCGAGGGCGACGTGCTGCCCACCGGTCAACCGGTGGACGGTCCCGCGCCGGTTCAGGAGATCCTGTCCTACCTGCGCGACCTGCCGTTGCCCGCCGACGCCGATCACGAGGCCGCGGACTTGCGGGCCCGCCCGGGCGGCGTCGGCAACGTCACCCGGGGGGAGGGCATCCGCCGGGGGGTGGGCTATGCGCTGGGAATGAAGGCGATCGGCTTCTCCGGCGGGATGGACGACACCTGCACCGCCCGGGTGACGGTGTGGATCCGGGACGGCGAACCGGTCGCCGAGGTCTACTGCGCCGGCCCCGAACTCGGCCAGGGCGTCGTGACCCTGGAGGCTCAGATCGCCCGCACCGAGCTCGGAGTACGCACCGTGGAGCTGCGCGACAAGGACACCGACATCGCGGAGTCGGGGGCTTCCTCCGCGTCGCGCCAGAGCTGGATGACCGCCGGAGCGGTGGCCGGCGCCTGCGGGCTGGTGCGCGACGAGATACTGGCGCGGGCCGCGGCTGTGCTGGGCCGTCCCGCCGGCGAGCTGACCCTCGACGGTCCGGATATCCGCGACCGCGACGGGCGGCCACTGGTCTCAGTGGCCGACGTGCTCGGCCTCGAGTCGGTGTCGCAGGCCTTCACCTACCGCCACCGCCCCACGGAGCCCGTCGACGACGAATGCGGCCAGGGCAACGCCCATGTCGCGTTCGCCTACGCGGCTCACCGGGCCGTCGTCGACGTCGATGTGGAGCTGGGCCTGGTGCGGGTGGTCGAGATGGCCACCGCCCAGGACGTCGGCAAGGCCATGAACCCCGTCGCGGTCGAGGGCCAGATCGAGGGCGGCACGGTCCAGGGCCTCGGGCTGGCCGTCATGGAGGAGCTCCAGATCACCGACGGGAGGGTCCGCAACCCGTCCTTCACCGACTACCTGATCCCCACCATGCTCGACGTTCCGCCCATGCCCATGAAGATCTTCGAGTTCCCCCACCCCGACTCCCCGTACGGGCTCAACGGCGTTGGCGAGCCCCCCAACCTGTCGTCCACCCCGGCCATCCTCAACGCGCTGCGTGACGCCACCGGCCTGGAGTTGCCCAGAGCCCCCGTCCGCCCGTCGGACCTGGTGGTCGAACCCTCGACTCCGCACATCGCCTCCGACTAGGCCGAGAAAAGGGCTCTTGCGGTGTCTGCCCGGTCGCGCCCGTACCTGGTTGTCAACGCCACCGTGTTGGCGGTCGTGTCCACGGTGCTGCCGGGGTTCCTCATCGGAGCGCTGTCGGTGCAGGTCAGCGCCGAGATGGATGTGTCGGAGGCGGTCTACGGATGGGGGCTCAGCTCGTTCTTCGGAGCGGCCATGGTGGGATCGATCCTGCTGGGGCGGCTGTCCCAGCGGATCGGGGCCCTCAACCAGATGACCCTGGCCCTCGGGCTGTCAATCGTGGTGCAACTGGCCCTGGCTGCCACCGCCCAGTCGTTCGGGGCGATCATCGGCTTTCTGGTGGTGGCCGGCCTGGCCAACGCCGCCAACCAGACCTCCATCAACCTGGCGTTGGCTCAGGCAGAGCTGCCGAGGCTCGGGTTGGCGGTGTCGATCAAGCAGTCGGGCCTGCCCACGGCGACCCTGCTGGCGGGATTCGCGGTGCCTTCGCTGGCACTGACCGTGGGCTGGCGTTGGGCCTACGTCGCCAGTGCGGCCTTCACCCTGGTCTCCCTGGCGGTCGTGCGTTCCACGGTCAGATCGTCGACGCCGGCGCCCGGGACCGCACCATCCACTCCCGAGTCGTCGTCCCGCGATCTGTTCCTGGGTGCGGCGGTGGGGGCGTTCCTGGCTTTCAGCGCGGGCTCGCTCAACGCCTGGGGCGTCGGGTCCGGGGTGGACGCCGGGCTCGGCGAGGGCATGGCCGGACTGTTCCTGAGTGTCGGAGCGGCCACCGGCATCACGCTGAGGATCATCGGCGGCTGGATTTCCGACACGATGCGAGCAGCTCCCTTCCGGGTGGGCGGCATCAGCGCGCTGCTGGGCTCGGCGGGCATGGCGATGCTGGCGGTTCGCTTGCCTGGCACCCACATCGCGGCCCTGCTGGTGGCTTTCGGTGCCGGCTGGATCTGGCCGGTCTTCACCAACTTCGGGGTCGTGCGGGCCAACCCTCAGGCGGCGGGCGCGGCCACCGGGGTCACCCAGATGGGCGTCTACGTCGGAGTGTTCGCCGGTCCCCTGCTCACCGGCTGGCTCATCGAGTACTCCGGCTACCAGCTGATGTGGCTGGTGGTGGCCGCCTCATCGGTCGTCGGCGCGGTCATCTCGATCCGGATCGCCGACCGCTTCTGACTGCGCCGGCCCGCTACGGCAGCCGCTGTGGTCCACAATTGGGCCATGACCAGCGACATTCTGGACAGGGCCGCCGCGGCGATCGACGGCAACGTGATGTTCGAGCCCGACGGCCGGCCCTTCGGTCTGGGGCTGCCCAGCGACGGCCTGGGCGCCAGCCACCGGTTGCGCGACGGCGTGACCATGATCGAGTCGTTCGCCCATGTGCACGTCGTCGAGACCGACTCGGCCGCGGTCGTGTTCGACTCCAGCGTCCCCGATCTCGGTCCCAGGGTGGTCGAGCGGGTCCAGGCGCTCACGGATGCGCCGGTGAGCCACCTGGTGCTCACCCACGGGCACCGCGACCACGCCGGCGGGGCCGGCGCCCTTATGGACGGGCTGGCCGCCGGCGGCTCGCGGCCCCGCCTGGTGGGCCACCAGGCCCTGCCGGGCCGGCTGGCTCGCTACCGGCTGACCGACGGCTACAACCAGGTCGTCAACCATCGGCAGTTCGGACGGGTCCCCAACTGGGACCTGGCCGGCGGGTGGGCCTTCGGTGTGCCGGATCTGGACGTCACCTTCAGCGACGGGCTGACACTCGACGCGGGCGGTCTGGAGATCGACCTGCGCCATGTGCGGGCCGAGACCGACGACCATCTCTGGGCGTGGATTCCGGAGCGGTCCGTGGCCGTGACCGGCGACCTGATGCTGTGGCATTTCCCCAACGCCGGCAATCCGGCCAAGGCCCAGCGCTTCCCGCTGGAGTGGGCTGCCGCGCTGCGCGACATCGCCGACGCAGGCCCCGAGCTGCTCCTGCCCGGGCACGGGCTGCCCATCGGCGGGGCCGAGCGGATCCGTCGCGTGCTGCTCGACACCGCGGCCGTGCTCGAGGAGCTCACCGGTCTCGCCCTCGACCTGATGAACCGGGGCGCCAGCCTCGACGAGGTGCTGGCCGAGGCCCGCCTGGCCGGCGAGCGGATCCGCCGGCCGTACCTCGCTCCCACCTACGACGAGCCCGAGTTCGTGGTGCGCAACGTGTGGCGGCTCTACGGCGGCTGGTACGACGGCACGCCCAGCAACCTCAAACCGGCCCGCCAGGCTGCGGTGGCCTCGGAGTTGGCCGACCTCGCGGGCGGGCCGCTGGCGCTGGCCCGCCGGGCCGAGGCGCTGGCCGCCGCCGGGCAGTTGGCGGTGGCGTGCCATCTGATCGACCTGGCCGCGGCCGCCGATCCCGGCAACGCGACGGTGCACGGCATCCGGACCGACGTCTACTGGCAGCGCCGGGCCGAGCAGCAGTCCGTGATGGCCGCGGCCATCTACGAGTCGGCGGCCCGCGAGTCGGCCGCCGCGGCGGGGGTCGAGCTGCCGGCCGGTCGGTGACCGCTCAGTGAAATCTGCCCGGGTCTTGCCGCTATACGACCGGTTTCTCTACTGATTTCGGTCCAGTGCGCCGGCGCGGGCCTCGGTGAAGTGACCGACCAGCAGGGCCGCGGCCACCACCGCCGACACCACGCCCGAGACCGCCATCGTCTGCGCGAAGGATGTGGCGAAGGCCTGTGACGTCTCGGCGATCGTCGCCTGAGCGGCGGCATCGCTGAGCACCCCCGACTGGGACAGGCCGTACACGGCCTCGATGGCTGCGCCCATCGACTCGCCGGCCGCTCCGGCTACCTCGGGCGGCAGGATGTCGATGTTCACGGTGTTGCGGTAGATGGAGGTGGACAGCGCCCCCAGCGTGGCGATGCCCAGCGCCGCCCCGAGCTCCCGGGCGGTGTCGTTGACGGCCGAGCCGATGCCGGCTTTCTCGTAGGGGGTGGCCACCATGATGTCGTTGGTGGCCGGGGTCATGGCCAGGGCCAGACCCGCGCCGGCCAGCACTAGCGGCCCCAGCAGGAACCAGTAGCTGGTGTCGGTGCCGACCATCGCCAGGGGCAGGAAGGTGGCCGCCAGCACCGCGAAGCCGAGGGACATTATCCGGCGCGACCCGAACCGCTTCGCCAGGGGGGCTGTGAAGGGGGACACCACCATCGACGCGATCGCCTCGGGCATCGTCGCCAGGCCGGCCTCGAGCGCGCTGTACCCCAACGAAAACTGCACATAGAGCGCGAGCAGGAACCAGAACCCGATCATCACCACGAAGGTGATGGACACGACCGCGGAGCCGACGCTGAAGCGCCGGTCGCTGAACAGCTCGAGCGGAAGCATCGGATGGCGGGCCCGCTGCTGCCATCTCAGCAGGACCGCGCCGAACACCACCGCGATCGCAAACGCGGCCAGGACCGGCACCGACGTCCAGCCCTGCTCGGGCCCCTCGATGATGCCGTAGATCAGCGCGGTCATAGCGACGATGGAGAGCCCCGCCCCGGCAGGGTCGAGGCGGCGGGGCCGCTCGTCGCGGGATCGGGGCAGCCACAGTGCCATCACGATCATCACCACGGCCACCACCGGCACGTTGTAGAGGAAGCCGGCCTCCCAGCCCCACGACGGCACGATCCACCATCCGGTGACGAACAGGCCGGTCAAGGCGGGCCCGAGGGCGGCGCCCCCTCCGGCGAAACCCGACCAGATCGCGATGGCGGTCGGCCTCTCAGGGGGAGGGAAGATCTCGATCAGCAGCGACAGGGTGGCCGGCATGACGAAGGCGGCCGCCACCCCCATCGTTCCCCGGGCGACCAGGATCACCTCGGCCGAGTCGGCCAGGCCACCGAGGAGCGCGCCGAGCCCGAACACGAGCAGGCCCCCGAGCAGGGCTCCCTTGCGGCCGTACCGGTCGCCGATGGCCCCGCCGGTCATCAGCAGCCCGCCGAAGGCCAAGGCGTAGGCGTTCACGATCCACTGCAGCTGCGGGCCGGTGACGCCCACGTCGCGTTGCAGGGTGGCCAGAGCGACGTTCAGGCCCGAGACCGACATCACCACCAGCACCAGGGTGAGGCTCAATACACCCAGCAGGAACCAGCGCCGGGCATGCACTTCCGGCCGTTCCCACAGATTCACGGATTCACGCTAGGTCGCCTCGATGACGCTCCCGCAGTCGCGGGCCTGGTGTCAGGTCTGGGACTTCTTCATGTCGCTGAGGCCGGTGAGGATGGGGTAGCCGCCCACCGACAGGGCGTTGCCGTGGCCGGTCTGATGGATGTCGAACACCGACTGCAGTGCCGAGTAGAAGCCCTGGATGTCCATGGTCTGGTTGACGGCCCGCTTGGCCTGGGCCAGCGCGAACGGGTGCATCTGGGCGATCTCATGCGCCAGCGTCATTGTCTCGGAGTGGAGCTCGTCGAGGGGCACGACCCGGTTGACCATGCCGGCCGCCTCAGCCTCGGTGGCGTTGAACCGGCGGGCGGTGAACAGCATCTCCTTGGCCTTGCGTGGCCCGAGTTCCCAGGTATGGCCGTGGTACTCCACCCCGCCGATGCCCATGCGGGCCACCGGATCCGAAAACATGGCGTTGTCGGCGGCAATTATCAGATCGCAGGGCCAGCAGAGCATCAACCCCCCGGCGATGCACTGGCCCTGCACTTCTGCGATGGTGGGCTTGGGAATGTCCCGCCAGCGGCGGCTGTAGCCGAGGTAGTGGACCGCCTCCCATTCGTAGATGGCTTCGAGGCCCCGCTCCTTCCAGTCCACGAAGCTGCCCCGGGCCGGGCCACTGTCGCCGGCGGCGGCCTTGGCGAGGGCCTCGTCGGAGCCGGACAGGTCGTGGCCGGCGCAGAAGTGCTTGCCGATGGAGCGCAGCACGATCACCCGGACCTCGGCGTCGCCGGCAGCCCGGGTGAAGCACTCGTCCATCTCGTCGAGGGTGAGCCCGCTGACCGCGTTGGCCTTCTCGGGCCGGTTCAGGGTGATCACCGCCACCGGCCCGTCGGTCTCGTAGAGCATGTGCTGCATGTGTCGTCCTTCCTCGGGTGTCACCAGGTGCTGCGGATGTAGCCGTATATCCCGGCGAAGTCGGTGGCGATCTTGGCGGGCAGCGGCACCACGCCACCCAGGACCTGCGCCCCGAACATGATCTTGGCGGTGTGCTCGACCACAAGCGCGGTGTGCAGAGCGTCGTCGGGTGACTTGCCCACGCACAGCAGGCCGTGGTTGGCCATGAGCACCGCGCCCCGGTCGGCGAGGTGGCGCACCACCTCGGCGGCCAGCTCGTCGGTGCCGGTGGTGGCGTAGTCGGCCACGGGCACGTCGCCGCCCACGTAGATGATGACCTCCTCGATGCTCGCCGGGATGGGCCGGTGGGCCACCGCGAACATCGAGGCGTGAGGCGGATGGCAGTGGACCACCCCGCCTACCTCGGCGAAGGCGTCGTAGCAGGCCAGGTGCATGGCCTTCTCGGTGGACGGCTGGCCCGATCCGCCCAGAGGCTCACCGCCGACGCTCAGAACAGCCAGGTTGTCCGCGGTGACGTCGGCGTAGGGGGTGGAGGACGGGGTGAGGCAGATCGAGCCGTCGGCCCGACGGCCTGAGACGTTGCCGGCGGTTCCCACCACGAGGCCGGCCCGTTCCATCTTCTGGGCCGCGTCCACCACCTCCCGGTGTACGGGATCTACGGCGGCGGAGTCGGAGCCGGTCACATCAAGACCTCCGGGTTGGCGCAGTGCAGGGGTTTCTCGCCGGCCAGGGTGGCCTTGATGTCGGCCACCACGATGGCGGTCTGACCTCGCAGCGGCGCAGTTGCCAACACCCGCTGCCGACTCACAATCCGACGCTACTCGGTGGCCTCCAAGATCAGCCGATGCACCTTGGAGAGTGTGCCACCAAACGAGGTCAGCCACTGCGGGGCGCGTCAGCGGGAAACGACAACCACTTCGTATCTCGACCCGCTTGGCCCCCATGCTGAGGCACCAATGACGGAGGCTTGTCCTCCATCAAAACTGACTTCGGAATGAACCAGGCGTGTGCATCGAATGGCGAAACACCAAGGCAGAAGCAGTAGTCATAATTCTGGTCTCGAATCTGCTGGAACTTGTAGATGCCGGTGTTGGTCCAAAGACTGGAGTACTTCACCTCGACGCGAACGCCCGAGATCACCATGTCAGCGTCGCTGTCCGGGGAACGAGCGACGTGAAGGTTCCTAGCGGTACACCAGTGGCGCACGAGCTTCTCGCCAATGGCACCGACTTGACGTGACGGTCGGGTCTTGATCCAACCGAATGGACTCCCAGCCCACATGGAGAAGTCGTCCGCATACTGGCCTTCGAGTGAGGTTGCTATCTCTGCTAGGAGGCCGACCTCCGGGTCTGCTAGCTCCCGATCAGGCAACGGTTCGCACCCCGTGCTGGTCGGGGCTCAGGTCCATGTACTCGATCGATGCCAGTAGTCCTCCACTGCCAAGGCGATTGCGCATCACTTCGTAGGCGTCCGGATTGTTATCCACCATGATGAAGCGACGGTCGAGTTGGGTTGCCACTGCACCGGTCGTCCCGCTTCCGGCGAAGAAGTCGAGCACCCAGTCGCCCTGCCTGCTGCTGGCCTGCACGATACGTCGGAGAATGCCCTCCGGCTTCTGGGTTGGATACCCGGTCTTCTCCTTGCCCGTAGGCGAGACAATCGTGTGCCACCAGACGTCCGTGGGCAACTTGCCTCGGGCCGCCTTTTCGGGCGTCACCAGGCCCGGAGCCATGTATGGCTCGCGGTCGACGGCGGAGTTGTCGTAGTGGTAGGCGTCCGGGTTCTTGACGTAGACGAGGATGTTGTCGTGCTTGGCTGGCCACCGGTTGCGGGCCCGGGCACCGTAGTCGTAGGCCCAAATGATCTCGTTCAGGAAGCACTCGCGGCCGAACAGCGAGTCGAGCACAACTTTCGCGTAGTGGACTTCCCGGTAGTCGAGGTGCAGGTACAGCGTGCCTTCATCTGCCAGCAAGCGCCAAGCCTGCTCTAGCCTGGGCTCCAAGAACGACCAGTAGTCGCCGAACGCATCGTCGTAGGCAGACAAGGAGCCTTTCACTGTCTTGTACGTCGCCCCCTTGAATCCAATGCGGTCACCGTTCGCGCTCCTAGTGGTTTGCAGCGTCTGCCTCGACTGCCGGCGACCGGTATTGAACGGTGGGTCGATGTACACCAACGTCACGGACTCGTCCGGCAGCCCGGCCAGTACGGGGAGATTGTCGTTCAGTACGACGAGGCTTGGCCCGTCCACGCTCCAGATCGTTGGGTTCACGCCATCACCGTAGCCAGCGCGTCTACCAGAGTGGGGAATGGCCGCTCGCCTGACAGGCTGACTGTCTCTTGGCCGCTCCTTGGGACGAGGCGCATGCATTGTGGCCAGGAGATCGACCGGAGTGTTGATTCGGGCGGTCTAGCTTTGGGGATCGGCGACAATGGGTGCGGAGATGCTTGAAGGTGAGGGGGAGCCGATGGATCGAGTGACGATCGGGATCGATATCGGGGCGACCTCGGTCAGAGCGGTTGCGGCTGACGATGATGGCAAAGTCCTGTCCCGAGCCCTGATCCCGCACCGGGTCGTGGCACCCCGATCCCGCCCGGTTCGAACACGATCCCCGGCAGGCGTGGATCGACGGCGTGCTGCCTGGCGCGATGTGAGTGCGGGCGCCGTGGGACGATCGATCGCTGGCGGGCACCGACCGATGAATCGTTCGCGGCGGCGCCCGCCAGCGGTGCGAGCGTCGGCGGCTGGGAGGGTTTGAGGGTGAGGTTCTCGGTGACCTATCCGCTGGCTTCGGGCCGGGCCAGCGCAGAGTTCGCCACCCGCCGGGGAGTCTTTGAGTTCACCCGGGCGGCTGAGGAAGCCGGCTTCGACGGGATCGGCTTCACCGACCACCCCGCCCCGACGCACCGCTGGATGAGCGCGGGAGGCCACGACGCGCTCGACCCCTTCGCGGCGCTGGCCTTCTGCGCAGCGGTCACCGAGCGGATCCTGCTGATCCCGAACGTGGTGGTGCTGCCCTACCGCAACCCGCTGCTTGTGGCGAAGTCGGTGGCCACCATCGACGCTCTCTCGAACGGGCGGTTCGTGCTGGCCGTCGGCACCGGGTACCTCAAGGGCGAGTACCGGGCTCTGGGAGTGGACTTCGACGAGCGCAACGACCTCTTCGACGAGGCCATTGAGGTCATGCGGGGCGTGTGGACCACCGACGACTTCCGCCACGAGGGACTGAACTTCAACGCGCCGGGCCAGACGGCCAACCCGAAGCCGTCACGGCCGATCCCCATCTGGATCGGAGGCAACAGCCGCCTGAGCCGCCGCCGGGTCGTAGAGAAGGCGGACGGCTGGGTCCCCTTCCCCGCCCCCCGAGGCTTGGCTGCCACCGCCCGCACGGTCCCCCTGGAAACACTCGACGACCTGAGCGCCCTGCTCGAAGACCTATGGCGCCAAGCCGACTCCGCCGGCCGCGACCCCGCCGAGATCGACGTGTCCTTCACGACGCTGTCGGGCGGAAGCCTCGGCGACGCAGACTTCAACCCGGACGCCCACCTGGAAGCCCTGGACCATCTGGCCGGCCTGGGAGTCACCTGGTGCGCGGCCCACATCCCCGCCGACTCCCTGCCCCATTCCCTTGAGGCTCTCGCCCGCTACGGCGAGTCAGTTATCGCCGTTTGAGGCTTCGAATCCGGCATGCATGTCAGACCGCAGCCGGGCGAACGAGAATGACGAAAGCGGCAAATGAAGTCGCGTCAGAACGCCGATGACAACGACGGCGACTGCCGGCCCCATCTCAGTCGTTGGCGCTCGAGTCGTCCGGCTCCGTCAGATGCCCGCTGCGGGCGAGTCTCATGATGAGGCCGTCGACCTTCGCCTCAAGCCGTTCGAAGCGGACATCCATCTTGTCGAAGCGGGCGTCCGCCTTGTCGTCCATCTTGTCGAGTCGGCTGTTCAAGTCGGTCCGGAGCCAGGCGAACGTGGTGGCGAACGCCCCGAAGGCGACCATCAACAGGACGCCAATGACGGTGGCGGCGATCGTCGGGTCCATAGAGGGCAAGTTAGCAGAGTCAAACTTGATATACAACTTCATTCATAGAAAACATCTGTAATGCTGCTAGACCAGCGTACCGGACGAGTCAGGCCGGGGTGGCACCGGGGCAAGCAATGGCGCCGCTCGCGGCGCCAGGCCGCGCCCATGTCCATGGCGGTCCTCCTTGCTGCGGGGTGGCTACTCCTCGATGAAGTCGTAGTCGGTGTCGCCCTGCACGACCCGCTTGAGGATCTTGCCGGTGGCGTTCCGGGGCAGCGGCTCGGTTCGCAGCTCCCAGTGCGCCGGCACCTTGATGTCGGCCAATGTAGCGGCCACCCAGGCCCTGAGTTCGGAGACCAGGCCCTCGTCGGGCGGATCCTCGCCGACCACCACAACCGCCTTCACCTCCTGGCCCAGCTCACGGTGCTCGACTCCCACGACCGCCGACTCGGCGACGGCAGGGTGGGCGTCGAGGCGCTGCTCGATCTCGGTGGGGTAGATGTTCTCGCCGCCGCGGATTATCAAGTCGCTGCGCCGGCTCACCAGGAACAGCATCCCGTCGCGGACGTAGCCGTAGTCGCCGGTGCGCAGCCAGCCGTCGCGGATCGTCTCGGCCGTGGCGCCGGGGTCGTTCCAGTAGCCGGGAGTGACCATCGGGCCAGACAGGCAGATGTTGCCGACGGCGCCCTCCGGCAGCTTGGCGCCGCCGTCGTCGTTGATGCGCACCCCGACGGTGGGCAGCGGGTAGCCGACCGAGTCGGGGTAGGCCCGCAGCACGTCGTCGGCGGCGCTGGTGGCCAGACCCGAACTCTCCGTGAGCCCGTAGCCGATGGTCACGCTGACTCGGGCATGGGGCAGGGCGGTGCGGCATATCTCCTGCAGCTCCGGTGACCAGACCGAGCCGCCTCCGCCGATGCTGACCACCGACGACACGTCGTAGTCGCCCAGCCGCGGGTGCTCGACCAGCCGCCAGACCTGGGTGGTGACCCCCGACCAGCGGGCGATGCCGTGCTCCTCGGTCAGGCGCAGGATCTTCTCGGCGTCGTAGCGTCCGGTGGTCCACAGATGGTTGAAGCCGGCGCCGACGGCCATCACCGCGCAGGCGTGCAGGCCCGACACATGGAACAGCGGGCTGGATGCCAGCGTCGGCCCGCCCACATCCATCGACTCGCCCGGGAAGCGCACGAACTGGCGGGCGCCGATCATGTAGGCGCAGCTCAGATAGGCGAAGAAGTTGCGATGGGTCTGGATCGCGCCCCGGGGCCGGCCGGTGGTGCCCGACGTGAACAGAATGGCGGCCGGGTCGTCGATGGCTATCTCGACAGCGGGCAGGGACGCATCCCGGTAGGCGTCGATCAGACCGTCGATCGCATCCGCCTCGTCGGGAGCCATGCCGATCACCGGGACTCCGGGGTCGCCGTCGAGGCGCTCCAGGCGGCGACGGTCGGCGATAAGCACCTTGGGCTCGGTCAACTCGATGCCGTAGCGGATCTCGTCGCCCTTCCACCAGCCGTTCATGGCCACCGCGACGGCTCCGGCGCTGACCGTTCCCCAGAAGCCCTGGATCCAACCCGGCTGGTTGGCGCCCAGCAGCCCCACCCGGTCGCCGGGCCCGACGCCGTAGCGCTCGGCGAGCCCGGCGGCGACCGCGGCGGCCTGGGCGATGTTCTCGGCGAAGGTGGCGCTGCGACCGTCGTCGAAGAGGTAGTAGCGGGCCGATCCGTCGCCGCCGTGGTTGGCCGACGCGGCCAGCAGGTCTCGCAGGCTGTTGTGCGGGCTGGCCACCACGCCCATGTCGACGCCGTTCACCGTCTCGGTGACGATCTCGAAGAAGCCGCCGGGGCCGGTGAGCATGGCGTCGGCCTCGGCGATCGTCATGGCCGGCTGCTGGGTTCCCTCGGTTGTGTGAGCGTCCTGGTCAGTCACCGACGCGACACTATCGGCGCGGCGGCCCTCCATCTGCGGCCTACTGCCACAAGCCCTCTGACGGCCTCTACCCGTCGATGCACCTGCCGACCCGCATCGAGGCGGCCCGGGCCCACATCGAAGCCCGCCTGGAGCACGAGATCGCCAACCTGTAGCACCGCCGGCGCGGCGGCCTGGCGGGTCGCCCCCAAATCTGGGTCGATCTTGCTCACATATGACGGGTTTCTCTACATGTTCCGGTAGGCGCGGCGGCTAGCCCAGATCTTTCAGTAGTGATCGGGCGTGGTGTGGTCAGGTGCGTGGAAATGCCCTTCTGATGTGACAGTCTTGGGGTTGACAGGCCACCTAAGACGGCACAGAGAAGGGCACTTGCA
>LXNI01001146.1_pt1 | contig 25139 bp, 22 predicted proteins | sample 809091 | NCBI WGS metagenome assembly LXNI01 (sample SAMN04870527, study PRJNA318959) | sponge metagenome | biome: 01000161; feature: marine sponge reef; material: water | host: Sarcotragus foetidus | place: Greece: Milos, Mediterranean Sea | collected 2013-05-29 | depth 5-7 m | reverse complement strand
CGACGGTCTATGCGTTGGGAAGCCTTTTCGTGCAGATCCCACTCGCATTCATACTGGCAGCGGTTGTCAACTCCAAGCTTGTTCCCTGGGCAAATGCGAAGAGCTTCTATCGCCTCTCCTACTTTGTTCCGCTGCTGACGTCTGCCGTCATCGCCAGCCTCATGTTCAGCATCCTCTACGACTATAACTCCGGCCTGATTAACAGTTATCTGGTGGGGTTGTTTGGTGAAGAGGCGAAAGTGGGCTGGGTTCGCAACGCAAGTGTGGTGAAAGTCTCCATTATCCTGCTACTGGTCTGGCGTTTTACCGGCATCAACTCGCTTTACTTTGTCGCGGGCCTGCAAAATATCCCCAAAGAGTTGGAGGAAGCGGCCTCTATCGACGGGGCCAACTGGTGGCAGGTGTTGACCGGCATTACTATTCCGCTGATGCGGCCGGTAATCCTCTTTGTAACGGTTACGGCAATCAACGGTTCCTACCAGATCTTCGCCGAGCCATATCTGCTTACCGGCGGCGGCCCCCGGGACCAGTCCCTAAGTATCGTTCAATATCTCTACAATACCGGCTTCTCCTACTTTAATCTGGGCTATGCATCCGCGATTGGATATACGTTGGTCACAATCATCGTCATCCTGGCCATTCTCAACCTGCGCTTTTTTGGCGCTTTTCGCGAGGATCAATAGGACAACCGCTGGGCCAACACTGGGCCAATATGAACTTCCGGGCATATTCACATAGCGCGCCCCGCCTGCCTGAGCAGATTCATACCGATCAGAACTGAGGGATTTCATGACAACAACTGTTCAGACCACGCCTGCATCTGGGCCGAGATACTCCGGCATACAAATTCGTAACGGAGCTCTTGTGAGCCTGGCAAACTTTTTCTTGCTAATCGGCGTACTGCTTGCTGCCATCCCCTTCATATACATGATTTCGGCGTCATTCAAACCACAGAATGAAATTTTCACCTTTCCAGTCCAGATCATTCCCAAAGAGCCGTTCTTCGACAACTACACAACCCTAATCGGAGAAACTCTGTACCTACGCTGGTTCCTGAACACAGCAATCGTCGCCGTCGGGCGTACTTCGCTCTCTCTTTTACTGTGCATGTTGGCCGGGTTCGCCTTCGCCAAATATGACTTTCCTTTCCGGCGCGTTCTCTTCGTGATGGTCTTGGCCAGCTTTACGCTTCCATTCGAGGTGGTGCTTATCCCCCTCTATACCATGATGGTCAGATTGGGCTGGCTCAACACCTACTGGGTTCTTATCGTACCCTTCGCCGCCAGCGCCTTCGGCATATTCCTGGCCCGGCAGTACGCGTTAGCCCTGCCGACGGAACTGATGGAGGCCGCCCGCATCGACGGCTCCAGCGAATTGGGGATCTTCTTCCGCATCGCAATTCCCAACCTGCGTCCGGCCTTGGCCGTGATGGGCATTATCTTTTTCCAGGCCTCCTGGAACGACTTTCTCTGGCCCCTGATCGTCCTCAATGATTCGACCATGTACGTGATCAACCTGGCACTGCCCACACTGCGCGGCCCCTACGGCGACCAGTATGGCCTTGTCCTCGGCGGCGCCGTAATCGCCGTTATTCCAATTATCATTATCTTCTTTGCCATGCAGCGCTATTTCATCGAAGGCATTATGGCCGGTGCGCTGAAAGGCTGATTGCAGATACCTTTCTGCGTTCTGGGAGTCTATCCATGCACGAAACTCACGTCCCCGCAATCCAATCCGCCGTGCAAGAGTACAGCGACGACATCATCACCTTCCTCCAGCAGATCTGCGCCATCCCCTCGCTGGATTCGCAGATCGGCCCCGTGGGTGAACGCGTCCAGGAGGAATTGCGCAAACTCGGCTTCGATGAAGTCTGGTTCGATTCGATGGGCAACACCGTCGGCAAAATCGGCGACGGTGAACGCATTCTCGTCTACGACAGCCACATCGACACCGTCGGCATCGGCGCCGCCGACGAATGGGATTGGGACCCTTATGAGGGTAAAGTCGAGGATGGCATCCTCTATGCCCGCGGCGCCTGCGACGAAAAGGGCAGCACGCCCGGTATGATCTACGGGCTGGCCATCGCGCGCAGCCTGGGGCTGCTCGATGGTTGGACCGCCTACTATTTCGGCAATATGGAGGAATGGTGCGACGGCATCGCTCCGCACGCCTTCGTCGAACACGAAGGCATCCGCCCCGATTTCGTCGTCATCGGCGAGCCGACCAAAATGCAGATCTATCGCGGCCACAAAGGGCGTGTCGAGCTGAAGGCTGTCGCCAAAGGCAGAAGCGCCCACGCCGCCAGCAATCACCTTGGCGACAACGCCATCTACAAAGCCCTTCCCCTTCTCGAAGGCATCAGCCGCCTCGAGCCGCAACTGGGCAACCACCCCTTCTTAGGCCCCGGCAAGATCACTGCCACCGACATCGAAGTCGAAACGCCCAGCCTCAACGCCGTCCCCAATCAGTGCACTGTCTACATCGACCGACGCGTGACCTTCGGCGAGGATCTGGAAGCCGTGATCGAGCAGGTCCGCGCCCTGATCCCACAGGCAAATCAACAGGCCGAAGACGTGACGCTTGAGATGCTTTTCTACGATGAACCCAGCTATACCGGCTTCGTCTTTCCGGTCGAAAAGTATTTCCCCGCCTGGGCTCTGGAAGAGGACGAACCGCTTGTGCAAGCAGGACAGGCGACCCGCAAGCTTATCGGCCTGCCGGACGCACCCACAGGCAAGTGGGATTTCAGCACTAACGGCATCTACTGGCGCGGCAAGGCCGGTATCCCCAGTATTGGTTTCGCTCCCGGCGACGAAGTGACAGCCCACACCGTCCTCGACAGTGTTTCGCTGGCCGAAGTCGTGAAATCCACCGAGTTTTACGCGCTCCTTCCGGCGCTGATCACGTAAAACGCATCCTCTCCGATTGCCTCCATTCTTTTTTCTCCTGCCGGCCGGCGGCCACCAAGAAACGCGATTGGACGAAATCCGCACAATTGGCGAAAATAGGGTTAATCTCGTGGCGTTCTCCCGGCTCGGAGGATGCCAAATTCAGTATCCTGAAAAAGCAGCGGAGCCGCAGTGCATCTGCCGATATGCCGACTGTGATGAATTGAAATGACGATTGCTGAAAACCTGCGCCAGGTACGCGCACGCATGGCCCAGGCCGCGCAACGCGCACAGCGGTCCCCGGACGAGATCACGCTTGTGGCGGTGAGCAAGACAAAGCCGCTGGCGCTGATCGCTGAGACCGCCGCCGCCGGCCAGGTTGATTTTGGCGAAAATCGGCTCGAAGAACTTTGGCCGAAGGTCGATGCCGCCGCTGCAGCCGGCTTGAACGCGATTCGCTGGCATGCCATCGGCACTATCCAGAGCCGCAAGGCAAAACTGGCGTTGGGCCCGCCTACCGCTGAATCCCGGACGACCAGTGACGCGATCTGCCTTATCCATTCAGTGGACAGGCCGAAAATCGCCCAACGTCTGAGCCGGCTGGCCGCCGACAACGACCACCCGCTCGACGTCCTGCTGGAAGTCAACGTCAGCGGTGAACTGAGCAAGCACGGCTTTTCTCCAGCCAGCCTGGTCGACGCGCTGCCCGCGCTGCTGGACCTGCCATCACTGCGTTACTGCGGACTGATGACGATGGCCCCCTTTGTCGACGATGCCGAAGAGGTAAGGCCGCTTTTTCGAAAATTGCGCTGCCTGCTTCAGGAGTTGCGGCACACATTCCCGCCGGCACAGTTTCCTCAGGCCACTTGGCAGCATCTGTCTATGGGTATGACAAGCGATTTTGAAGTCGCAATCGAAGAGGGCGCCACAATTGTGCGCGTCGGCACCGCGATCTTCGGCCACAGGGAGTATGAATGAATCAGCTACAAGGCAATATAACTTTCATCGGCGGCGGCGCCATGGGTGAGGCCATCATTGGTTCACTCATAGGAAAAGGGCTCCTCACACCAACGCAGATCTGCGTCTCCGAGCCAGTGCCCGCCCGCCGCGACTTTCTGAACAGCACATACGGCGTGACAACCGAGACAGACAACGGCCAGGCCGTGACCGGCGCCTCCGTCGTCGTTTTGGCGGTCAAGCCACAGGTGCTGGCGCCGGTAATGGCGGATCTGAAGGGAAACTTGTCCGCCGCCGCACTCGTAGTCAGTATCATGGCAGGGGTGCGCATCGACACGCTTACCTCCGGTCTCGGCCATGACAAGATTGTCCGGTCCATGCCAAACACACCGGCCCAGGTGGGTAAGGGTATGACCGTGTGGACCGACACCGCCGCCGTGACCGAGTCCGACCGCGCCGCGGCCCAGGCCATTCTTGAAGCAATGGGCGAGGCCATCTACGCGGCAGAGGAGCATTACCTGGATATGGCCACCGGGTTGAGCGGTTCCGGTCCGGGATTCGTCTATCTTCTGCTCGAAGCAATGATTGATGCCGGCGTTCACATTGGTTTCAGCCGCGACCAGGCGCAACAGATGGTGTTACAGACCGTAGAGGGTAGCGTGGAGTTGATGCGCCAGGGCGGTCTCCATCCCGCTGACCTGCGCAACCGAGTAACCAGCCCCGCAGGCACGACCGCCGCAGGTACCCTCGTGTTGGAGCGCGCCGGCGTGCGCTCAGCACTGATCGATGCCGTGGATACTGCCTACCGGCGCAGTCAGGAATTAGGCGGCAGCTAAATTAGCGCCCGGCGACTTGCACAAATGTGGGCCGCCAGGCACAGGTGATTCGTTCGGATAGTTCTAATAACGTAAGGAGTAGCCGTGATCTTCCTGCTCTTGGCCCGTGTACTTCAGATTTATACCTTCATCCTCTTGATCAGAATTCTGATCACATGGATCCCGAACCTGGACCCCCATCACCCGATCGTCCAGCTTCTCTTTCAGGTGACGGAACCGGTGCTGGAACCGGCCCGCAAGCTCATTCCCTCAATCGGCATGATCGACATCTCTCCGATTGTCGTCTTCATCGTCTTGGGTATCTTGCAGGATCTACTGGTTCAGCTCGCCTATTAGAATCAGATCGTAGTTTGAAGGCTTCTTCTCCAGAGCAAAGGGAGAAGACTGCACTTCCCACCTGCGATCACATCACGGGGAGAAACTGTGCCTGAGACTTCCAAGGAAAGAGGCGCCCATCGCTGGCGGCCGCGGCTGCCGAATGCAACCAAGGTCGTCACTGCGCTCATAGTCGCTTCATTGGCGCTAAGCGCCTGCAATATTCGAAACCCTTTTTCGCAGGGGCCAGAGCCAACCGCTGTCTCAACAGGCACAGACGACACTTTGTCCCGGCTGATTGAACGCGCCAAAGAGGACTTGGTGCTGGCAACCAGCGCCGAAGCCGATGAAATCATCCTCGTAAGCACCGAAGAAGTGGAGTGGGGCGACACCAGCCTCGATTGCCCGTATCCGGATGAGATGTACGCCCAGATGATAACGCCGGGCTACGTAATCGTTTTGGAGAGTGGCGGCACCACCTACGACTTTCACACTGGCGCCGATCCCGAAGGGCCGCTGGTGCAATGCACAGAAGATGGAACGCCTGCAGGAGTGGCTGCCGTACCCACCGACGCGCCCGCAGAAGAGACCCAAATGGATGCTGACGATGTGCTGCCGCGTCTGATCGAAAGGGCGACAGAGGATCTGATGCAGGCAACCAGCGCCGAGTCCGACGCAATCACCGTTGTCAGCACCGAAGAGGTAGAGTGGAGCGATACCAGCCTCGGCTGTCAGGAGCCAAACAAGATGTACGCCCAGATGATCACGCCTGGCTACCTGATCGTCCTCGAATCAGACGGCAACACCTATGACTACCACACCGGGATCGACCCCGAAGGACCACTGGTGCATTGCACCGAAGACGGGACGCCCGCAAGCGCGGCTCTCACCCTCCCAACGGAATCCGTAGGAGTAATCATAATGGACGAAGGCGCGCTGACCCTCCTGATCGAACGGGCCAAAGAAGACCTGGTCCAAGCAACCGGCGCCGAGTCCGATGCAATCACCGTTGTCACCACCGAAGAGGTTGAGTGGAGCGACTCCAGTCTCGGTTGCCCGGATCCGGACGCTATGTACGCCCAGGTGATCACACCGGGCTACCTGATCGTCCTGGAATCCGACGGCAACACATTTAACTACCACACCGGCGCCGACCCCGAAGGACCACTGGTGCAGTGCACCGAAGACGGAACGCCCGCCGCGTCGGAGATGGTCGAAGTCGCGATCCAAATGGTCGCTGAGGATGTCCTGTCCCGCCTGATCGAACGGGCCACAGAGGACCTCATTCAGGCAACAAGCGCCGCGGCCGACGAGATCACCGTTGTCAGCACCGAAGAGGTGGAATGGAGTGACACCAGCCTGGGCTGTCCGGAGCCGGACGGGATGTATGCGCAGATGATCACGCCGGGCTACTTGATCGTACTGGAAACCGGCAGCGAAACTTATAAGTATCACAGCGGAAGCGACCCTGAAGGGCCGTTGGTTCAGTGCAACCTCGACGATAACAGCGAAGAATAATTCTTTCGCATCGCCAAATGAAACCGAACAGAAGTCAGGATCAGTTCGACGAGCTGGTACTGCGCGCAATCGAAGACCTGCCCGAAGTTTTCCTTGATTGCCTGGAAAACGTAGCTATCGTCGTCGAGGAGTGGCCCGACCGCGCCGTCCTCCAGTCCGTAGGCGTGCGTCAGCGCAGCCATCTCTTGGGCCTGTACCAGGGCATCCCCCAGACCGACCGAACACACGGCTACAACCTGGTCATGCCGGACAAAATCAGCATTTACCGCCGCCCGATTCTCATGCGCTGCCGCAGCGATTCGGAAGTCCACGAACTCGTCCAAAGGGTCGTCCGCCACGAAATCGCGCACCACTTCGGCATCGACGACGATCGACTTACCGAGATCGGCGCATACTGACGTCCGGTACCGGTCCCGCAACGGCGTGTGAATAGCAGACCCGCTGTAATCGGCAACGACAAACGCCGCGCCCCATCGACAATCCTCCAATAATCTCTATGCATTAGTGAGACGCGTTTTCTATCGCGAACTCTTGTAAACTCTCGTGATCTCTCGTCCAACACTTGTCAAGTGTTCGCAAAGCTGGTTTCGTATCACCAACCTGACAATTTCCCTCCTTCAACCCCCTCTTCCTCACGCAATCAAAATCGTGGGCGGCCACTCTAGGTCTGCCGGCTTCTCGCCCTCACAACGCACTGCAGTCCGGAGGAGGCCGGAACTCGTTCCCATCCAGGGATAACCCCGATTTTTTGAGATGCATTGGCAACTCTTTCCGTCTATGTTAGTATTTCTTGCGCAAGTCGTATTGTTTCCTATCCGCGCCCCCTACGAGAACAGGCGCATTCACGAAGCATTACAGTTCCTCCTCAACCGAAATCAGGCGCCTCCACCGCGCCCCGTCGAGCCTGAGACGGCGTTTGTCCTATTTTCGCAACTCGAGATTTGCTGAGCAGAGGCGGCGTGAATGCTGAATACTCCGGGCACCCTACTAGCTGTGAACTGGCTTCACAGAGTTTGCTAGTCACAAGCTACCGACAACCAGCCACCGGTGTTAAGGTGTCATATGATCGCTTCCAGCAGTTTCCGATTCCGCCTTGAGTCGATCCTGATCTATCTGGGTCTCGGTATCTTCGCGTTCATCGCAGTGACGCCCTTCCTCCATACCATCGCCCGTTCTTTCAGCGCCGAAGCCCCAATCCTCCGCGGAGAAGTCTACATTTGGCCGGTAGGCTTCTCCTTTGATTCCTACGAGCGCCTTATCATAGGCGGCACCTTCTGGCTGGCCTATCGCAACTCCTTCCTCATCACCTTCTACGCGACCCTGGTGCAGATGACCATGACCATTCTCTGCGCCTATCCGCTCTCGCGTACCTACCTGCCGGGCCGTGGCATTTTCATGGCTCTGATCGTCTTCCAGATGATCTTTCCTCCCAGCCTCATTCCGTTCTACCTGACTGTGCGTGAGGTAGGCCTCATCGACAGTTGGGGGTCGCTAATCTGGCCCTATGCGATAAATACCTTCAACATGATCGTGCTGAAGAGCTATTTTCAAGCGCTGCCAAAGGAACTGGAGGAATCGGCCATCATCGATGGGGCCAACGACTTCAAGGTGCTCATCTATATCATGCTGCCTCTTTCCGTCCCCGTAATTCTTACGTTGACCTTGTTCTACGTCGTCGCCAACTGGAATCTGTTCCTACCGGCGATCTTCTTCATCAACGACGGCAACAAGCAACCGCTCCAAGTGATCCTGCGCGACATGATCTGGTCCATGCAGCTCGCTACGCAGACTGCGAGCGCAGATGATTTTGAGCGGCTGGCCGGCATGGAAGCGCTCAAGGCCTCCAGCGTGATTATCGCCGCGATCCCCATGTTGATCGCCTATCCATTCTTCCAGCGTTACTTTATCAAAGGCATCCTTCTGGGCGCCATCAAAGGGTAGCTAACGCTGCGAACCGGTTTCCCTTGAACGTCTGTTAACCGTGTTTCCGAGAATCATCTGTTGTAGCTGACGTGAAGCGAAGTTTGTCTCTTTCACTCGATCCAGAATTCGGATCCCACAGGAGGAATTCAAACATGTCTGCACAATCCAGGTTCACCCGCCGCCAAGCCCTCAAATTGATGGGGGTAGGTACATTCAGCGCCTACCTTGCCACCTGCGCCGCGCCCGCCGGTCAGTCCGACATGGCCGACTCCGGCGACTCGGATATGCCGTCCGGCGAGAAAAAGGCCATCTCCATTTCCCACATCGGCGGAGGCAGCGTGGAGGCCTCCGAGAAGTCGCAGCGCATGATGCTTCTGCGTGCCAACTTCCCCGATATTGAGTTCGAGAACCGCTGGGTCAGCTACGCAGCCTACCTGGACAAGATCCCCGTCCAGATTGCAAGCGGCGACCTCGCCGACCTGCAGTTCTGCAATGCCTTCAATGACATCCCGCTGATGATGGAAAATCAGATCCTCATCGAAACCGGGCCCCTGCTGGAACAGTACGGCCAGAACATCCTCGCCGTCACGCCTGAAGGCGCTTGGGCCTCCACCGTCTACGATGGCATGCAATACGCCGTTACGCACAATATCTACGACCTCAACATCTGGTGCAGCCAGTACCGCGGCGACTGGCTTGAATCGCTCGGCCTCGGCATCCCCGAAACGATCGATGAGTACGGCGAAGTGCTGCGCGCCTTCACCAACAGCGACCCCGATGGCAATGGCCAGGACGACACCTATGGCCGCCTGCTTTACAACTCGGTCCGCTTCGACGATGACTTCTTCCATGCCTTTGGCGTCGCCGTCGGCCATCACCTCAACGGCTTCTGGCGCCAACGCGACGGTCAACTGGCGCTGGACTGGGTACAGCCAGGCATGAAAGACGCGCTCGCCTGGATGAGCTCCGTCTGGGCTGACGGCGGATTCCATCCTGATTCGATTAGCATCCCGCTCGGTCAGAAGGACAACGCTTTCCGCGGCGGAATCGCTGGCAACGTCTATACCGCCTGGAGCGCCGTCGATTTCGCGCAGGATCAGATCAGGACCGTCGCGCCCGAAGCCACTGTCGTCGCCGGTCCCGCCCCCGAAGGCCCGGGTGGGCGCGGCTATACTGGCGAAGGCTGGCCCTGGTGCTTCGTTATTCCTACCACCGCCGAGTATCCCGATGACTGTGTGCGCGTAATCGACTGGTTCTTTACCCCGGAAATCGCTTCCCAGATCATCTGCGAAGGCGTTCTCGGCGTGACCAATAAAGGTCTCAACGAGAACGGATGGTGTGTCGAGTACACGCCGGAAGAGAAAAAGGCCATGGGAGACGAGTGGTCTCAGAAACAGAATGAGGTCCAGGACATCAACGTCTTCTGGGGTCTCTGGCTGACTATCGGTACCTTGGGTGGTGTGCAGCCCTTCCCCACCTTCCCGGCCGACATGAAGAAGCATTTCGAGGATATGCTCGCGGCAAAGTATTCCGAGGAATCGCTCGCTGCCCAGGTTATCTCCCAGGAATACCTCAAGATCACAGAGAAGCCCCGACCCGTTGCCGCCGACAAGGAGCACTGGCCCGGTCTGCAAACCCGTTTCGGCGAGTTCATCTCGCAGGCAGTTGCCGGCACCATCGACCTCGACCAGGGCTGGAGCGAATGGCTCGACTTCTTTGAAAAGAACGGTGGCCCGCTGCTCACCCAGCAGGTCAACGAAATCTAGTAGACTGTAGGCAGTTTGTAGTAGACAGCAATCAGTGGTCGGTGGCCAGGGCAGCAACTGGCCGCCGGCCACAGCCGCAATAGGATGGCAACGTGGCAACATCAACCGCTTCCAAGTCGATCGGACCACCGGGGCGCCGCCGGGGCTTCTGGGCGCAATTTCTCTTCAACGCCTGGACGTATCGCTATCTCTACCTGATGCTTGTCCTGCCCTTTGTCTTCTTCATAATCTTCCGCTTCTACCCCATGTTCGGCAACATCATCGCCTTCAAGAAGTATCAGCTGATGAGGGGCATCTGGGGCAGCCCCTGGGTTGGACTTACCCACTTCAACACGCTTTTCGACGACCCGGCCTTCTTGCGCGTTCTCCGCAACACCGTCTCCATTGCTGCATTCAAGTTGCTTGTCACCTTCCCCGCCCCCATCATTCTGGCGCTTTTCATAAATGAAATTCGCCACATGGCCTATAAGCGTTTTGTCCAGACCGTCGTGTACGTGCCTCACTTCCTTTCCTGGGTGATCTACGGCGCCATACTCTATATCGTACTGTCGCCGGCCAACGGCTTGATCAACAACATCATCTCCGCATTTGGCATGGAAAAGGTCGCCTTCTTCCAGAAGCCGGCTCTCTTTCAACCGATTGTCATTATCTCATCATTGCTCAAAGAAACCGGCTGGGCCGCAATCATCTATCTGGCCACCATCTCGACCATCGACCTTACCCTCTACGAGGCTGCCATAATTGACGGCGCCAACCGCTGGCAGCTGATGCGCCATGTGACCCTGCCCGGCCTGGCATTGACCATCGTCACTCTCTTTATCCTGCAAATAGGCTTCTTCCTCAATGTCGGTTTCGAACAGATCTTTATCCTGCAGAACAATATGATACTCTCTACCGCCGACGTGATCGAAACGTTTATATATCGAGTGGGCATCCGCCAGGCGCGCTTCGACTTTACGACGGCCGCCGGTCTCTTCAATGGACTGGTGGGCATGGTGCTTGTGCTGCTCGCCGACCGGCTGGCGAAACGCCTGGACCTGTCCGGCATATTTTGATGCCTATTTTCCATTTTCAGTTGCCAAGCGGGGGTGACTACTGTACACTGAAGATTCGTAGCGGAAGGAAGGAAGATGCGGCTGAAGGAGAAAGTCGCCATAGTTACCGGTAGCGGCCGCGGGATCGGGCGTACGATCGCCAGACAGTTTGTTGAAGAGGGGGCGAGTGTTGTCATCGCCGAGCAGGATGAGCAGTCCGGGCGGCGCGTTCATGACGAGTTGCAAAGCGCCGGCGGCACTGCCATCTTTGTCAGGACCGATGTATCCAGCCGTCCTGACGTAGAACTACTGGTCGACGAGACGGTGCGGCGCTTTGGCCGCATCGACATCCTGGTCAACAATGCCGCTGTCCTCGGCGAAAACGGCCATTTCCTCGAGATATCCCAGTCCGTCTGGGATCACGTGGTCAGCGTCAATCAGACGGCGGTTTTTGTCTGTTCACAACTGGCGGGCCGCGTCATGGCAAAGGCCGGCAGGGGAAATATCATCAACATCTCCTCCATCAATGGCATCGTCCCCCTGCCCCGCTGCGCAGCTTACGTAACTGCCAAGAGCGCGGTCGAATCCCTGACCCGCATTGCGGCCAACGATTTGGCTCCTTACAATATCCGCGTCAACACCATCGCTCCAGGTCCCATCGAGACCCGCCCGCCGCACTTGGAATCACCGCGCCCGACCGATGATACGCTGCTCGGCCGCAACGGCCTGCCGTACGAGATCGCGGCCGCCGCCGTCTTCCTGGCCTCGGACGAGTCCAGTTTCATCACCGGTGAACGGATAGCAGTTGATGGCGGCATGTTGGTAAACGGCTATCGCATCTACGGCGTCGAGCGCCCTGAATAATGCATGCCGCCCGCCAGACATTTCTCGGAACAGCTGCAATAGCCAAAGGGGCGTGCCTGCATGGATTTTCTCTGGCCGGGTTGACCGGGCAGAAGCAGAAGAAAAGGACTGGGTCTTGGCGGAGAGGAGCGCGAATGCTTCAGAAAAACTACGAATACACATTGCTTATCAGGAGTGCCTGTCAGTGAGATTCTTGCATCTGCTTCCTTCTACGCTCATCGCGCTAGTTCTACTGGCCGCCTGCAGCTTCCCGGATCTGCCCGGCGCCCCCCAAATGCCTAAGCCGCCCTCGCCGCGTTCACTGCCAGGCTTCGATGACCTGCTGGATCAACTTCCCGGTTTTGACCTGGATCTGCTGAAAGAACTGGAGTTGCCGGACTTGAGCGAGATCGCCGATTTGCCGCAGCTTGGCGACATCCAGGGCCTGCCTGTCCCCGAAAACGCGATTGCTTTCGCCGGGCCGACCGAGATGCGGATAGATGTCGGCGATTTTGTCCGCGGAACCGATATTCAGTTGACCGGAATCGTTGACGGGCGCGCCGAATTCCTTTTCTCCGGCCTGCGCGCAGAGCGCATCGCCGGCGACTCGCTCGACTTCGATGGCCCCTGGCCTAACATCAGCAGCGTCGACTATATGCTGCGTCTGCGCGTCTATCGGGTGGCGGAAGGGTACGTCCGCGCCGCCGGTGTTCATCGCACTGTGATAAAGGACATCCGGCCCATACATCAACCAACCATGGCCTTGCAGGGGACACCTCTCAAAATCACATACACTTGGTCAGCCGCCCCGGGAGATCTCCTTAAGGGCACAACCTTCGGTTACGCCGGGCTCGACGAGCGCGGCGCCGAAATTATGGGTATCCCGACCGGCGATTTCCCGTTTCGCAAAACCGGTGATAGTCTGCGTTGGCAGGGTATGCTGAGGCCGGACTTGCCCAGTCTATTCGACCTGCGCATTGTCCTCTACGGTGAAGAGTCGGTTCAGGTTGCCGGAATCGTTTCCCTGCAACTTCCCGAATAGAGTATCTTGGCAGTCAACTGCCTGGTTATCGACGAAAAACGACGATTCGAAGACTGCTTCAGAACAAAGTACTTTGGCCTACACATCCGCGATTACGCGAAAGAAAGGCGAGCAGGGAGTAAAAAGGCGAGCAGCGGTGGCAAGTATTGAAGTGTGCTGGAGAACAGAACGATGGTTGAGGCTGTGAGAAACCCAGGTACGTTGAGTGTGATTCGCAGGTTCAGACCACACGCCGACCTTCAGGGAATTCGCGCCGACTATTACAATCTGACCGACCTGCAAGGCGCCCCCCTGGCCGGCCTGCTTGTACTGATGGACCGACGCGGACGTCCCGTACGCGCCGAAATCCATATGAACAACACTTCAGCCGACGCACTCTATGAGATCGCAGTGCGCCAGAGCCTCCGCCTTATAGAAGACCGCTACAAGAGCGACCGACCTGTCCGACTCTACCCCCTGCGGATGCAGTTGGAAAGCGATCCGCTTTCGGTCCAGCCCAGGGGTAGGGCCGCTACTGCCGGTTTGGCGCCTGCGCCGGCATCGGGCAACTCCCTCTTGCTGCTCGGCGCTATACTTTTCGCGATTTCTGCCCTGTTCGGCGGCTGGTTCCTCAACGAATGGTTCTCTGGAGACCTGACCCAGTCTGGATCGTCGTCGGCATTTTCTGTCGGGTCATCCTCGGGGGCCGCTGGAACCGATGTCGTCATCTTCGAAACCAATGGGCTGCCCCCAAGTCGCAACGCAATCCCGATGAATGTCGGCGATCGTGTCCGTCTCCTGCCCGAGTATAAGATCTCACTGCGCTCCGAGGCCGGGGCACAAGCCGGGGCCATCGTCACCGATCTGCAAAACGCCGATCATATGACAATTCTCAACGGCCCGATCTGGCTGGAAGGCAACAGCGATACGATCGTCTGGTGGTATGTGCGATTGGATAACGGCGCCCAAGGCTGGGTACCTGCCAATACCAGTGAACTGACACTTCTGGAACCGCTCATTCAATAAATTCATCTATCTGGGCAACCCCGAGAATGAATGAAGAAGACCGAACCCAACCAAACATAATCGTTGTCACTGCCGATACGCTGCGCACGGCGTTTCTCGGCTGCTATGGAAACGAGTGGATTCACACGCCTTCTATCGATCGATTTGCCCGAGAGAGCGTCCGCTTTTCCCGTGCCCACCCCGAATGCCTGCCTACTATCCCAACCAGGCGCACGTTGCATTCCGGGCGTCGGGCCTTCCCTTTCAACGACTATAGACCGGTCCCCTGGGACAACGTCTACCTGCCCGGCTGGCAGCCAATGTCCGCCGAGGAAAGCACAATTGCCGAAACGCTGCAGCAGGCAGGCTACCATACCGGATTCATCGCTGACGTGCCCCATTACTTTGTGCCGGGTATGAACTTCACCCGCGGCTTTCAGCAGTGGGAATTCGTACGCGGCCAGGCCGAAGACCGCTGGCATGCTGTCGCCGACGCCGACCCCGCTCTGTTCGGCCGCTATCGCGCCGGTGCCAATGAGCGGATCGCCGCCCACCTCGTCAATGTGCGGCCTCAACAACCCGAGGAAGAATGGCCGACCGCCCGCACCTTTCAGCGGGCCATCGATTTTCTGCGAGACAACCACGCACCTGGACGCAGCCACGACACCTCTCCCTTCTATCTCTACGTGGACAGTTTCAGCCCCCACGAAACATGGGAAGCGCCTCTGCATTACTATGATCTTTATGGCAGCCGCGCCGAACGCGAACCTATCTGTCTGACCGCCGCTTACGGGCCGTTCGCCGGTCAGTACGCCGACCGCATTCCCAGCATCCGCGCCAATTATGCCGGCCTGGTCACGATGGTGGACACCTGGTTCGGCCGTCTTCTGGATACCGTCGACCGGCTCGGGCTGCGAGAAAACACGCTGATTTTCTTCCTCAGCGACCACGGCACCAATTTTGGTGACAATGCCGACAATATCATGGGAAAGCCGGCCGACTATATGTACCCCGGCACCATGGACATCCCCCTGCTCATGCGCCATCCCGCCGGTTTGGGAGCAGGCCAGCTGCGGGACGAACTGGTTTACACGCTGGACGTGCCCGCCACCATTCTGGCAGCGACACGGCAACAGTCAGCCAACCCGGTAGAAGGACAAAGCCTCCTGTCTTTGCTCGAAAATGACGGCGAATTCGCCCCGCGCGAATATCTGACCTGTCGCTACGGCAACTCAGTCTGGTACCGCGATGACCGCAACTGGTTCTTCAGCACCGTTGATTGGCAGACGCAGCCGGCGCAGAAATCGGCGTCCGCTGAGCAGAAGTTGGGCCCGCGCCTGTTTGACCTCGAAACCGACCCCGCCTGCCGCGTGAATATAGCCGATAGCAGCCCGGACCGTGTCGCCCTGGCCCGGCAACGCATCCTCGCCGATGCCGGCGGACATCTCAACTACTATGAGCGTCACGATTCCACCGACGCTCTGGGACGTCCGGAGTTTTCCAGCAGGTAACCGTCTATTATCCTGTGATTGTTCACCACACTCCCAGCTGACTGCGCTGCCAGCTGACCACAGGCAACTGGAGTTTGCACCATGCCACAGATTGCTGCTGATCGACTCGAACAGATCGCAGGACGACTCCTGGTAGCCGCGGGTGCTTCCGCCGCTGAAGCCGGCATCGTCTCGCGCCACCTGATTGCCGCCAATCTGGCCGGCCACGACTCCCACGGCATTATCCATATTCCAGGTTACATTGCCTCTATCCAAAGGGGGCACATGCAGCCCGGCGCGCCCTTTGACATCATTCAGGAAAGCCGGGCGACAACGGTCGTAGACGGAAACTGGGGCTTTGGATTCACGGTATCCGAACGAGCGATGCAAATGACAATCGACAAAGCGCGCCAGGAAAACGTCGCCGCGGCCACAGTCGTGCGTCAGGGCCACGTCGGGCGTCTGACAGACTACCCGTTGATGGCCGCCGAAGCCGGCATGATTGGCCTCATGACCGCTGACTCTGGCCGCGGCCCAAAGAGCGTCGCCCCCTTCGGCGGGCGTGAGCCTAGATTGGGCACAAATCCAATCTGCATCGCTGTCCCCTCCAATCTGGACGGTCCCTTCTACATCGATATCGCTACCTCTGCTGTTGCCGGCGGCAAATTGGGGGTTGCCATTGAGCGCGGGCAGTCTATACCCACTGGCTGGGTGATCGATAGCGAAGGACGCGCCGCCACCGACCCTGCCGCCGCTCGCAAAGGTGGGGCCATGCTGCCCCTGGGCGGTTCGGAAGGTCACAAAGGTTACGGTCTGTCCGCGATGGTAGAGATACTCTCCGGGCTGCTCACCGGCCTGGGATTTGGGATTGAACCGACGGGCCGCCACAATGACGGCTGTTTCATGGCCGTTTTCCAGGTCGATGCCTTTCGTCCGCTGACGGAGTTCAAACAGGAAGTAACCGAATTCGCCCAATATCTGACGGCAACGCCTCCTGCAGAAGGGGTTGAACGCGTATATTACCCCGGCGAACTGGAGTATTTGCGAACCCGGAAGGGGCGTGTGGATGGTATCTATGTCGAAGATGGGACCTGGCAGAAGCTTATCGCTTTGGCCGCCGAACTGGGCGTTGATGAAAAGCTTTTTTCTGATCCTGGTCGGCACTGAGCTTGTACTGCGCCTGCCGCTGGCCACCCGCAGCGTTGGAAAACGCCGCACTTCAGGCTACAATAGCCGTGGTGTTTCAGAGCATTGCCCACATTGAATTATGCAAAGCCTGATGAATAAACCGGGCAGTGCCATCACGCAGAGTCTGCGTGGCATGGCGCTGTGTCACCCGGACACAATCAAAGTACATTTTGACCCGGACTTTGTCGAGCGAACGGTAACGGCCCGTTCCGGGAAAGTCGCGGTTATCAGCGGCAGCGGCAGTGGACACGAACCTTTGCCCACCGGCTATGTCGGTCTTGGTATGCTGGATGCCGCCTGTCCCGGCCCCATCTTTACCAGTCCTTCCCCCATTCAGCTGCTAGCGGCTGCCCATTCGGTCGATCACGGTGGAGGCGTGCTTTTCGTCGTCAAAAACTATGCCGGCGGCGTACTCAACACCGAACTGACCATCGAGCTTGCTCTGCAGGAGGGAATCGACGCCCGCTATGTGCTCGTCAACGACGACGTATCGATTGCGAACGTCGCCAACCGCCGCGGGCTCGGCGCGGCCGCGCTGGCCTGTAAAATCGCCGGGGCTGCCGCCGAATCCGGATACACGCTGGACGAAGCCGTGAAAGTAACGCGGCGGGCTGTCGCCGCTTGCCGCAGTATGGGCGTGGGCACCAATGTGAACACGCTCCCGCGCAACGGCCCCGGAGCCATACTGGCAGACGATTCGATCGAACTGGGTGTAGGCATCCACGGTGAACCTGGCGAAGTGCGTTCTGTCAGTAAAGGCATGTCAGAGATCGTCGGCCTGATCGGACAGCCCATTCTCAAAGACCTGCCCTTTGCTGCCGGCGATCGCGTACTGCTCTTGATTAGCGGGATGGGGGGAACGCCGCCGCTGGAACTGTATCTCTTCTCCGAGGCCATTCACGATATGTTGGTCGCAAATCGAATTCGGGTCGAGCGCCAATTGGTTGGAAACTATCTGACCAGCCTCGGTCGCGGCGGATATACTGTAACTCTGATGAGACTGGATAACGAACTACAGGACCTGTGGGACGCGCCCGTCCATACACCCGCGCTGCACTGGTGACTGAATTGTATAGGAATCACGGAAGACGAAAATGGGTCAGGAGATCACAGTAACGCAGCTTCGCAGATGGCTTTTGGCTTACGCTGCTCGTATCATCGAGAACGAAGACCATCTGACCGAGTTGGATACAGCAATTGGCGATGCGGATCACGGAGTCAATATGCGTCGCGGTATGGGAAAGCTGCAGGAGCGTCTACAGGATGAAGAGCAAACGGAAGACATTGGTTCCTTCCTGCGTTCGGTTGCCATGACGCTCATCAGCGGGGTCGGCGGGGCTGCCGGCCCACTGTATGGAACCTTTTTCCTGCGCGCCGCCACCAGCCCGACAAACGGCAGCTCGGTCGACCTTGCCCAGTTGACGCAGATGTTCCGCTTCGGCCTGGACGGACTCCAGCAACGGGGCAAGGCCCAGACCGATGACAAGACCATGATCGATACGATCCAGCCGGCGGTCGAGGCGATGGAAGCAGCGCTGGCTACCCAACAGAGCACCGCCGTCGTTCTGGCCGCAGCCCGCCAGGCCGCCCATTTGGGCATGAAACATACGATTGAAATTGAGGCCAGAAAAGGACGCGCCAGTTACCTTGGCCCGCATTCCATAGGTCACCAGGACCCGGGCGCGACCAGCGCCTACTTCCTGTTCGAAACCGCTGCCGAGGTGTTCACGAAAACTGGTGCCGACTGATGCCTCAACTGATTGGCGCAATCGATTCCGGTACGACCAGCACCCGTTTCATGCTTATTGACCGGAATGGTGCAGTTGTCGGTTTCGACCAGCAGGAACACGAACAGATCTTCCCTCGCAGCGGCTGGGTCGAACACGATCCGCTGGAAATCTGGCAGCAGACCCAAGACGTGATCCGGGCGACCCTGTCCAAGTGCAACGTCCACCCCAGCCAGATCGCCGCTATCGGCATCACCAATCAACGTGAAACCGCGGTCATGTGGGATCGCCGCACAGGCGTACCGGTCTGCAACGCCATCGTTTGGCAGGATACCCGCACCGACCGCATTTGTCGGCGCCTGGAGGAGGCCGGCCACGCCTCCACCGTCAGGCAGAAGGCCGGTCTGCCCCTGGCAACCTATTTCACCGGCCCGAAATTCCGCTGGATCCTGGAAAACGTAGATGGCGCCCAGGAAAAAGCCGACGCCGGCGAACTGATCTGCGGTACCGTTGACAGCTGGCTGATCTGGCAACTTACCGGCGGCGGTGTGCATGTCACCGATCCCACAAACGCCAGCCGTACAATGCTGATGGATCTGGAAACCTTGGCTTGGGATGCCGAACTGCTGGACATCCTGGATATTCCCTGCTCAATGTTGCCGGAAATCCGGCCCAGCAGCGCACCGGCCTTCTACGGCAAGACCGCACCGGATGGCCCTTTCGCCGCTGAAATTCTTATCTGCGGCAACCTGGGCGATCAGCAGGCAGCAACCGTCGGTCAGACCTGTTTCAGTCCTGGCGAAGCCAAAAACACCTACGGGACCGGCTGTTTCATGATTCTGAACACCGGTGAGGAGATCGTCCACAGCCGTAACGGGCTCCTGACAACAGTCTGCTACCAGATGGGCGAGTCGGCGCCCGTCTACGCCCTTGAAGGCTCGATAGCAATGGCTGGCGCCACCGTGCAGTGGTTGCGCGACGAGCTGCAACTGATCAGTTCGGCAGCCGAGACCGAAGAGATCGCCCAAAGCGTTGCCGATAGCGGCGGTTGTTACCTGGTACCTGCCTTTAGCGGCCTGTTTGCACCGCACTGGCGCAGCGACGCCCGCGGCGTCATCGTTGGCCTTACCCGCTACGTGAACCGGGCACACATCGTGCGCGCCGCGCTCGAATCCATCTGCTATCAGACTCGCGAAGTGCTGGAGGCCATGAACGCCGACAGCGGCGTGCCACTGCGCCAGCTGAAGGTGGACGGCGGCGCAACGGTTAACGACTTGCTGATGCAAATGCAGGCCGATATTGTGGGAACTGAGGTGATCCGGCCCCGCATCGCTGAAACAACCAGCCTCGGCGCGGCATATGCAGCCGGCTTGGCCGTCGGTTTCTGGCCCGACCTGGAAAGTCTGCGCCGGCAATGGCGGGTGGACAAGGTCTGGCAGCCGCAGATCGTCGAATCCGATCGGGCGCAGGGCTATGCCGGCTGGCAAAAAGCCGTCGAACGTACGCTCGGTTGGGCGCAGTGAGAATGGATTTGACCCGTCATCATTGTTGTCGGTCCCCGGAGTTTCAACTGTGATCGGTCTGGTAATCGTCTCCCACAGTGCCAAACTTGCCCAGGGCGTGCATGAATTGGCGGCACAGATGGCCGGCGACCAGGTTGGCATCAGTGATGCCGGCGGGCTCTCAGATGACAGTGAGACATTTGGCACCGATGCCTTCAAGATTCTTTCCGCTATTGAGGAAGTCTGGTGTGATGACGGTGTACTGGTGTTGATGGATCTCGGCAGCGCCGTTATGTCGGCGGAAATCGCGCTGGAAATGTTACCGGAGCAGCAGCGGCAGAACTGTCTCCTGAGCAATGCGCCGCTGGTGGAGGGTGCAATCGTCGCCGCTCTTCATGCCAGTCTGGGTGAGCCTTTGCAAGCAGTGAACAGAGTCGCCGAGGCCGCGCTATCGGCGCCGAAACTGGCAAACACCAGCTAAACTAAACCAGGTATCGAAACCTTGGAATTCTGAGATGGAGAATCAATCTTCACCTTTCTCCCCTCTCGAGGGGAAAATAGAGAGGAATGAGCCGCACCAAGAGGGTGGAAATAGCAGCAACTCCCACGCCTCTCCCCCCGACGCTCGTTCTTCACAGTTGGAGCCGCCGCATCAACTTTCCAAAAGTGTCGTGGTCACTGTCAGTGATCCCCGCGGCCTTCATCTGCGCTCCGGTAGAGATGTCGTGCGCATTGCCAGCCAGTTTCAGGCGGAGATTACAGCCTCCAACCTCAGCCGGAACAGCAATGCCGTCGATTTGAAAAGTATTCTCCAACTGCTGCAGCTCCAGGCCCGCCAGGGGCACAGCCTGCAACTGGCCGCAACCGGCCCGGACGCTGACGCAGCCATCGAGGCGCTCTGCTCACTCTTCTGAATCCAGCGAGAAAACCTGTGCAGCAGCTTTTTCACGGCCTCTCAGCAGCACCCGGGGTCGGCATCGGCAACCTATACAAATACTCCCCAATCCCCGCCGACGATTCAGGCGGGACGCCCGCGCCGCCTGTCGGCGACCCCGAAGATGAGTGGGAACGCTTTCTTGCAGCCCGCCTGCTCGTAGATGAGGAATTGGCACGCCTCGCCCAGATTGGGCAGACAGCAACTGCCGAGATATTCCTCGTTCACCGCGAGATCCTCCATGACAGCACCTTGACCGAAGCAGTGCGCGCCGCCATCGACTCCGGTTCCGACGCTACCAGTGCCACCCGGCAGGCGACGGGGCAACTGGTCAAACTCTTCCAGGACCTCAGCGACCAGTACTTCGCCAGCCGCGCCACCGATATCCGCGATGTCGGCCAGCGCCTTGTCTACCGCCTGGGGGGCATAACTTCCGCCCGCCAGCTGAATCCGCTGCCCAACGGCACAATCCTGCTTGCCGAGGACTTGACCCCCTTCGATACAACCCATCTGGACCAGGCCCACGTTGTAGGCATTGCGCTGGCCGCCAGCACACCCACCGCCCACACCGCCATTCTGGCCCGCAGTCTGGGCATTCCTCTCGTCTGCAGCGCCGGGGCGGAGATTCTGCAGCTGCACAGCGGTATGTTCGCCGTGGTCGATGGCATCCGTGGCCGTCTCCTCGTGGACCCGGATGAGGAGACGCTCGAACAATATGAACTGACCAGGTCGCGGCTGCGGCGCTTTCAGGCCGAGGCGCTCTCGCATTCCCATGAGCCTGCCCTCACTCCGGACGGCGAACGCATTCCCGTACGCGTAAACGTCAACAGCCGCGAAGATCTCCTCCACATCCACTCCAACGGCGCCGAGGGCATTGGTCTGCTGCGCACCGAAAACCTGTTTCAGCACCGCACCAGTGCGCCGACCATTTCCGAGCAGCTGGATGCCTACCAGGATGTGCATTCATACACAAACAGCCATTCTCTGACCGTAAGATTACTTGACATCGGCGGCGACAAGCCGGTTTCCTACCTGCAGCAACCCGCCGAAGCCAACCCCTTTCTCGGCGTGCGCGGCATCCGCCTGCTGCTTCGCCATCCGCAGATGCTCATCGATCAGGCCCGGGCCTTGGTGGAACTGGCGCACAACGTTTCGCCGGTATCACGCATTCGAATTCTCATCCCCATGATTTCGAAAGTGAACGAAGTCCAGCAGACTTTGGACCTGCTTAACGAGGTTCCCGGCTATCTGCATTGCCGTCAACAACTCGGCACCCTGGAAGTAGGCGTCCTGATCGAAGTGCCGTCCGCTGCTCTGCTGGCGCATCACCTCGCGCCCCAGGTCGATTTTCTCAGCATCGGCACCAACGATCTGGCCCAATACACGCTCGCCGCCGACCGCGTGAACAGCGCTGTCGCCACACTCGCAACCCCGCTTGACCCTTCCGTCCTGCGCCTGATTGCCCTGACCTGCGAGGCGGGCCGCGCCAACGGAATCTCCGTCGCCATCTGTGGTGAAATCGGTGGAGACCCGTCTGTGCAGCCCCTGTTGCTGGGCTTGGGGTTGAATGAAATCAGCGTCGCCGGCCCCGCCGTTCCCATGGTCAAATCCGCAATCCGGCGCGTGGATATGGACTCGGCCAGAGCGCTCGCCGCCAAAGCGCTCAAATGCAGCCGTGCCCAGGAGATCCACCAACTGCTCCACGACTTTGGATAGCCCCTTGATGAAACGGATGCAAACGGAAATCCTTGTAATCGGCGGCGGCGCAACCGGCGCCGGTGTTGCCTGGGATGCCGCACTGCGCGGTTTTCGCACCGTCCTCGTCGAAAAACGCGACTTGACCCACGGCACGACCGGGCGATACCACGGCCTGCTGCACAGCGGCGCACGATACGTGTTGAAAGATGTCGACAGCGCCGTCGAATGTAACAGCGAAAACCGCATCTTGCGCCGTACTCACACCCACTGCATCGAAGACACGGGCGGATTTTTCGTCGTTACGCCCGAAGATGAGGACGATTACCCCGATCGTTTCGCGGCCGCCTGCCGTCGCCTCAACATTCCCTGCACCGAGATTCCCACTGTGTCGGCTCTGCGGCGTGAGCCTCTGCTGAATCCCCGCATCAGTCGCGTCTTCGAACTGGCCGACGCGGCCGCCGACAGCTTCCTCGCCACCCACGCCACTGCCCAGGCCGCGCGCCAGGCCGGTGCGCTCCTGCTCCCCTATCACGAGGTCACGGGTCTCCATCTTTCCGGCGGCGACGGCAACCGGGCAGTGTCCGGCGCCACCGTTCTCGATGCCGTATCAGGCGAAAATCTGCGGATTGAAGCCGACCTCGTAATCAACGCCGCTGGCGCATGGTCCGGCAAGGTCGCCGCGCTGGCAGGTATAGATGTAAGGATGATCCTGGGCAAAGGGGTAATGCTCGCGACCAACCGCCGTCTGACAAACACGGTTATCAACCGCTGCAAAATGCCCAGTGACGGCGATATTCTCGTGCCGATTCACACCGTCAGTGTCATCGGCACGACCGACGAGCAGGTGGCCGATCCCGAAAATCTGCCGATCGAGCAGTGGGAAGTAGACTTGATGCTGACCGAAGGCGACAAACTGGTGCCCGGCCTCAGCAGTAGCCGGATATTGCGAGCCTGGGCCGGCGTTCGCCCTCTCTACCAGGAACCGCCTGCGCCGGAAGAGCCGGCTCACAGCCGCAATGCGTCCCGGTCTACGCAGCTGCACGAGCAGGAATCGCCGCAGGAGAGCCGCGACGCGACCCGCGCCCTGGCACTGCTCGACCACCAGCAGCGCGACGGTGTCAGCGGTTTCCTCACCATCACCGGCGGCAAATGGACGACGTTCCGCCTGATGGCTGAATCCGCAGTCGACGCAGCCTGCGCGCAGTTAGGTGTCTCACGCCCTTGCCGTACTGCGGAGACAACCGTGCCGGGTGTCGAACAAGGCCACTACTGGCTCGGTCACAGACTCAATGAAATCGAAGAGGAAGAGCTGCAAACGGAACTGATCTGCGAGTGTGAGCTCGTCACCCGTTCGATGTTGGAAGGCGCTGCGCAACGCAACCCGACCGCCACACTGGACGATCTGCGCCGCGACGTGCGCCTTGGCATGGGGCCCTGTCAAGGGGGATTTTGCACCTATCGCGCGGTTGGCATCCTGCACGAAATGCGTGCCGCCGATAACCCGCCCGTAGCCGGAGAATGGGAGGTGGCCCATATGCAATCTCCGGCCCATCATCACAACGACGGCTCCGTTGCGGAAGGCGCCGACAATAGCCCGGCGTCGTCTTCCTCCCACACTCTTGTTCCCAACGCGCCCCAGCGCTCCGCCGCCATCGACCCGCAGGCGGAACTTTCCGAGCCGAATCTGCTCTTGCGGGACTTTCTGCAGGAACGCTGGAAGGGCGTCACGCCGATCCTGTGGGGCCAGCAACTGCGCCAGGAGAGACTGGACGAACTGATTTATCTGAGTATTCTGAATGCCGATCATCTCCCGGTCGATGACAAGGAAAGCCCGCTCTCGTCCTTCTATCGCTCCAATTCTTGATTCTCGGACACAGTACTTGAGATACTTCATTCGAAAGAAAATACGCAGGCACAAATAATCTGCGATCTGGAATGAGGCGAGCAAAGGTGCTCTCTCAACTCTTTACCATTATATGGGCGGTCGGGCCTTCGGCCCTCCCTTGTGCAGGGGCTGCGCCCCCGCAACGCCCCCCTACAAAACCATCGCTCACCGACCTTGTGTGCGCATTCCAGCCGTGCGGCTCCAGCAACCTGGCTGCCGCCAACCGAATACGCGATCAGATAGCCTGAATGGCGGCCGGGATAAAGGGCTGGTCAAGACAGTCACTGTATATGGCTTAGTAGTTTCGTTCGAAAAGGAAATGAAAACCTGGACGGCCGCGAGTGCCGCACGGTTGTGATTCCAAATGCCGGAAACTCCCAATGAAGAACAGTCTTCACGCATGCTCGATCTTCTCATCATCGGCGCCGGCCTGACCGGCCTCTTTGCCGCCTATACGGCTGCCCGCGCGGGTCTGCGGGTACGGGTGATCGCCAAGGGCATGGGGGCAACACACTGGCATGCGGGAACAATTGATCTTCTGGGCTATCTACCGAATGGAGAAGAACCGGTCACGAACTGGATGCATGCCCTTCCCGCACTGCCGTCCTC
>LXNI01001145.1_pt1 | contig 25141 bp, 21 predicted proteins | sample 809091 | NCBI WGS metagenome assembly LXNI01 (sample SAMN04870527, study PRJNA318959) | sponge metagenome | biome: 01000161; feature: marine sponge reef; material: water | host: Sarcotragus foetidus | place: Greece: Milos, Mediterranean Sea | collected 2013-05-29 | depth 5-7 m | reverse complement strand
CGCCATCAGTTCGTCCACCGATGAGTAGGCAATCTCCGGTCGGATCCGGTCTCCGACAAAACGCAGCCGGATCCGGGCGCCGTAAAGGTCCCCCGAATAATCAAGCAGATGAGCCTCGGTTATCAACCTGCCTTCTCCAAAAGTCGGACGAACCCCGATATTGAGAGCTGCCGGAAAAGTGCCGGCATCCACCTGGGCCCAGGCGGCATAGATGCCGTTGGGCGGGATGCACATGTGAGAGGGTGTCTCCAGATTGGCGGTGGGAATGCCGAGCTGCCGCCCCCGGCGGTCTCCTTCCACCACTTCACCCCGCATTTCGAACGGTCGACCCAAAAGGCGGGCGGCCTCGGCGGTCCTCCCTTCCGTGACGCATCGTCGGATACGGGATGAGGTGATGGGAACTTCTCCCGAGGGCGCCACGTCGCCGGTTCCGAGCAGTTCTTTCACCCTCACCGCCAAGCCGTACTTGCCACCGGCTCGACGCAGGGTCTCCGGCGAACCCTTTCCACCCTTCCCGAACTGGAAATTCTCCCCCACCAGCACCAATTCCGCTTTGAGCCTTCCCACCAGGACGTCGGTTATGAAGCGATGCGCTTCCATCTCCCGGATCTTGGCAAAGGGCATCACCCCCACCAGCTCAATACCCAGTTCCTCAAGTACCTCGATCCGGTGGGAGACGGAGGTGAGCATCCGGGGGGCGTGCTCCGGCGCCAGCACCCGAAGTGGATGGGGATCGAAAGTGGCCACTGCCGGAGTGAGGTCCTGCTCGGCGGCCTGGGCAACCAACCCGGCCAAGAGATTTCGATGACCCCGGTGCACGCCATCGAACACCCCGATGGAGACGGCCGCCCCCGCGATGGTGGAAGGCAGACGCCAACTATGGGGTGGGCCGTGCAAAACGATCAACTGAAGACTCCTGCACCGGCGGACATGTGCTAAAGATTACGGAATCGCCAACGGCCCCAATTCCATCTGTTCGAACAGTATGCACCCGGGATATCATCGGGGAGGAATGACTGCTCAAGTCAAGATCGTGGGAATATCAGGAAGTCTCCGTCGTGGCTCCTACAACAGCGCCCTTCTCCGGTTGGCGCCCAAGGTGGCGCCCGAAGGCGCCCAATTGGAGTTGGTGTCTTTGGCCGGCATCCCTTTTTACAACGGTGACGTGGAGGAAGAGGGCATGCCCACCGCGGTGGCGGAGTTTCGGGCCGGCATTCGGGCCGCCGATGCCCTGCTGATCTCGACTCCCGAGTACAACTCGTCGGTGCCCGCGGTGCTCAAGAACGCCATCGACTGGGCGTCGCGCCCCGTGGCCGGGCAGCCGCCGCTGGTCTGGTATGCGGGCAAGGTTGCAGGGCTCATGGCGGCCTCGCCCGGGGCGCTCGGCGGCCTGCGCGGTCTCGCACATGTCCGGCAGATTCTCTCCGGTATCGGCGTCATCGTCGCGCCCGCCCAGCATGCCATCGCGCGGGCGGGCGACGCTTTCGACAGCGCCGGCGCGCTCGCCGAGGAGCCGCATGGCGCGGCGGCCCGGCGCGTCGTCCGGGAGACCGTGCGGCTCGCCGCGAAGCTCAGCGCCTGACGGGTTTCCGGTGGCCGGCCCGCCGATTTTCACCTTGCGCGAGGCCGAGATCGGGTTTGGCGGCGCGAGCCTGTTCTCCGAGGTCGGCTTCGGCATTGCGCGTGGCGACCGCGCCTGTCTGATCGGCCGCAATGGCTGCGGCAAGTCCACGCTGATGAAGGTCATTGCGGGCGAGCTGGAGCTCGATCTCGGCGAACGCTACGCCCAGCCCGGCATCCGAATCGGGCGTCTGCACCAGGACCCGCCGGTGGATGCCGAGGCGCTTGTCGGCGATTATGTGCGCCGCCCGCCGGACGACGGACCGCCCGCCCCGGACCATGCCGCTGCGGCGATGCTGGACCGGCTCGAGCTCGACCCCGGCCGGCGCATGGCGACGCTTTCAGGCGGCGAGAGCCGGCGGGCGGAGCTGGCGCGCGTGCTTGCCGTGGCGCCCGACATCCTGTTGCTGGACGAGCCGACCAACCATCTCGACCTGCCCGCGATCGAATGGCTGGAGCGCCTCCTGCGCAACTACGAGGGCGCGGTCGTCGTGGTGAGCCACGACCGGCGTTTCCTTGCGAGCGTCACCGACCGGATCCTCTGGCTGGAGCGGGGCCGGCTGCGCCAGACCGCGCGCGGCTTCGCCGCCTTCGAGGAGTGGTCGGAGGCGGTGATTGCCGAGGAGCTCAGACGGCAGGAGAAGCTGGACCGCCGCATCGCCGAGGAGACGCGCTGGCTGCATCGGGGCATCACTGCGCGCAGGAAGCGCAACCAGGGCCGCCTCGCCGCGCTGAACGACATGCGCGAGCGCCGCGCCGCCATGCTGGGCGCTCCGCAGCGCGCGCGCATCGTGCTCGAGGAAAGCGAGATCAGGAGCCGCATGGCCATCGAGGCCGGCAACATCTCCAAGCAATATGGCGGCCGCACGATCGTCGAAGGTTTCAGCACCCGCATCCTGCGCGGCGATCGGATCGGCATATTGGGGCCGAACGGGGCCGGCAAGACGACGCTGCTGCGCATGCTGATCGGCGATCTGAAGCCCGATTCCGGCAAGGTGCGCCGGTCGGCCACCCTGCAATCCGCCTATTTCGACCAGCGCCGCGCCGCGCTCGATCCCGAGGCGACGCTGCGGCGCACGCTCTGCCCGGAAGGCGGAGACACCGTTTTCGTGCGCGGGCGGCCCCGCCATGTGATCGGCTATCTCAAGGACTTCCTGTTCGACATCGACCAGGTGGACAGCCCGGTCGGCTCGCTCTCGGGCGGCGAGCGCAACCGTCTGCTGCTCGCGCGCACGCTTGCGCGCCAATGCGACCTGCTGGTGCTGGACGAGCCGACCAACGACCTCGACATGGACACGCTCGACCTGCTGGCGGATGTGTTGGGCGATTTCGAGGGCACGCTCATCCTTGTGAGCCATGACCGCGACTTCCTCGACAAGACCGTCGCGAGCGTCATCGCGCTGGAGGGCGACGGCGCGGCGCGCGAATTCGCCGGCGGCTACAGCGACTACCGCCGGAACCGGCCGACCGCGCCGCGCAGCGCCGGTCCGAAACCGCCGCCGAAGGCCGCGCCGGCCCGCCCGCGCCGTCCGGTCTCCAAGCTCGGCTTCCGCCAGCAGCAGCGCTGGGACGAACTGCCGGGAGACATCGAGCGCGCCCGGGAGCGGGCCGGGGCCCTCGAACGCATGCTGGCCGACCCCGGTTTCTACGAACGCGACCCCGAGCGCTTCACCCGCGCGGCGGAGCGGCTGGCAAAGACGCGCGCGGAGATTGCCGCCCTTGAGGAGGAGTGGCTCGAACTCGCTCTCTTGCGCGAGGAGCTTGAAAGCGCCTAATTACGCCTCGGTCCAGAAGGCTGGACGGCCGCGCCGGGCATCGCGCCCGGCGAGGAAGGTCCGGGCTCCATGGAGGAACGGTGCCGGGTAACGCCCGGCGGGGGCGACCCCAGGGAAAGTGCCACAGAAAACAAACCGCCGGCCCGCCGGGTTCGCCCCGCCGGCCGGTAAGGGTGAAACGGGGCGGTAAGAGCGCCCCGCGGTTCCGGCAACGGGACTGGCAGGGCAAACCCCACCGGGAGCAAGACCGAATAGGAGCGGCGAGCCGGGGCGTTCCGTCCCGGCGGGCGGCCTCCGCGCCGGCTGCTCGGGTTGGTTGCACGAGGCGTCCGGCAACGGGCGTCCCAGACGAATGGTCGTCGCCGTCCGGAAGCGGGCGGCACAGAACCCGGCCTACAGGCCTTCTGGACCGTCTTCTCCCTGTCCGGTTTCCGGCCACGGGAGCATGCCGGACACACCCACGCAGGCTGCTATCGGGGCGCCTGCCCGCCATAGCGGCGGCGGAGCATGGCCATGGCGCCGCGGATGAACTGCGCCTCGCCGCCACGCGGCCGGCCGGGCCGGTGCTCGCGGTTCCAGGCCATCATGTCCACATGCGCCCAGGGCGTGCCGGGCTCGACGAAGCGCTCCAGGAACAGCGCCGCCGTTATCGCGCCGGCAAGCGGCCCGTCGGAGACATTGTTCATATCCGCAACATCGCTGGAAAGCAGCTTGCGGTAGGGCCGGTAGAGCGGCATCCGCCAGGCCGGGTCCTGCTCCGCCTCGCAGGCCTCCAGCAGCGCCGCCGCCACGGCGTCGTCATTACAGAAGAGCGCCGGCAGGTCCGCTCCGAGCGCCGTCCGGGCGGCGCCGGTCAGCGTTGCGCAATCGAGGATCAGGTCGGGCGATTCGCCGGAAGCTTCGGCGAGCGCATCACACAGGATGAGCCGGCCCTCGGCATCGGTATTGCCGATCTCGACCGTCAGCCCCTTGCGGGTGCGGATCACGTCCATCGGCCGCATGGCGTTGCCGGACACGCTGTTTTCGACTGCGGGCACGAGCAGCCGGAGCCGGACGGGCAGCGCAGCCGACATCACCATGTGCGCAAGCCCCAGCATGTTCGCCGCGCCGCCCATGTCTTTCTTCATCAGCCTCATGCCGACGGCAGGCTTCAGGTCGAGGCCGCCCGTGTCGAAACAGACGCCCTTGCCGACCAGGGTGAGCTTCGGGCGGCTCGCCTCGCCCCAGACGAGGTCGATCAGCCGCGGCGCGACAGCGGCGGCGCGGCCCACGGCATGGATGGTCGGGTAGTTCTCCGCGAGCAGGTCATCGCCGGTGATGGCGGAGACCTGCGCTCCATGGCGTTCCGCAAGCTCCCGCATAGCGGCCTCGAGCCGCTCGGGGCCCATATCGTTGGCGGGCGTATTGATGAGGTCACGCGCCAGAGACTGCGCCTCGACCGCCGCCAACGCCGCATTCCGGTCCGCATTCGCCGGCCAGACGAGGCTCGCATGGCCGCGGCTCCTGGCGCCGGAATAGGCATCGAACGCATAGCAGCCGAGCCCCCAGGCGACAGCGGCCCGCGTGGCCTCCGCGGGAGCCAGATCGTTCTCGATCCGGAAGGCGCCGCTGCGCAGGCGGCGCGGCAGGCCTCCGCAGGCCCACATGTCGCCGGGCCCGTCCGCGCCGGCGAGCACGCGCGCCGCCCGGCCCTCCGCGTCCGGCAGGACCAGCGCGCTGCCGGCTTCCGCCTCGAAGCCGTTGGCCGCCACCCAGTTACGCATGGCGGAGCCAGCGGTTTCGAGCCAGCCCTGCAGGCCCTCCTTGTCCAGGATGAGCACGGGCACGGCCTGTGGTGAATCGTCCAGAAAGATGTCGGTCACGGGTCGGTCGTCTCCTGTCGGCAATCGGGCCGCCGGCTCAGAACTGGTAGCGCTCGTCGGTGAGCAGAGCGTCGAGGCCCGGGTCGTCCTCGCCGGGCACATGGACGACGGTAAAGGTGAAGTCGTCGCGGTCGAGCGGCATGGTGGCGTCAAGCCCGAGCTTGTCCGAAACGCCGTTATCCGCCGACGGGTCCAGCTTCGAGCCTTGCGCGCGCGGAATGACGATGACGTCCCGGGACGCCTGGAAGCGCGTCGCCACCGCCCATTCCACCGCCGTCGGGTCGTGGACATCGACATCCTCGTCCACGACCGTCACCTGCTTCACATCGGCATGGGCGGCGAAGGCGGCCATGATGACATTGCGCGCCTGTCCCTCCTGGGTCTTGCGCAGCTTCACATACAAGTGGTAGCGGCACACGCCGCCGCGCGAGAGATGCACGTCGAGCACGGTCGGGCAGGTGCGCTGCAGATGCGCGGCGATCGTGGCCTCGCGCGGAATCGCGCCCAGCAGCAGATGCTCCATCGCCGCCGGCACGATGGTGTGGAAGATCGGGTCCGCCCGCGTCGTGACCGCCTGCACCTCGATGGCCGGATGCGCGCCGGCGGGCCCGTAATATTGCGGAAACTCGCCGAACGGCCCTTCCGTCTCGCGCACGCCCGGCAGCAGCCGCCCCTCGATAACGATCTCGGCGCCGGCGGGGACGCGCACGTCATTGGTCGCGCATTTCACCACTTCCAGCGGCGCGCCATGCAGCGCGCCCGCCACCTCCAGCTCGTCATGGTCGATGGGCAGGATCGCCTGGCTGGCGAGCAGGGTCAGCGGATCGACGCCGACCGCAACCGCGATGTCCAGCGGCTCCCCGGCAGCCTCCGCGGCGGCGAAGAAATGGTGCAGGTCGCGCGGCAGGATCAGGATGCCCATGCGCCTCGGCCCGGTGATCTGGAGGCGGTTGATCGAGACGTTCTGGATACCGGTCCTCGGGTTGCGCGCGATGACGAGCCCAGCGGAGATATAGGCCCCGGCGTCAAGCGCATTGTGCTTCGGGATCGGAAGCGTGGCCGTGAGGTCGGGGCTGCGGTCGATGCGTTCCTGGCAGGGGGCGTCCGCCACCTCCCGCCAGGCGAGCGGACGGTCGGCCGCGGCGCGGAACCGGTCGAGCACCACGCCGGGCTCCACGCCCATCGCCTCGGCGATCCAGCCCCGGTCGGAAACGAGGCCGGCGACGACCGGTATCTCGTGGCGGCGGCCGTCCAGGCCGAGCGGCGCCGGGAAGAGCACCGCCTTGCGCGCATCCCAGCGCTTGGCGAGCGCGGCGAGGGTGAAGTCCAGCGAGACGCCGGGCCGGGCGACGGCGAGCCGGCCCGTGGCCTGCAGGCGGTCGAGCCAGGAACGGAGGGTGCGGTAGGTCATGCCAAGGAGCGTTCCTTTGTCGGGTTGCGCATGGTAGCCCGCATACGGCCTCAGCCCTGGCGCTGGGCGATGGCTTCGGCGAGCGCCACCGTCTGTTTCGCCATATCGACATGCAGGTTTTCGATCAGCCGTCCGTCCACCACGACAACGCCTTGTCCGGTCGCTTCCGCCTCGGCATGGGCGGCGATGATCCGCTGCGCCTCGGCGATGGCGGCGCTATCCGGCGAAAACGCGGCGTTGCAGGCGCTGACCTGCTTGGGATGGATCAGCGTCTTGCCGTCGAAACCGAGCTCGACGCCCTGCCGGCAGGCGGCGGCGAAGCCCTCGTCGTCGGCGAGGTCCAGATGGACCCCGTCCAGGACGGCAAGGCCGTGGGCGCGGGCGGCCAGCAGGCAGAGGCCGAGCCCGGTGATGAAGGGCAGCCGGTCCCGCGTGTGGGCGGCGCCCAGCTCCTTGGCGAGGTCGGAAGTGCCCATGACCAGGGCGGCGAGGCGGCGCCCCGCCCCGGCAATGGCGTCGGCGCGCAGCATGGCGAGCGGCGTTTCCATCATCGCCCAGACGGCCATGCCGGCAGGCGCGCCGCGCCGGTCCAGCAGGGCGGCGGCCTGGCGGACCGTCGCCTCGCTCTCGACCTTGGGCAGCAGCGCCGCATCCGCGCCGGAGCCGGCGATGGCCGCGAGGTCATCATGCCCCCAGGGCGTGTCCAGCCCGTTGGCGCGGATGACGATTTCGCGCCGCCCATAGGCGCCCGACCGCGCCGCCGCCACCGCCTGCGCGCGGGCCGTTTCCTTCGCATCGGGGCTCACGGCGTCTTCGAGATCGAAGATCAGCACATCGGCCGGCAGCGTCTTCGCCTTCTCCAGCGCGCCGGCGCGGGAGGCGGGCATATAAAGGGCGCTGCGGCGCGGCTTGACGGCCTGGGGCATGAAGGCGGATTCCTTGTGCGGGCGAATCATCGGCAACGAGGCGGTCATCATGCACATTCTATCCATACAGTCCTCGGTGGCGCGCGGTTTCGTCGGCAACCGCACGGCTGTCTTCGCGCTCCAGCGCCTCGGTCACCGGGTGACCTGCATCGACACCGTCGCTTTCTCCAACCATCCCGCGCATGGCGGCTTCCGGGGCGAGGTGCATCCGGCAGAGAGCATCGACCGCATTGTGAGCGGCCTTGAGGAACGCGGCTTCCTGAAGGATATCGATCTCGTCCTCTCGGGCTATCTGGGCTCGGCCGCCAATGCCGGGGCGGTGGCGCGCGCCGTGGACCGGGTCGGCGCCCCCTATCTGCTCGACCCGGTCATGGGCGACGACCCGAAGGGATTGTTCGTGGCGCCCGACCTGCCGGACATGATCCGCCGCGAACTCCTGCCCCGGGCCGCCGCCGCCACGCCCAACCGGTTCGAGCTGTCGCTTCTGGCCGGCAGCGAGGTGGACGGGCCGGCCAGCGCCGCCGCGGCCGCCAGCGAGCTCGGGCTGACCCTCGTCGTGGCGACAAGTGTGCCGGCGGGTGGGGCGCGCATCGCCTGCGTCGGCATATCGGCGGAGGGCGAGGCCTGGCAGGCGGCGACGCCGCGCATCGCGCATCCGGGCTATGGCGCGGGCGACCTGTTTGCGGCGCTGTTCGCCGCCCGCTGGCGGGACGGCTGGGCGGACGCCATGGCGCTTGCCGCCGGGACCGTCCACGCGGTCATAACCCGGTCACCCGGCCGCGACCTCGACATTGTCGGAGCGCAGGCCCTGTTGGCCGACCCGCCACCCCCGCCGCCGCTGGAGACGGTTTGAAACGGGCCGGCTTCCGCTTCATGACCCGCGTTGAGACGCCGCCTTCGCCCGCTCGAAATGGCGCACAGCGCTCTCGAACTTGTCGCGGCAGCCTGTATTGCAGAACCCGACGACCCGGCCGTCATATTCGGCCAGCGAATCGGCCTGCACCGGCTTGCCGGACCACGGGCAGATGTCATTGATGCAATCGGCGATGTCGAGGACAGGCATGGCTTCGCGTTCCTCCTGCGCTTTGCGGTTTCAGCCGTCCGGCAGTTCCCGGAGCAGGGCCTTGACGACGCGGGCGGCATTGGCGGCCGCCAGGCGGAAGAAGACCGCGAGCCGATTGGCCTGCCCGCTGCCGCCGGCAAGGTCCGAGAGGCTGCGCACGGCGATGAAGGGGATGTCGTTTGCCCAAGCGACATGGGCGGCGGCGGCGCTTTCCATGTCGAGCACCCGCGCTTCGAAGCTGCGGAAGGCATAGTCGCGGAACGCCGCATTGTCGATGAAGGCGCCGCCCGACACGCCCGCGCCGCCAATGACAATCCTGGGCGCGCGCGGCAGGCATTCGCCCTCGCCGGTGCAGCGCTCAAGCGCAACGCCCGCCGCCGCGCGCCGAGCCCGGGCGAGCATGGTTTCGTCCACGGGGAACCAGAAGCGGGTTTCGGGCTCGGCCGCGCCGGCGCGGGCCACGGTGACCGAGCGCGGGAACATCATGCCGAAATTGGCATGGGGGTATTCAAAGAATGGCGGCGTCTCCCAGCCTTCCCCGACCTTCCGCGCGAAGACGGCTTCGAGATACTGGCCCCAGCGCTCGGCGATGACGACATCGCCGATATCGAGGCCGGGATCGACGCCGCCGGCAATGCCGGAGAAGACAATCCGGTCGATGGGGAAGCGGTCCAGCGCAAGCTGCACGGTCATCGCCGTATTGACCATGCTGATGCCGCTCAGGAAGAGCACGACATCGCGGCCCGCGAGCCTGCCGGTGATGAATGTCACCCCGTTCACGGATTGCGACGCCGCATCCTCGATATCCGCGCGCAACGCCGCCATTTCCGGCGGAAAGGCCGAGACGACCGCCGTCAGCCGGGTTTCGCCGCCGGCCGGCTGCGCGGCCGCCGGCCAGAGCCAGGCCGCCAATGCCAAGGCGAGCGCTCCGAGCTTGCGCAAGGCTGCCATCGGCGGCATGCGGCGCCTCCGTCTAACCCGCGGCGGCCACCATGAGGCGCCCCTCGACCCCGTGGCGGGCGATCAGGCTGGCGACCAGGCCGCCCGCCTTCGCCTCCTCCACGAATTCCGCGACAAAGGCCGCGGCGGAGTCCGGCCGCGAGCGGGGCACGCCGATAGCCTGCTGCACGGCGGAAAATTGCCCGTCCAGTATGCGCGCGCCGGGCAGTTTCTCGACATCGCCGATCAGCCCCGGGCGCAGGCCGGCCAGCGCCTCATAGCCCTCGTCCACAAACAGCTGGAAGGCCGCGCCGAGGCCCTGCGCGAGCACCAGTTCGGCATGCCGGATATTGCGCGAGAGCCAGAGTTCGTAGGCGCTGCGGGCGGAGACCGCGATGCGGATGCCAGGCCGGTCCACCTCCTCGATCGACCGGATCGAGGAGTCCGGCGGCACGAGATAGGTCGCCTCGATTTCGGAATAGGCGAGCGAGAAGGCGATCTTCTCCGCGCGCTGCGGCTCGGCGCCGATGAGCCCGATATCCCAGACATCGTCCCCGGCCGCATCCGCCAGCTCGCCGGGTGTGGCGAAGGGCACCATCTGCACCGGCAGGCCCAGCCGCTCGCCGAGCGTGCGCGCCATGTCGGGCGACACGCCGTCGGGGTCGCCGGATTCGGTCCGGCCGGTGACGAGCAGGAAATTGGACATATTGATGCCCGCGCGCAGCACGCCGGTCGGCGCCAGCTGCTTAGCGATATTGTCTGACATGGGGGAGCGGATTCCTTCGTTCTATCGGTCTATCGGTTTCGATTGGCGCGGGCCGCTCAGACGGCGCCCTTCTCGCGCAGCGCGGCCACGTCGCCGCCGGAAAGGCCGAGCCAGTCCGACAGCACCTCGTCCGTATGCTCGCCGAGCGTGGGCGAGCATTCCACCGGCACATCATTGCCCGACATCTTGACGGGCCAGCCCGGCATGAGGAAATCGCCGCGCTCGGGATGCTGCACGGTCTGGAAGATGCCGCGCGCGCGCATGTCCTCGCTGTCCGAGAGCTCCTTGGAGTCGAACACCGCGCCCACCGGCACGCCGGCCGCGCCGATGGCCTGCATCGCCTCCTCCTTGCTGCGCTGGCTGGTCCAGCCGGTGATGGCCTCGTCCAGGTCCCTCTGGTTGGCCGAGCGCGCGGGCGCCGTGGCGAAGCGCGGATCGGCCTTGAGCTCCGGCCGGCCGATCACCTCGCAGAGCCGCTCCCAATGCAGGTTCGAGGCGCGCGTCGTGTAGATATAGACATAGTCATTGGGCCCGCCCGGCGCGCAGAGGAAGACATCGGAAGGCGCGCTGCCGGCCATGATGACCTCATTGCCCCGCCGCGGCGCGGCCTCGCCGGTCGCCGCCTGCACAGCATAGGCGAGTCGGCAATAGTTGATCATCGCGTCCTGCATCGCGACCTCGATATGCTGGCCCTTGCCGGTGCGCCCGCGCTGGTAGAGCGCGCCCAGGATCGAGATCGCCATATGCAGGCCGGTGCCGGTGTCGCCGATAGTCGGGCCGGGATTGATCGGGCGCCCGTCCGGGTCGCCGGTGATCGCCATGACGCCGCCCACCGCCTTGCCGATCATGTCGAAGGAGAGGAACTTCTCATAGGGCCCGCCGCGCGCGAAGCCCTTGACCTGGGCGTAGATGATGCCGGGATTGATCTCCCTCGCCACATCATAGCCGAGGCCGAGGCGCTCGATCGCGCCCGGCGCGAAATTCTCGATCATCACATCGGCCTCGGCGATCATCGCCTTCACCGTCTCCAGCCCTTCCGGGCTCTTCAGATTGACGGTGATGCTCTTCTTGTTCGCATTCAGCAGCATGAAATAGTAGCTGTCCACGCCCGGCCGATCGGTGGAGGCGAAGCGGCCCTGCTCGCCGGAGCCCGGCCGCTCGACCTTGACCACATCGGCGCCGAGCCAGGCCAGCGCTTCGGTGCAGGAAGGGCCCGCCTCGAACTGGGTGAGGTCGAGCACGCGGACGCCCGCCAGGGCGCGGTTGCTGTCGTCGGTCATGTCGGTCTCTCGCGGGTTGTCAGTCGTCCTGGGGCCGGAGGCTTTCCTTGAAGCGCGCCCGGTTGGTCACATACCACTGGTTCTGCTCGGCGAAGAAGGCGGACATTTCCGGCGTCACCTGCCGGATCACCCTGCCGGGAATGCCGACCACCATGGAATTGTCGGGGATCTCTGCATTCTCGCGCACCAGCGCCTTGGAGGCGATGACGCAATTGCTGCCGATCTTCGCCCCGTTCAGCACCACCGCGCCGATGCCGACCACCGTCCCGTCGCCGACAAGGCAGCCATGCAGCATCGCCATGTGGCCGACCGTGACATTGCGGCCGAGCACGAGCGGCGAGCCGGGGTCGGTATGCAGAACGCAGCCGTCCTGGATATTGGTCTCCTCGCCGACCTCGATGGGCTCATAGTCGCCGCGCAGCACCGAGTTCCACCAGATCGAGGCATTGCGGAGCACGCGCACGCTGCCGATGCAAATCGCCGTCGGCGCGATGAAGGCGCTCTCATGCGCCTCCACCCGCCGGTCTTCAAGGATGTATTTCATGGGCCGGCATTAGAGCGGCGCAGGGCGGGGCGCGCAAGGACGGGCGCAGCGCTCCGGTCAATGACCATCGCCAAGATGCGTGCAGCGGGCATGACGCTCGATATGGTAGTCCTCGCGGGAGAGCGCCACGGCGAAGCGCCTGACGGGCCCCTCCAGGCGCTCGGCCACGGCGCGCGCATCGGCATTGGCCGCCGCGAGGCGTTCGGCCGCGGCTTCCGCATCGCGGGCGAGCCTGGCCTCGTCCACTGTGACCATGCGCCGGCCCTCAAGCACCATGCGCCCGCCGATCATCACCGACTCGACGCCCGTGCCGTCCTCGCCATGCACAATCTGGTTCACCGGATCGTTGAGCGGCACATAGTTGATCTGCCCGAGATCGAGGAAGACAATATCCGCCTTGGCTCCAGGCCGGATGGCGCCGATCGCATCGCCGAAGCCGAGCACGCCGGCGCTGCCCTTCGTTGCCAGCGTCAGTATCTCGTCCGTGGAAAGCCAGCGCTCCGGGTCCAGCTCCTGCACGCGGGAGACCATGGAGGCAACCCGCATCGCCTCGAACATGTTGAGATTGTCGGAGCAGGTGCAAGCATCGGTGCCGATCCCGACGCGCACGCCGGCGTCGAGCAGCGCGCGCGCCGCGGCAAGCCCGTTGCCGAGGCGCGCATTGGAGCCGGGATTGTGCGCAACCGCGCCGCCCGCATCCCCGATCCGGCGCATGTCGTCGCCGTCCAGCCAGACCGCATGCGCGGCGGTGAAATCGGGCCCGAGCACGCCGAGGCGGTCGAGATACGCCGTCTGGGTCGTGCCGTAGAGGCGCATGCCGGTGTGCGCCTGCACCTTCGACTCGCCGAGATGGGTGTGGAAGCCGACGCCGTGCTCCGCCGCCGCATCCTTCGCCGCCTTGAGGAATTCCTCGCTGCAATGGTGGGGAATCGTGGGCGCAAGCGCCAGCCGGACCCGGTCGCGGGAGAACGGCCAGGACCGGAGCGCGCGCGTCCACGCCGCCAGGCTCGTCTGGAACGGCTCGACCGCGACGGCCTCCGCATCGCGCCTCTCGGCCTCCGGCAGCGCTTCCAGCAAGCCCGGCACCGCCTGGTAGAAGCTGCGGTCCGCCATCATCGGCGCGACCACGGCGCGCATCCCGACATCCCCATAGGCGCGGCCGATGGCCTCCAGCCCGTCGGGCGTGGGCGCGGGGAACTCGAAATTGAGGTCATAGGCGGCGGTGCAGCCCTTGCGCACCATTTCCACCGCGCCGATCAGGGTGGAGAGATATTTGTCCTCCAGCGTGCGGCTGCCGGTAATCCAGGGGGCTGCGTTCAGCAGCAATTCGAGGTTCCAGCGGTCGCCGAAGCTCTTGGCGAGATTGTTGTGGCCGTGGGTGTGGGCATTCACCAGGCCCGGCATCATCAGCCGGCCGGTCGCATCCCGGAGCGCCGCGCCCTCCGGAGCCGCCATGCCGGGCGGCCCGACGGTGTGAATCGTGTCGCCCTCGACGAGAATGTCGGCAGGCGCCGCCGCATGACGTTCGATATCGAGCAGCCGCCCGCCGCGAATGATTATGTGCATGGGTTCCGTTCTCCTCGCTGCGGGGTCCGCACCGCCTCTAGACGATGACCGTTTCCTCGCTTTCGGCCGACCAGGGGAAGAATATCCGCTCGACAATCACCACGAGCTGGAAGAGCACCACGCCCAGGACCGAGAGCAGGATGAGCGCGCCGAAGGCCACCGGCGTTCGGAAGAACGCCGTGGCCGAGACGATGAGATAGCCGAGCCCCTTGTCGGCATTGACGAATTCGCCCACCACCGCGCCCACCACCGAGAGCGCGATCGCCACCTTGAGCCCGCTGAAGATAAACGGAATCGCATAGGGAAGGCGGATCCGGACCAGCTCTTGCATCCTGGACGCCTTGAAGGAGCGCCCCAGCTCGACGAGGTCGGCCGGCACGGACAGAAGTCCGACGGCGATCGCGATGACAAGCGGGAAGAAGGCCACAAGGAAGGTGACGATGACCCGGGGCAGTTCCGTCGCGCCGAGCATCACCACCAGGATGGGAGCGAGCGCCACTTTCGGGATCGACTGGGTGAAGACGAGCAAAGGGTAGATGGTGGCCGACGCATAGCGCGAGGACGTGAGCAACACGGCAAGCGGCAGGCTGACCACGATGGAGGCGATGAACCCGTACATCACGGTGCCGAGCGTGGCGAGAGTGTGGCCGCCGAGCGTGTCCGCGACCGCCAGGCTCTCAGTCCAGATGAGGCTCGGGGCCGGCAGCAGATAGACCGGCAGCGAAAATGCATGCACCGATGCTTCCCAGACCGCGACGAGGACGATGAGCACCGCCGCCGGGAGGACGATCTCGCTGCTCGCGTTCCAGACCCGCCTAAGCCGCCGCCGGGCCGGAGAGATCGGTTGCACCAGCCCCAAAGATACGGCGTCGAATTCGTCCGGTGCATTCCTGGAATTCACGGCTTCCCTCCATGTCGAGCGTTCGGGGCCGCTCGATCGGCACAGTGACGACCTCTGCGATGCGCCCCGGCCGCGGCGACATCACGATCACCCGGTCGGAGAGCAGCACCGCCTCCGTAATCGAGTGCGTCACGAACACGATGGTCTTCGGGTTCTCGGTCCAGATCCGGAGCAGCTCCATGCTCATCACCTCGCGCGTGAGCGCGTCCAGCGCCCCGAAAGGCTCATCCATGAGGAGGATGCCGGGATCGTGGATCAGCGCCCGGCAGATGGCGGCGCGCTGCTGCATGCCGCCGGAAAGCTCGCGCGGGTAACGGCTCTCGAACCCCTTGAGGCCCACAAGCTCCAGCAGCGCATGCGCCCGCGCCCGCGCGCCGCCGGCCCGCTCGCGCATCAGCCGGAGCGGGAACAGGACATTGTCGGTGATGTCGGCCCAGGGCAGCAGGGTGGGGCTCTGGAAGACGATGCCGATATCTCGCCGCGGCTCTGTAACCGCCGTGCCGTCGACTTCAAGCACGCCCCTCGTGGCGCCAACAAGCCCCGCCACGAGGCGCAGCATCGTGGACTTGCCGCAGCCGGAAGGCCCGACAAGCGAGACGAACTCGTTGCGCGCGACTTCAAGCGAGACGTCGTGGAGCGCAACGACGCTGCCGCCGTCCCGGGAGTGAAAGACCTTCGATAGTCCTTCAACCCGGATCACTGCGGGGCGCCCCAGCTGCCATCGGGCGGCAAGCCGCGCTTACGGCACGTAGCGATGGTCCACGGCCTGGCTGTAGTCCCAGCCGGCGTCGAGGTCCTGGGCGTCCGCCACCACCTCATAGGTGAACGCCATGCGCTCCGGATCGTGCCGTCCGAGGCCCGTGGCCGCGGAATGGTCGTTGAAGACGAAGGTCAGCGTGGCGTTGAGGCTGCCCATGCAATCGTCCAGCGCGACCTCCGGCACCCGCTCGACATGCAGCTGGCAGGCTTCCTCCCGGTTGTCGCGGGCCCACTCCATCGCGTTCTTGTTGGCGGTGAGGAACCGGCCCACGAGGTTGGGGTTTTCCTCGATCAGGTCTTCGCGGGCGATGAGCCCGGTGGCGTAGATCGCGAACCCCGCCTTGACGAAGGGCAGCACCACGATCTCCTCGCCGGCCTGCTTCGCCGCCTTGTTCTGGTAGTAGTGGTGCATCGCGAAGAACGGCGCCGCGTCGATCTTCTTCGAGATCAGCAGCGCGGCCATGGCCGATGCGTCGGAGTTGGACCAGACGATCTTCGACGGATCGGTGCCGGCCCGCTCCGCCACCTTGGGGAAATAGACGCGGTGGCTGTTGCCGGGGGTAATGCCGATCTTCTTGCCCTCGAGGCCCTGAAAGGTCTGGATCCCTGAACTCTTCAGCACGAAGAGCGAGTGGGGGGAGTGGGTATAGGTCTGCATGATCTGCTTGACCGGCACCCCGACCCGCGCGCGGGCCGTTATGAGCGCGCCCAGGTCGGCGATGCCGAAGTCGGCCGCGCCGCCTGCGATCTTGGTGACCGTGTCGCCCGACCCGTATCCGCGCGTGATGGTGATGTCGATGCCCTGGTCCTTCCAGAATCCCTTGGTCCAGCCGCCGAAATACATGGCGTGCTCGCCGGAGGGGATCCAGTCGGTCTGGAGATGGACCTCGTCGGCGGCGCCCAGCGGCCCGGCGGCAAGCAGCATCCCGGCTCCCATGACGGCGCCCGTGAGCGCGTAGCGACGATGCGGTGAACGTGACGATTTCATCCGACTCCTCCCGATGCTGCTGGATGACAGTCTTCCGGCCGGCAGGGTGTTCCGTGGCGACGGCAGGATCGGTTGTCCTGCTCCCATAAACCGGTCATCGGCCCTATCCGGTCGATTCCGGCGTCCAAATCAAGGTGGCAGCGGATGCTGCCTCCCTCGATGCGAGTCGCCACGTTCCCTTCCTCCCGGGCAAGCCCCATTGGGGCAATGCGAAAGCCTATCCCGTTAATTTCGTTTCGGCCAACGGGAATCTTCCGCCACCCGGCGAAGCGCAAAATCGAGATATGATCCGGCCATCCTCGAGACTTGTGCGGACTGGAGCCAGGCGATGATCCCCAACACGATCCCCCTGATCGGCTATGCTGACCGGTGGTCGGCCCGCCCCGGCGAAACGGTAGCGTTCAAGGTAAGCAGCCGCGCCGCCGAGCCTTACCGGGCGAGGCTCGTCCGGGTCATCTCGGCCGACCCGAACCCGGCCAGCCCCGGCATCAAGGAGGAGGCGGTCGCCTCCGACATCGAGGGAAGCTGGCCGTCGCGGGCGCAGGACGCCGCACTCGGCTCCTATGTCCGCGTCGAGGGCGCGCGGCTGGAAGCTGGGCCGCTGACCGTGTCCGCAACGATCTGGCCGACATTGCCCGAGCGGGAGGGACAGGGGATCCTCTCATGGCTCGGCGAGGCGGGCGGACTGGCGCTCCTCCTCGACGGCGAGCGCGGCGCATGCGTCAGGGTCGCGACAGCGAACGGGGTGGAGACGGTGGCGGTGGGCAAGCCGCTGCTTGCGCGCGCCTGGTACCGGGTCTGGGCGAGCGTCGATCCCGCGACCGGCGCGGTCTCGGTCGGCCAGCAGGCGCTCCGGCCCTTCGCCCGCGTGGACGACACCGGAACGACGAGCGCGCATGCAGATGCTCCGGCGACGGACATCGCCGGCGACATCCTCATCGGCGCGGCCGGAGGACATCCGGTCGGCGACCATTTCAACGGCAAGATCGAGCGCCCGCGGATCACGCGGGGGAACGCGCCGGGCGGCGATATCGTCGCGGACTGGGACTTCTCGCGCGACATTTCCTCCCTGCGGGCGGTCGATGCGGGGCCGAACGGCTGGCATGGCGCGCTTGTCAACCTGCCGACGCGGGGCATGAAGGGCTCCAATTGGAGCGGGCGCGAGCAGTGCTGGCGCCACGCGCCCGGGGAATATGGCGCCATCCATTTCCACGAGGACGACCTTTACGACTGCGGCTGGGAGACGGACTTCTCCCTGACCCTGCCGGCCGGCCTCCGGAGCGGCTCCTACGCGGTCCGGCTCTCCTGCGGGGCGCATGAGGACATGATCCCCTTCTTCGTGCTGCCGCCGCGCGGGTCCCGGCGCACGCCGGTCTGCGTACTGATCCCGACCTTCACCTACACGGTCTATGGCAATTATGCGCGGGGCGTGACGACCGAGGCATATCTGGCCCGCGCCCGGGAGTGGGGCGCGCGCGAACTCACCGCCGACCGCCACCAGGAATACGGCCTGTCCACCTATGACCGCCACACCGACGGCAGCGGCATCTGCTTCGCCTCGCAGCGCCGTCCGGTGCTGACGCAGCGCGCCGGCTATATGAGCTATCTCGACGAAGCGGGCTCGGGGCTGCGCCACTATCCGGGCGACACCCACCTGATCGACTGGCTGGAGCGGAAGGGCTACGAATTCGACCTCGTCACCGACCACGACCTAGACCGCGAGGGCCATGACCTGATCGCGTCCTACCGCGTCCTGCTTACCGGCTCTCATCCCGAATACCACACCGCGAACACGCTCGACGCGCTCCAGCGCCACCTCGATGAGGGCGGGCGGCTGATGTATCTCGGCGGCAACGGCTTCTACTGGCGGGTGGCGGTCAGCGAGTCGGTGCCAGACGCGGTTGAAATCCGGCGCGGCGAGGGCGGAATCCGCGCCTGGGCGGCGGAGCCCGGCGAGTATTACAACGCGCTCGACGGCGAGTATGGCGGTCTCTGGCGGCGCAATGACCGGCCGCCGCAGAAACTCGCCGGAGTCGGCTTCTCCGCCCAGGGGCAATTTGTCGGCTCATATTATGTGCGCGGCGCCGGCGCCGACGACCCGCGCGCCGCCTGGATCTTCGAGGGCGTGCCGGACCGCATACTCGGCGATTTCGGCCTGTCCGGCGGGGGCGCGGCCGGCTTCGAGCTGGACCGGGTGGACACCCGCCTGGGCTCGCCGCCCAACACGCTCATATTGGCGACCTCCGAGGAGCACGGCGACAGCTTTGTCGTCGTGCCGGAGGAACTGCTGACCCATCTCGTGACCTGGCCGGGCGAGCCGCCCGAGGCGCTGGTCCGCTCGAACCTGGCGTTCTTCGAGACCGCCGCGGGCGGGGCCGTCTTCTCGGTCGGCTCGATCACTTATTGCGGCAGCCTCTCCCACAATGGCTATGACAACAACATCTCGCGCATCACGCAGAACGTGCTCGACCGCTTCGCCGACCCCGCCCCCTTCGAGGCTTGAGCGGCCGGCAGGACCAACTTCATCAACGCCACAACCGGCCCGGATCCACAGCTACACATCCTGCGGCTTTCGCCGGATGCATATGTGCAAGGAAACGGGCCTTGATCTGCGCGAATAGTCCCGGTGGGATGAAACCGTAGCTGAAGACCCTCGGCTGACCGGGCAGCGGAGACAGCCCGGCATTGGGCCATTCATCGATATTGTGCTCCGACACGATCACCCGGCCCGGCGTGTCGTCGAGGCTCAGGGTTTCCTGGACGCGGTCCGCGATTCCTCCGACTCGCCTCGCACAAGGGAACTCGGCTGGCACTCTCGAGGTCATGCACGGCACGGTTTAGATGTGTCAGCCCCTCATCAGGCCCGGCAGCCAGGTAATGATCCCGGGGAAGATCATGCAAAGAGTGAGACCCAGTATCATGAGAAAGACAAACGGCGTCGTCGATTTGTAGATATCCATCATGTTCACACCTGGCGGCACAACCGCCTTCATATAGAACAGATTGAATCCGAAGGGCGGCGTCAGAAAGGCCAACTCCATATTGATTACGAACAATATCGCAAACCAAAGTGGATCGAAGCCAAGCGAGGTGACAATCGGGAAAAAGAGGGGAGCGGTCAGCAAAACGATACCCGCCGGATCGAAGAACATTCCCAACACGAGCAGGATGATCTGCATAGTAATGATCACCATCCATGGATCACCGATACCCGTGATCAGGTCACCCACGAGCGTAGAGGCACCGGTTACGGCGTAGAGCGCTGTGAACGCCGAGGCGGCGAATACAATCCAGATTACCATCGCGCTCAATCGCAGCGTGATGAACAGCGCCGAGGTGAAGTTCTTCCAATTGAATGACCGCTTGATCACCGCGCTGACAATCGCGCCGAGGGCGCCGATTGCCGAAGCCTCGCTGGGCGTGGCGAAGCCGAAGAACATGGACCCCATCACCGCAAAAACCAGGCTGACGGGAAGCAACAACGCCCTCAGTAGCCTCAAACGCTCAGCCGCCGGAAGTCGGTCATCCGGCGGCACGCTCGGTCCCATATCCTTCTGGATGTAACAGCGGATCAGGATATACCCGACAAACAATGAGCTGAGCAGCAACCCGGGCACAATGCCGGCAATGAACATCTGGCCGACCGACTGTCTCGAGGTCAAAGCGAGGATGATCATCAGCACGCTCGGCGGAATGAGGATTCCAAGTGAACCGCCTGCCGATATGCAACCGAGCGCTATGTCTTTCTTGTAGCCGCGCCTGAGCATCGAGGGCAGTGCAATCAGGCCCATCGACGTGGTGGCGGCACCGCTGATGCCGACCATCGCTGCAAACAGCGTGCAGATGAGTACTGTCCCGGCCGCAAGCCCACCGCGGAGCCCGCCCATCCAGTGATACATCAATTCGTACATTTCTTCGGCGATGCCACATCGCTGCAGCAAGGCACCCATGAATATGAACATGGGCACGGCCACGAGCAGGAACAGGTCCATGGCCATGTATGTTCGATTTGCGAGGATCGGCAGCGCGTGCGGTCCCCACAAGAAGATGATGAAGAAAGTTGCGACGCCGCCAATCGCGAACACCAGCGGCAGCCCCGAAAGCAGGAGCACAACGAGACTGCCAAACAGGATAACTGTTAGCCACTCTGGGCCAAGGCCAAACATGAGCTAACTCCTGCGGGGTTGTCGTCGAGACACTACGGTCGACACGTCAGTGGCTATACGGAGCGAGACGGCGGGGGTCAGGGAACCTGCACGCGTACCGGAAAGATATCTTCGCCCTTGATGACGATCATCACGTCGCGGATCAGCTTGGCGAGAACCTGCATCAGGAACAGCAAGCATCCCGCCGGCAGTGTTGTGCGCAACGGATAATAGATGGGTTTCCAATGTGTCATCGTGGTCTCTCCAAGCCGCCAGGAATTGATGGTGATCTCCAGCGATACCCAAAACAGCACGCCCAGAAAGAGGAACGTGAAACCGCTGGTGACGATATCGAGCATCGCACGCCCCCGAGGCGAGAGCTGACCCCAGAAGATGTCCACATTGACATGGCCGCCGGTCATGTGCGTGTAGGCCCCGCCAAGCACAATGTAGCCGCCGTACAGGAAAAGCGATATTTCATAAGCCCAAAGTGACGGCGCATTGAAGAAATACCGCATCACGATTTCCCAGACCATGATGCAGAGCATCGGGACGATCGTGAACGCGACGATCCAGGCAAACCTCGCGTTAAGCCAGTCCGTAAAATGCAGATAGTACTGGATTGCTTTCACCGTCCGTTCCCATCCAGACCGGTCGCGCCAGCGAGGCAAACGCGCTACTGGCAGCCATAATGATACCGTCAGCGCGACTCGCCCCTCTTTGGCAGCGCCCGAGGCGCGCTGCCATGAACTACCCCGGCCTCGGCCGGCCCCCAAGGTCGGTGCACGCAAGGATCGAGGATGCACCGACCTTGGGGGCCGCGGGTACGACGCATCACGGCTGACGCATCCTGCCCTGCCCGCCGCAAGTCGCGGGGCGCTTCACGCTGGAACCGCCAGGAAGGCCCTAGACAGGAAGCTGCTTCGGACCGTAGTAGTTCTTGTACAGTTCCCGAGCTGCGGTGTAGATGTCGATCATCTTGTCGATGTGGGGCATCGTACCCCGTTTGCTGATGAACTTGTTCCAGCACCATTCGGCTGCTTCCCTCAATTCCTCGTCCGGCATGAGGATCGTCTCCACGCCGCCGTCCGCCAGTTCCTTGCGGCCGTTGGCATCCGTCGGGATGGTGAGGGCGGTGATATCGAGGTTATAGACGCGGGCAGCTGACAGCAGCACTTCCTGCAAGTCCGCCGGCATCTCGTTGTAGGTCTTCAAGTTCATGATGATCTCGGTGATGTCGTACGGTGCCACCGAGGGATTGATGTAGTACTTGCAGACCTCGTGCATCTTCATACCGGCCCAGGCATCCGGCGCGCCGAACGCGGCGGCGTCGAGGATCTTGGTCTGGATCGCAGTGTAGATCTCACCGCCCGGCAACACGACGATGGACGCGCCGTTCTTAACGAGCCATTCGGCCCAGATGCCGAACGCGCGCACCTTCATGCCCTTGAAGTCGGCGTAGCTCTCGACCGGCCGCGTCGACATCATGGCGCCCCATTCGTCGGAGCAAGTGTAAGACAGGTGCATCACGTTGTGCGGCGCATAAGCCTCGCGCCAAAGCTCCTTGAGCCCCATGAACTGGTACATGGTCTCATAGAACTCAACGTTCGTGACCGGGAAGAACGGCACGGACCAGAGATACTCACCGACCGGCACGGTGCCGCGGTGGTAGATCGAGGCCGTGACGGCCAGGTCGGCCACGCCGGTGCCAACACCGTTGAAGGTTTCGCCAATGCCGAGCAGCACTTCGGCATCGAAGTTCGTCACCTCAATGCGGCCGCCGGACATTTTGTTGATGCGATCGACGAGCCGATCCACGGCGCGGTCCTGCGACTCGACGCCGATACCCGTCCAGTTGCTCTGCAGCTTAAGTTTCCACGTCTTGTTCTCTGCCCTGGCGATCGCGGGCATGGCGAGCGCCGCCGCACCGGCGCCTGCGACGCCCATCGCCGCGGTCTTCAGATAGCTGCGCCGGCTCATTGCCGTCTTTGAGCCGACCGTTTCGCCAGCGGATGACGTGTTCTTGGCGTCCCCGGGCGCAGCCGGGATCTTGATCTGCTTGTCTGCCATTGCATTTTGCTCCAAAAGTCTGGGTTTTCATGCGCTTCTGATGGCGCATTCCCGATGTTCTGCTGGTGGTTGCCGGGTTGCCGCAAGGCACCTCGATGATCGTGCATGACACAATGCAAGGGTGCAAGGGTAAAGGTTCGGTTGTGCGGTGACGAGGCTCGCCCGGAATTTCGGCCCTTGCCATCAGTGCATCATCGGGCGGTTGGCCAGGTCCTCTGCCCGCTCCAGCAGCCTGTCCTGAGCTTGACGACAAGGGGCGCGTATCGAAGGACCGCCACCCGCGGATTGCACTCGCTCGCGCAACTCGCCGCATGCACGCATCTCATTCATTCTATATTATGAAACAAAGCCCATAAAACTGGACTTATCGAATATCCGTGGCCATATGGTCTGGAGGAAGGGAGCCACAGAACCGATCGGAGGAGAACATATGCCGGAACCGGATATGGCCTATACGCCCCGCACATGCAAAACATGACATCGCATGACAGGGTCGGGTAGGCTCGAAGCGGAGCCGGCGCTGATCGGGCGGAGCCGAAGGCCTGAACGGCATGGCCCTGGCGGGGAGGAGGCGGAGATGGAGACGGGAAACGGCGCGCTGTTCGCGGTGCTGGGCGCGCAGCGCTACCGGATCGACCGGCCCTGGGGCCGCTGGCCGGCGCATATTCCGGTGGGCGTCATCAGCAAATGCGCGGTCGATGCCGGCGGCAATCTCTATATCTGCCAGCGGCGCTCGACGCCGGTGCTGGTATTCGACGCGGGCGGCAATTTCCTCCGAAGCTGGGGCGATGGCGAGATTGCCGACCCGCACGGCATCGCCGCGGCCCCGGACGGGCGCATCCTCGTCGTGGACCGCGATGCGCACCAGGTGCTCGTCTTCGACGCCCATGGCCGCCTGCTGCTGGCGCTGGGCGAGCGGCACCGCCCCCGCACCCAGGCGCCCTTCAACCACCCGACCGATGCCGCGGTCGGGCCCGGCGGCGACATCTACGTCTCCGATGGCTATGGCAACACCATGGTCCACCGCTTCGCGCCCGACGGCGCCCATCTTGCGAGCTGGGGCGGGCGGGGCAGCGGCCCCGGCGAATTCACGACGCCGCACGGCATCGGCGTGCTGGGCGACGGGCGGGTGCTGGTCGGCGACCGGGAGAACAACCGCGTCCAGGTCTTCTCGCCCGATGGCGGCTATCTGACGGCGTTCGGCCCCTTCTACAAGCCGATGGACATCCATATCGACGGCAACGAGCGCATCTATGTCACCGACCAGATCCCGCGTGTGACGGCGCTCAGCCCCGACGGGGCGGTCATCGGAAGCTGCAAGCCGGTGGCGGTCATGCCGCACGGGGTCGGCGGCGCCGCGGACGGCACGCTCTATTTCGTCGAGACCCACACCACCGCCATCACCCGTCTCGCCCCGGTTTCCTGAGCGGACTTCTTCCTCTCCGTCTATGTGACGAGCCGGGCCTCGCCGCTCAGGCGGGGATGCCGCCCTTGATGGTGGTGCGCCACAGGAGCCGGCGCTGCGGCAGGTCGTAGTCCTGAACGGCGCGGTGCTGCACGGTGCAGTTGTCCCAGACCACGACATCGCCCACCCGCCAGCGATGCTGGTAGATGAACTCGGTGCGCACGATATGGTCGGCGAGCGCCTCGATCAGCGCGCGCGAGGTCTCCTCGTCCTTGCCGACGATCCCGGTGCAGTCGTCGCGCGCGATATAGAGGCTCCGGCGGCCGGTGCGCGGATGGGTGCGGACGACGGGATGCTCGACCGGCGGATATTGCGCGATGTCCCGGGCGCTGACGGGCGACGAGCGCTTGCGCCCGCGGAAGTCGAAAATGCCGCGCAGGTCGCGGATTTCCTCCTGCAGCGCCGGGGGCAGCGCGTCCCAGGCGGCAGCCGCATTGGCGAAGCAGGTGTCGCCGAGCGCGAGGCCGTGCAGGACCGGCACCTCGACCGCATAGAGCATGGTCGCGCCTGCCGGGCGTTCGGCGTAGCTCATGTCGGTATGCCAGGTCTCGCCGGCGCGCCGCGTGCCGATGGGCGCGCCATGCTCGACGACGTTGGAGATGAGGTAGATCTCGGGACTGCCGTCAATGCCGAAGCGGGCCGCGTTGAAATTGAACTCCGGCTCACCGAAACACCGGGTGAAGGCGACCTGGCTTTCGGGCGTCAACTGCTGGTTGCGGAACACGATGACGCCGTGCCGGTCGAGCGCGCCGCGGACGATGGCGAACTCGTCGTCGTCCAGTCCGGCGCCGATATCGGCGCCCAGGACTTCCGCGCCCGTGGCGGGCGAGGCGGGCCTGACTTCAAGGGCCATGATGATTGCCTCCCGGTTCCGTTTCAGCCGCCGGCGACGCGGGCGCCCGCATCCATCTCTTTGATGGAGGTGCGCCAGTGGATACGGTCCTCTTCCGGCGGGTAGTCGCCGGCGGCCTTGTGGACCATGCAGCGATTGTCCCAAATGACGATATCGCCGGCGCGCCAGCGGTGGTCGTAGCGCGCGTCCGCTACCACCATGCGCTCCT
>LXNI01001144.1_pt1 | contig 25143 bp, 24 predicted proteins | sample 809091 | NCBI WGS metagenome assembly LXNI01 (sample SAMN04870527, study PRJNA318959) | sponge metagenome | biome: 01000161; feature: marine sponge reef; material: water | host: Sarcotragus foetidus | place: Greece: Milos, Mediterranean Sea | collected 2013-05-29 | depth 5-7 m | reverse complement strand
GCAGCGCTCGGCGGATCGGTGGATCGCTCCCCCGAGACGGAGATCGGCTGGTACCGGATCTCACCGCCCGATGGCGTCGACCTGCCGATATCGACCGGTCCCTGGATGGAGTGGCACCACGATCGCTTTCACCTGCCCGACGGGGCCGAGCTGCTCGCCAGCACCGAGATCTGCCCCCAGCTCTTCCGGATGGGCCGCAGCGTGGGCACCCAGTTCCATCCCGAGATCAACGTAGATTTGGCCAGCGAGTGGCTCTGGGCGGCCAGCGACGACTACCTCGAATCGGTCGGCGTGGTTCGCGAGGAGATCCTGGCCGCCGTGACTCGCAACGAGGCTGCAAATCGGCGCAATTGCTTCGACCTCGTCGACTGGTTTCTCGACGACGTCGCCACGTCATGAGGCTGGACGCAAGGCGCTGACTACTGCAGCGGTTCAATCCTGACAAGTTCTTCACGGCGCACGGCCCGGCCCCATGCCTCCCGCAGATCTGTCTGGCGCAGCGCAGCCCACTCGACCACGAGACCTCTCGCCCGTGGCGGAAGACGCCCCTTCAAGATCGTCAGATTGTCGATGCTGACGAGCGCTTCTTGGTCGCCGTAGATCGCATGGAAGTGGGGCGGCGCATGATCGCCGTAGTGCATGCGGATGATGATTCCGTAGAAGCGACTGAGTTCAGGCACGCGCGGGTTCAGCGTGCAGGCCGGGCAGGTACTGCTCGGGCTCCATGCCGGTGAGACGCAGGTAGAGCGCATCGGCGCACAGATCGACGGCGTCGCCCCAGGCGATCGCCCGAGCCTCGTCGATTCGGACCGATTCAAAGAAAGCCCGATCCCGCCACGCGGCAAACACACCCCGGTCGGCGAGATCGGACAGGTCGATGTCGCCCTCGACGCCGTCGGAGAACCGCAGCCAGATGCGGTACCCGTCGCGCGCTTCAACATCGACCGGACGTGCGAACTCTGTGACCGCCTCCATCGACGCCGAGACTACCCGCAGGCTGCCACGGCGGGTCTTGGCTCGCAGCTGCTGACTGGGTTCGATCAGATGCCCAGATTCCCTCTGCAGCGATGAGCTCAGCGAACTCGCCGGCTACGTGCCGTGCCGCCTCCCGCCCAAGGACGAGCGTCGCTAGGTCAGGCGGCGAGGCGCTCGCTGAGGTACTCGGCGACGCGTGCGATGCCCTCGTCGGCCTCGGGGAAGAGGCCGGCCATCGAGTGCCAGACGTGGATCATCTCTGGCCAGACCTCGAGGGTCACGTCGACGCCGGAGGTGCGGGCCTTGTGAGCCAGTCGCTCGCTGTCGGACAGCAGGACCTCGTCGTCGCCGCAGTGGATCAGCAACGGCGGCAGTCCTGACAGGTCGCCCTCCAGCGGCGACGCGTAGGGATCGGCGGGATCGCCAGCGGGGCCGAGGAAGACCCCGGCGATGCGAGTGAGATCGTCAGCGCTCACCATGGGGTCACGGTCGGACCGGGTGATGGCACTCTCCCCCGTGCCGGACATGTCGACCCACGGCGAGATCGGCACGGCTGCGGCCGGCAGCGGCAGACCGATGTCGCGCAGCTTCATGAGCGTCGACATCGTCAGCCCACCGCCTGCGGAGTCGCCGGCGATGGCGATCTTGTCGGCAGCGTGGCCGCGGTCGAGCAGCCAGCGATACGCCGCAACTGAGTCCTCGACCGGTGCCGGATGGGGATGCTCGGGCGCGAGACGGTAATCGACCGAAAGCACCGGACAGCCCAGCTTCAGGGCCAGGTTGCCGGTCAGATTCCGGTGCGAGCCGATCGACCCGGCGACATAACCGCCGCCATGCACGTACTGCACGATGGCGTCATTGGTGGTCTCATCGGGTGTCTGCAGCTCGCACGAGACACCGTTGGCGTCGACCATCTCACCGCTCACGCCGGCCGGCAGCGGTCGGGCAGTGAGCTCGATGCCCTTGCGCATCGCATCGATGTCGGCAGGCATTGACTGCGACGCAATGATCTCGCGGATTCTGTAGAATTTTTCGCTCGCCATCGAGCCCTCCCCTGCTTCGGCCCGCATCGGATTGATCCCGATCGGCCGCCACAACGTAGTCAGGCGGTGCGTCGTAGTGTCGATGCGCCATGTCCGTCTGGAGTATCGGCATGGCCCGAGCCCCGAGAGTGAGGACCCAGCATGCTGCTCGAGAACAAGATCGCCATCGTGACCGGCGGAGCATCAGGCATCGGCGAAGCGAGCGCGAAGCGCTTCGCCATCGAAGGAGCATCCGTGCTGGTCGTGGACATCCGTCGTGACCGAGCCGAAGCGGTTGCCGAGGCCATCACACAGCAAGGCGGCGAAGCGCACGGCTTCGGCGCCAATATCGCCGAGCCAGATGACGTCGAGGCGATGGTGGCCGCGGCCGTGGACCGATGGGGCGGTCTCGACGTGCTGTACAGCGACGCAGGCACGATTCGCCCCGGCACCGCGGTGGAGCTCGAGCCCCGCGACTGGGATCTCGTGATGAACGTGAATGTCCGGTCGGTCTACTTGGGCGCCAAGTACGCCGTGCCGGCAATGGAAGCTCGTGGCGGCGGCTCGATCATCAACACGGCCTCGATCAGCGGCTTGCACGGCGATGGCGGCTCGGTGGTGTACGCGGCGTCCAAGGCAGCGGTCATCAACCTGACGCGAGCGCTGTCCACCGATCACGCCCCCGACGGCGTGCGTGTCAACGCCATCTGCCCTGGCACCATCGCGACGCCCCCGGTTCAGCGCATGATGAGCGATCCCGCGGTGCTCGAGCGCAATATCAATGCACACGCGCTGCGCCGGCTCGGCCAACCCGACGAGATAGCCAACGTCGCGACCTGGCTCGCCAGCGATGAATCGTCATTCATCTCCGGCGAGGCCATCGTGGTCGACGGCGGCCTGCGAGCCCAATCGCCCCTGGGCCGCCTAGCCGACCCCCGCCCCGCCCACCTCCGCTGAGCGACCCCCCTGCAACGGCAGCTGTGCCTGTTCCCATGCTGCCGAAACCCGAAGCTGCTGACGCGGGCCGCTGAACCGTTGCAGCTCATGGCGGCCGCTCGCGTACGCCACCTGTCCACTACGGTCTCTACGCCATGACCCCCCCCCCCTCCGCGGAATCGCTGTTCGCTACGGCAGCACCGGCATGGCGAGACAATGTCACTGATTGGTGTTTGGAGCGGTTCCAAGACCGCTACGGGTCGCATGTCTCAAAAGACGACATCTGGGAATATCTCTACGGCGTGATGCACGCGCCTGACTGGCGTGAGCGCTTCCGGCACGACCTCCAACGCAGCCTTCCCCGCTTGCCTCTGGCCCCCGACTTTGAGGCATTCCGCGCGGCAGGTCAAGAACTCATGGACCTGCACATCGGCTATGAGACCTGTCCTGAATTGCCGCTGGAGTGCCTCGTCGATGGCGAACCGAGCGACGGCCAGCACGCCGAGGCCGCATACCGGATCCAGACCAGAATGCAGTGGGGGCGTTCAGCAGGCAGCACCAAGCGCGACGACCGGTCGACACTTCATGTCAATGAGCGCTGCCATCTCGTCGGCATCCCACTCGAGTGCCACGAATACACCGTCTCGGGCCGTTCGCCCCTCGAATGGGCGGTCACGACGCTTGCCATCAAGCACGACAAACCGTCGGGAATCACTGATGACCCAAACCGCTGGCATGTGTGGTCCGGCGAGCCGTTCAACTTGATCCGGCATCTTCGCCGACTCGCCCATGTCGGAGCGCAATCGGCGCAGATTATCGCTGCGCTGCCACCATCGCTCGAACCCGTCGACGAAACCGCTGACGTGGAGGTGGCCAGGTCATGACGCTCTTCGAGGCCGCAACAGCGGTGCAGGGACAAGGCTTCGAGCCGGAGGTGTTCCGCCAGATTCGCGAGCGGGCGCTGAACCCCACAGCGAAGGGGCGGATGTTCGAGAAGTTGATGAGAGCCGCATTCGAGGTCAATCCCGAATTCGACTTCGAGCATGTCTGGATGTGGAACGACTGGCCCGAACGGACCGAACTCGGTTACACGGTCGACATCGGAGTTGACTTGGTGGCGCAGCGCAGGCATGGTGGCCGGGTCGGCGTGCAGTGCAAGTTCTACCGGGACGCAAGAGTCGCCACCAAAGGAATCAACGACTTCCTCGCGCTGGCACTGAATGATGATTTTGACGGTTCTGTTCTGGTCACGACCGGTCAGATCCCAAAGCACGCCGCGACGAAGCTCATCAAAGGCCGCACAAGGCTCATCGACCTCGCCGAGCTCGAATTGTGGCCCGTCGACTGGCTGGCAGGTCTCGAAGACCCTGACGCCGTGCAATGGGCCAGCGAGCCCAAGCAGCCCTTCGCCCACCAGCAGGAAGCGCTGAACGGCATTGCCAAGGGCTTCCAGCGGCACCGCAGCGGCACGGTCGTCATGCCGTGCGGCACGGGCAAGTCACTGGTGGCAATGTGGGCCGCCGAGGAGCATGCCGGCGCGGGCGGATCGGTGTTGTACGCGGTGCCTTCGATCGCGTTGATGGGCCAGACTATGCGCGAGTGGGCGCACAACCGGTCCATCGCCCACGACTACTTCGGAGTCTGTTCCGATCCGAGCACGGGACGGCTGCCCAAGGGCGCGGCCGACGAGCTGACCGGAGTGCAGATTCCCGTGAGCACCGACCGCGAAGACATCGCTCGGCGTCTTGCAGAGGCGCCGCGTCCTGACGAGATGCGAGTGGTGCTCACCACATATCAATCGCTGCCGGTCGTGGCCGATGCCATCGAACAGGCCAACCGAGCAGTTCGCAGCGGCGGGCACGGCTTCGAACCGTTCGATCTGTTCGTGCTCGACGAGGCGCACCGTACGACGGGGATCGAGGACGCCGAGGCCGAGACTGGCCGCGTCTCAGGATTCAGGCTGGCCCACGACGACAGCCGGCTGCCGGCGCTGCGGCGTCTCTACATGACAGCGACGCCAAGGGTCTTCACCCCCAGGCTGAAAGCCAAAGCCGCGAAGATGAGTGAGGAAGCGGGCCGCGATCTTGATTCGTACTCGATGGACGACGAGACCGTCTACGGGCCGAGGTTCTTCCAGATGGCGTTCAGCGATGCCATCGACCAGGGGCTGTTGACCGATTACCGGGTGCTCGTGGTCGGGAAGCGGGCAGGCAGCAACGACCTCAGCAACGCATACGTCGAGGTGCTGCGAACCGAGGATGCCCGGAGGAAGTCGTCGGCTCGGGGCGGCCTGGTGGCGGAGGGCTATGCCACGAAGCTGCTCGGGGTGCTCGACGCATTGGCTGCTCCGAAGACCGTGCGCAGCGACCCGCACCGGATGTCCGGGCAGATCGCTCCGACGACGGGCGCTCCGCTGCGCTCAGCGATCCTGTTCACCAGCACGGTGGCGAAATCGAAGCTCGTCGGGGAGGCAGGAAAATTCTCCGAGCAACTGGGCAGCGACCACAGTCTGCTGAGCGCGATCTCTGACGACCTGCGCGCCAAGAGCCGAACCGAAGGCGAAGCGCAGCCGATTCTGCGCATCGAGACCGACCACATGGACGGCAAAACCCGAGCCGATGTTCGTGCCCGTCAACTGTCTTGGCTGCGTGCCGCCAGCGCTGCACAAGGTCCGCTCCAGGACGCGGGTTCCGGCGGCGAAAGTCGCGGTCAAGTACAGGACGACGACGGCGACCAGCGAGGGGCCACCTGCCGAGTGCTTTCCAACGCCAAGGTGCTCTCAGAAGGTGTGGACGTGCCTGCCCTCGACGCCGTGGTGTTCATGGACCCGCGCAAGTCGACCATAGACATCACCCAAGCCGTGGGGCGCGCCATCCGCCGGGCCGAGGGCAAGGAACTGGGCTACATCGTGATCCCGGTAGTGGTGCCCGAAGGCAGCGAGATGACCAGCGAGGAAGTGCTGGCCGGCTCGGATTTCTCGACCGTGTGGGAGGTAGTTCGCGCGCTCCGCTCCCACGACGACCGAGTGGATCACTGGCTGAACGGTGTCAGCACTAAGCCCCCTATCGACGTCATCGCTCCTGACGACGGCGACAGCGACGCCGAGGATGCCGATGACGCCGATCCGGCCGTGGACCAGCTAGCGCTCGACCTGCGGATCAAGCAACGCCTCGAACGCGAAGTGTTCTCCAAGATGGTGGATCTCTGCGGTGACCGGCAGATGTGGCCCACTTGGGGCAAGAACGCCGCCAGGGTTTGCGATCAAGTTCGCGACCGACTGTCGGGCGAGCTGCTGGCGCCGACGGAGGCTCAGCAGGAATTCGAGACCTTCCTGACAGCAATCCGAGAGACTGCGGGCGAACGGATCACCTACCACGACGCGCAGGAGATGGTGGCCCAGCATGTGGTGACCATCCCGATTTTCGATGCGCTGTTCGCCGACTCGGGCTTCGCCAAAGAAAACCCGATGAGCAAGGCCATGGATCGCCTGCTCGCAGCGCTCGCGCAACACAGCGGCCACATAGATGCCGACGATGCATCCGATCTGGCTGGGTTCGACTTGGCTGAGCAGGTATTCGGGGCCGAGTTGGCACCGCTCACCCGGGCCTACCGCACGATGCGTTCGATGTTGTCCGACGACATCACGCCGGCGCAGAAGGTCGACCTGATGCGCCAGATCTACGACGGATTCTTCGCTCACGCGATGGAAGACGTCACCAAACGGCTCGGAATCGTCTACACCCCGGTCGAGATCGTGGACTTCATGGTGCGCGCCACCGACGCGATTTGCCGCAAGCACTTCGGCAAGGGCCTCACCGCAGAGGGAGTCCACATCTTGGATCCCTTTGTCGGCACCGGCACCTTCATCCATCAGATCCTGACGATCAAGGGTGCCGACGGTCGGCCGATCATCCGGCGCGAAGACCTCGCCCGTAAGTACCGCCACGAGCTGCACGCCACCGAATTGGTGCTGCTTGCCTACTACGTCGCAGCGCTCAAGATCGAAGCCGGCATGGAGAGCCGGGATGGCTTCGACGACGGCCAGTTCCAGCAGTTCGAGAACATCGTGTATGGCGACACGTTCCTCCAGAACGACGCGATCAGCAGCAGTCGCCTCGAAGGCACCGACGACAACACTCTGATTGCGCAGATGCAAAGCCAGCTGCCGATCCGCGTCATCATCAGCAACCCGCCTTGGTCTGCCGGCCAGAAGAGAGCCAATGACGACAACCCCAACATCGGTTACCCGGAGATTGAGCAGCGGGTGCGCGATACCTACGGCAAGCGGCACCGCGAGGTCACCGGGCAGGGCAGCGGCAAGTCCGGTGGCAACCTCTACGTAGAGGCCATCCGCTGGGCATCCGACCGGGTCGGCGATCCTCTGCCGACAACCCCGCGTCGGCACCCCGAAGCACCGGGCGTGGTCGCCTTCGTGCACCCCAACTCACTCGCCACCGGGACATCCCTGGCGGGCATGCGCGCCGCCCTGCGGGACGAGTTCAGTGACATCTACGTCATCAACCTGCGGGGCGACGCCTACAAGCAAGGCGAAGAATTCAAACGAGAAGGCGACAAGCTCTTCGGCGGCGGCTCACGCAACGGCGTACAGATCACGTTCCTCGTCAGCGACCCCGATGCACCGAGACCAGACGGGCTTGCCGCTCTCCAATACGCCGAAGTCCCCGAGTACCAGAACCGGACCGCCAAGTTCGAATGGCTCGAAACCCTGGCTCCCGGCACAGACATCTTCTGGGACAGGTTCGATGAGGTGCCAGTCAGTGCTTCCCACGACTGGGTCAACCTCACCGACGAGACGTTTGTGGACATGCCAATCGCTCTCTGCACCACGACTGGCGGTGACGCAGCGGTTGAACGCCACGCAGGCGGTGTAATCACCTCCCGGGACACGTACGTGTATTCGTTCAGCAGAGATGACCTGACGGACAGAATGCGCGCATTCATCGCTGCATACGAACGAGCGAGGACCGCCGTTCACGAGCGAAGCGTGCCGTTGGACACGGTGACCACCAATGTCGAGCTTGAGGACATCAAGTGGAATGATTCCCTCCGACGATCGATCGCCAAGAACGTTCATATTGAGTTCGACGATTCTCGTATTCGATCAGTGCTCTATCGCCCGTTCCAACAGCTCTGGCTATACGAGGATGACCGCATTCTGTCCAGCGTCAAGACCATCTCCAAGATGTTCCCGCGCGACCGCGCTGACCCCCCCCCCCCGCAATCGTCATCACTGGCCAAACCAACAGGGCGATCTTCGCATGCCTCGGGACAATTCTCATACCCGACTTCTGCGCAGCGGGGACCAACCAACCCGCCAAGGCCCTCGCACGCGGAGTGCCATCATGATCTCGATGCCGTCGAACATGGCAATCTTCTCAGCACTCGCGACGAATCTGATGGGCGATTTTCACGCCATAGCGCCGGGGCAGGCGACCCGCGTGTTTCCAGGCGAGCTGTGGCAATTCTGACGGCGTCTCCAAGCACGCGAACAATCTTCGATGTCTTGGGTGCCGCCCATCTCCCCGACTTTCACGCTGTTGACCCTGCCTGCCGCGCTATTCCCCGGTCCAGCATGAGCTGAGCGAGACGCCGCTGTAGGTCGCGTCAGGCCCGCGTGCGGGAGGATTGCGACGCCAACGGTGCGTTCGACGCGTGGGAACGGGCTCGGGCCGACATCGTCGAGAAGTGGAACTTCATATCCGACAAAGCCAACCTGGAGCCGCGCATTCCACCGCGCCTCCTCCGGGCAGCCGATGTCGTGCGTGACCACCCGCCCGCAGGCATGACCCAGGACGAGATCGACCGGGCGATCGACACGATCAGGGCGCCCTACCCAGAGCGCACGATCCGAACCTTCCAGAGCGCGCTCGCTAGCTCACCCGAGCCTGCCGAGCAGGCCGAGCAGATAGTCCGGGTCATCCGCGACCTCGGGTTGCATCGCTACGTGCCTCCCGAACCGCTCCCCGAGATCACCCCCGAACACGTCTACTGCGTCACCTGGCTCGCCCTCGTCTAACCGTCGACTGTCGCCCGTGCGCGAGTCCTGCGTCTGAACCAAGCGTCAATTCGATCGGCAGGTGTCAGGCGGCTCGGCGACGTAGTTGTCGTCGGACGCGGCGAGTCCGTGCTCGTCGGGCGCTGCCGGCGAGGTGCGAAACCTGGCCATCCGTCAAGCTGAACCGCAGAGGAGCACCCTCCAGGCCCTTTTCGAGGGCCCGCAGCACGTCCTCCTCCGTCACCTTTCGGGTCGTATAGGTCATGGCGTCTCCTCCAATACACATCTTGCCACGACGGCGCATCGAGCGACAGCCGCCCGAGCCACCTCAGTCATCGTTCTCAAGTCCCAACAAATCCACCACTACTCGGGTCGCAGCCGCGGCCGCTCGGGCGTGCGTTTCGTACCCTTCGGGAGTGTTCAAGATTGTCTCCTCGGTGCTGTGCGAGACGGACAACACACCGACAGACCTCCCCGAAGCGTTGGCCAGCGGCATGGCCGCAACTTCGGTGAGGTGGGCATACGCAAGTCGCGCCAACGGGTCAAGATTGAACGTCTCATCGTGCGTCTGGTCGCCGACTGCGACCACGTACTCGCCGCTCTCATAAGCGACCCCGGTAGCTCCCTCGCCCGGACGCCATTCGCGGCCAACCGCTAGCTGGTCGATCGGCCGGACGGATGCCACCAAGAGCGAATGCTGCTCGTCGTACATGAACAGGCGAAACTCGCACCGTTCGAACGCGGGGACGTAGGCAGCTGCGTCGCCATATATGGCCTTGAGAGCCACACGGGCCGAGTACAAACGCGCGGCATCGACCTCCTCGCCCGAGTGCAGACTCAACCCTGGTCCGGACTGGCGTTCCGCGAGTTCCTGCGCGGCTTGGGCCTTGCGTATCTCGGGGTGCTCAATCTCCAGTTCGCCATGCTTCCAACTCACACGTCTGAACCACGGAACCAGCGCTCCGAGCACAACGAGGACTGAGCCGGCGACGATGGCCGTGCTGGCAACCGTGTTGCGGCCTGAGCTCAACCCGAGGCCAGCTACCACAACGCCCAACCCAACAAGCGCAGCAAACGGTCGACCGATTTCCGCATTAACGAGACGTCGAGTCGCCGCACCCACCTTCCTTCCGAAGCTCACTCGGTGGACGGTAGTCACGCCGTGTCACACGAAACGAGAATTACCGATCCAAGTGATCTCAACAGGCCTGGCGCCCTTCGGATTTCTTGCGCTCAGGCGGCAGATCGTCGACGAAGCTCCGCTGCGAGGCCTACGAGCCAATCAGCGACATTGTGATGTTCGGCATCGGGTGCCACAAGTACCGAGGCCGAGAACTTCAGCGATCCGTCCTCCCGGTATGAGCCGAAAGCTGCCGCGAGCGAAGATTCGCTCGACAACGCTGCGACAGCACTGCGCCCGTGCACCGTGCACCACATGCACGAGCAGAGCCTCGGGTGGTGATCGCTGGTGATGCTCACGGTTCCTTATCCCCGTGTCCGTTCACCGGGGCTTGAGCGTTCCGCGGTGCGTAGAGCTTGCGCCGACCCACGCGCTCCACCGTGACGAGACCCGCCTCTTCCAGTTCTCCGAGCACTTGGACGACTCGGCTTCGCGTCACGCCGACCTCCGAAAGGAGGCGTTCGTCACCAGCGTGCGCTGGGCCGTGTGCCATGAATGCCTCGAGCACCTTGTTGGCCGTCGGACTCAGCGCGGCGCGAGCGGATTGGATTTGCGACAGTTCGCTCGCCATCTCCGCGGCGTCATCAGACAGGTACAAGTCTCGCAACACAGCGAGCGCTCGTCGCGGTGTGCAGGGTGCCAGCGGATCGAGTGCCGAGGTCGCCTCTGCCAAGAGCAAGCGCTCCTCTTGAGGCGTGCCGCTCGCCGCCCGACGCGTCAGAAGCTCGTCGAGGCCGTCCCGGTCAAGTGAGGGCAGTTCGACTGTCACATCGAAGAATGTGTCGGCGGGAGGGTCGAGATATGACGCCGTACCAGCTACAACCCACTGAATCGGCAATTCCCACATGTCATCGCGCAGCCGTCCGAATAGCTCATGAATCGCTGATGCTGCCAAGTCGTCGACGAGCAGTACGTGTGCACCGTCCTGCTTGCCGCCAATGGCAGCTGTGCGGAGGTGCCCAAGCGGGTCAGCCTTCGCGCGTTGCTCGGCAATTGCCGGCAATCCCATCATCGCGAGCAAGCCCAGTGAACGATGGCGCTCCAAGACTCGCGTTCCGACGAGGGCGCGCTCAGCCTCGTCGAGTTGGTCTTGCAGCTTTTCCAAGCCTTCTAGCCGGGCATAGCGGCTCGCAGGACGTCGACGCTGGATCTGGTGCAGCAGCGAAGTTCGCCCGCTTCCCCGCGCCCCCCACACGTATACGTTCAGGCCAAGATCCAGTGCTCGGCCGACACGCTTCAATTCGTAACTGCGGTCAGCAAAGAGTTGGCTGTCGGCATCCGACGCGGAAAGTGGTCTTTGCCCCAGTAAGAGCATTTACATATTTTACAGTTAAAAGTGTAAGAGTGCAAGGAGCCTCTCGGACGGCCGCTCGGCGCGACATCGCCATCTCAGTCGCGGAGATCAGGACCCTGATGCGAAGACAGCCCTATAGCGTTCCATCCGAGGTGAAGCGCGACTGTGACTGAACCACAGATCCGTCAGGATCAGCCGATCGCCCGGATCTTGGAGCAATCTCTGCCGAAGCCTGGGGTTGCCGAAGCGATGCGCTTCTGGCATTACACGCGTCCGCTTCGTGCTCGACACCCCACAGACACCGAGGAGTACATCAGTCTTGCTCTCAGCGGCGAGTTGAGCGACCCGACTTGATTCCCCTTCTCGGCGCCGGGAATCTCGGTGGAGCGACTTGGCTCGTATCCGCCCGATGACGACTCGAGATCAGCTCGCGACAGGACTGCGAGGTCAACCATGAGTTACACCAAGGCCGAAGTGGCTGCGGCGCGGAGTGCGATGAACGGGTACCGCGGAGAGCTTGACGGCGAGATCGCAGCAGCATTGGCGGTGGCGGGTCTCAGCGCCGAGCGGGCACACAAGGAAGCCGGGATGCGGGACGACATGATCCGTGTGGCCCACCGGTCGGGTGCCTCGCTGCGTCAACTTGCGGAAGTGTCTGGACTTGGGCGCAAGACCGTAATCGCCATCGTCGAAGCGGGATGGGCCGAGAAAAATTGAGTTCGAGGTGGGTGACGGTGCATCTACGATGGCGATATGACGACCGTTGGCGAACGCAACGAGGTTGCTCAAGCATTGGCCGCACTGCAGGATTCGGCATCTCGCCAAACGGACATCTCCTGCCTTGGATCGGACATCCGGCGCGCTGCATCGGCCGGCGCATCGTGGCATCAAATCGCCGAAGCGATCGGGATCGACCGAGAAGAGATTTGGGCACGGCTTGGACAAGAAGTTGGCTCCGCGATGCTACGAAATGCGTCATCGGCCGACGCACTTTCTGAAGCAGAGGCAATGGAACTTGCGATTGCCGAAACCAAGGCGGTTCGCAAGAAGCATGCGCGAGAACGGTCACTCCGGGGCCGGCACTCTGGGCCTTCCCGCTGACCGTGAGAGCGGTCATTGACACGAACGTTCACATATCCGCGCTCATCGGTGCCGGACCACCAACCCGCATCATGGCGGAATGGCAAGGTCAGCAAACCTTCGACTTGGTGATCTGCCCGAACCTCATTCGTGAAATCAGTGACGTATGCCGACGAGCGCTGAGTTGGTGCTGGTCTGGTTCAGCCAGTGGAGTCGGCGTCGGTGATGAGAAAGATCATCGAGGCTTCGCAGGCCACTTGGCCGTTCACGCTCGCCGTACCCGATGCCCGCCCTGCCCGAGGCGACAACCGGTGGATCGTGGCCTCGAGGCGCAGCGTGTCGCCCGGGGCGACCTGGCGTCGGAAACGGGCCTTGTCGATACCGCCGAAGAGCGCCAGCTTGCCTTCCAGCGACGATGCCGAAGCTGCCGCGAGACCGGCTGTTTGCGCAATCGCCTCAACCATGAGGACTCCTGGCAGCGTCGGTCGGCCCGGGAAGTGACCAGCAAAGAAATTCTCGTCGCCGCTGAGGTGCCACAGCGCGACGCAGTGCTCGCCTGGCTCAAGATCCACGATCTCATCGACGAACAGGAACGGCGCCCGGTGCGGCAGCAGTTCGTCGGGTCGAGGCAGATCAGTGTCGCTCGGCGCTTCAGGTGCTGGGTCGCTCACGGGGGCGAAGCTACCGCCCGGCAGCATCGAGGGGCCGGACGCCGGTTGAGCTCATCGGGTCGCGGCAGATGGCGAGCGAACCGGTGCTCACTCGTCTCCGAATGTGCTCCGCTGGTAGGCGACTACGGCGGCGATTTCTGCGTCGGTGAGAATGCCGCCAAATGGGGGCATCGATCCTCGGCCGGTCCACACCACCGACAGATGGTTCCGAACGCTGAGACGCTCGTCGACTCCGCCGAGCGCTGCGCCGACGCCGCCACTGCCGTCGCTGCCGTGGCACACCGAGCAGCTGTCGTCGAAGACCTCGCTCCCCAGCGCCACATCGGCGCTAGCAAACGCCAGCTCCAGCCGGTCGAGATCGGCCTCTGTTGCGTCGCTCCCGCCACAGCTTGCAAGTGCGAGCGCGACAACGAGCGCGAGCATCCCCCACAGGTACCGCGTCGCGCCGACACGGTCGGGCGTGTGCCGGGTCATCATCGGGTCACCCGGTCGGCGCCGACGCCGGTGTAACGGCTCGGCGGCTCGTTCCAGCGGCGCGACATCCAGTCGGCATCCCGGTAGTGGGCGTGGAAATGGTCGGGTATCTGACGCATCACCTGGTCCACCCTTCCGCCGTTGGGTCCGAAACGCTGCTCGCCTGCATCGATCAAGCGGGCCAGCATCGAATCCAACTCCGGGGCGGGCGGTTCGGTTCCGTGCCGCTTCCAGACCACCATCGGCGTTGCGCACACCTCGCAGTCGGCCACCCAGCAGAGTTCATCCTCGAAGTACCAGTGCGTGAAGCGTGCCGCCTCGCACAGTTCGCAGTCGGGATCGAACTCGGGCGAACCAGTCTGCGTGTCACCGCAAGGTGCCGGCGAAACAGCGTCAGGTTCGACCGCCCTCACCGCTCAGCCGCGATCGAGCGCCGTCCGGTAGGAGGCCACGAGCTCGCCCACCGCCTCGGGACCGTCGGACATCAGCGTCCGGACGACGGTGGAACCGATGATGGCGCCATCGGACACCTCGCAGGCCTCAACGGCTTGAGACGGCGAGCCGATGCCGACGCCGGTGAGCACCGGCCGATCGGTGACGGCCAGGCAGCGTGCGGCAATCTCGGTGGCCGTGCGGGCGAGCGATGCACGCTCGCCGGTCACGCCGAGCAGGCCGACGGCATAGACGAACCCCCGGGACGCGCCGCACAATTCGCCAAGCCGGTGCTCGGGCGTGGTGGGTGCTGCCAGCAGGATCGCCTCGATGCCGGCTTCGGCGGCATCGTCGAGCCACGACCCGGCCTCGATGTACGGCAGGTCGGGCAGGATCGCCCCCGACACCCCCGCCTCGACCAGCGCGGCAGCAAACCGCTCGTGGCCCTGGTGGTGGCAGATGTTGTAGTAGGTCATCACTGCGTGAGGTATGCCGGTGTCGAGTGCTCGCGCCTGCGCCAGCACCGATGCCGGCGTTGCGCCTTCGTCCAGCGCTGCGGTGGAGGCTTGCTGGATGACCGGTCCGTCGATGACCGGGTCCGAGAAGGGGATGCCGATCTCGATGGCGTCGGCGCCGGCAGCCGCGGCCGCTTCGACGGCACGCTGCCAGCCTTTGTAGCCGCCCGTGACATAGGGAATGAGCAGCTTCGCGCCGCTGTCACGCCGAGCCCGCAACCATGTCTCGAGCGCGCCGAATGATGGGGCCTGCGAGCTGCCGGCTGCGCCGGTCACGAGACGGTTCCCTGCATGCCGAGCACGTCCATCATCTGGTCGACGTCCTTGTCGCCACGGCCCGAGAGGTTCATGAGCACGGTCTGACCCTGCATCTGCGGCGCTGCACGCACGATCCAAGCCAGGGCGTGCGCGCACTCCAACGCCGGGATGATGCCTTCAGCCCGGCTCATCAGCGTGAACGCTTCGACCACCTCGTCGTCGGTCACGCTCGGATACTCGGCCCGGCCGATGGCCGCGAGGTACGCGTGCTCAGGTCCGACACCGGGATAGTCCAGGCCTGCCGAGATGGACTCTGCCTCCATCACCTGGCCCACCTCATCCTGCATGAGGTAGCTGGTCATGCCGTGCACCACGCCCGGCACACCGCGCCCGACAGCGGCACCGCCGGCGGGCTCGACGCCGACGAGCCGGGCGTCGCCGTCGGCGAAGCCCGAGAAGATCCCAGCGGCGTTGCTGCCCCCGCCCACGCACGCGACCACCACGTCAGGGTCGCCGCCGGTCAGGTCTTTGCACTGCGCAGCGGCCTCGTCGCCGAGGATGTGATGGAAGGTGCGCACCATCCACGGGTAGGGGTGGGGCCCCATCACCGAGCCCAGGCAGTAATGCGTGTGCTCCACGGTGGCCACCCAATCGCGCAACGCCTCGTTGACGGCGTCCTTGAGGGTGCGGCTGCCAGATTGAACCGACTCCACCTCGGATCCGAGCAACTGCATGCGGAACACGTTCAGGGCCTGACGGTCGACGTCGACGGCCCCCATGTACACCTTGCACTCCATCCCCAGCAATGCCGCCGCAGTCGCCGTTGCGACGCCGTGCTGACCGGCACCCGTCTCGGCTACCAGCCGCGTCTTGCCCATGCGCTGAGCGAGCAACGCCTGCCCGATGACGTTGTTGATCTTGTGCGAGCCGGTGTGGTTGAGGTCTTCCCGCTTGGCCAGCAGCCGCACACCGAGCTGGCGCGACAGGTTGCGGCACTCGGTCAATGGCGAGGGTCGTCCGCCGTAGTCTCGCAGCGTGGTCTCGAATTCGGCCACGAACGCCGGATCAGCCCAGGCCTCGCGAAACGCCGCCTCTAGCTCCTCGCAGGCAGCGACCAACGTCTCGGGCACAAATCGGCCGCCGAACTCGCCGAAACGGCCATCGGTCGTGGGTTCACCCATGACCGACCTCAGACCCGGCGAGGGTTCACCCATGACCGACCTCAGACCCGGCGTGGGCTCGTCGGTTGCTGCAGCCATGTCGTCCCTCGCTCAGTCGTCGCGCCAGTCGTACGGCGCCTCAGGGCCCGGCGCCTCCGACTCTTCGGCATTTTCGTAGAGAGCCCCAGCGTCCTTCGCCTTCGCAATGAACTCACGCATAGCGAGCACGTCCTTGCGGCCGGATTCGGATTCGACTCCTGATGCCACGTCCACGCCCCAGGGCCGCACAATCTCGATCGCCTGCGCCACATTGGAGGCGCGCAGCCCGCCCGCGAGCAGCAATCTCATGCCGCGATCTCGGCCTTCCAGCTGTCGCCAGTCGAAGACTCGCCCGCTGCCAGGCTCGGAGCTGTCCAGCATCAGCACCGAAGCGCCGTAGTCACGCACTCGCTCGACATTGGGATCGCCTGCGACGAAAGCCTTGATGAGCCCGGGCACCCGCTCGGCGACCCAGCGGCTGTCGGCCGCCGTCTCGTTGCCGTGCAATTGGGCCAGCCGCAAGCCGGCTCCGTCCATGATCTGCACCACGCGCTCGGGCAGCTCGTTGCGAAAGACGCCAACCGTGACGATGCCGCCCGGCAGCCGGCGAATGATGTCGCGCGCCAGCCGCGGCGAGATCTGCCGTGGCGATCCGGGCACGAAGTTGAAGCCGATCGCATCGGCACCCATGCCGACAGCGACTAGCGCATCCTCTTCGTTGGTGACACCACAGATCTTTACGAACATGTCACTGCTGGCACCTCAGGGGACCTCTCGCCGATACGGGCTCTTGGTCAACGGGTACCCCGACGTCGGGTCGAGGTCAGAAGTCGACGCCCTTGGCGGCGACTGGGTCCAACATGAAGAGCTCAGGCCGTCCGGCCATGTAGTCGCGAATCGCCCGTCCGAAGACCTTCATTCCCTCGGAGCCGCCGTGGGATTCGAGCGAAGCCTGATCGCTGTACAGCTCGTAGAACCACACGACATCGTCGTCGTTCTGGTCTTTGTGCGCGGCATAGACCTCGGTGCCGGGCTCTCCCGCGACATTGCTCATGCCGATGTCTGCGATCACAGCGAGCAGCTCGTCGCGCTTGCCTGGCTGTGCGGTCAGCTTGGCCAGCAGTGCGGTCTTGGACATATCAGTGCTCCCTGCAATCCGGTTGCGTCAACGACAGCCTGCGAGCGTACCGGTGAGGGCTTCGCAGCGGGGCCAATGACGAGTCCTCGTGAGGTGACCCCGGCCGCGCGAGCCCGTCAGAACAAGTCGGCCAGTTCGACAGGTTGGGCTGCCGAGGTGAACGCCCCCTCAGCTGCATCTCGGCGTGCCAGGGCGAAGCCCACTACTGCATCGTCGAGCGCTGCTGCGCTCAGCACCGTGGCGACTGCGGTGCCGGCGCCATCGTGCAGTTCGTCGCCGGGCGCCAGCGGCACACCCGCCCGGAGCCGGCAGACGCTGCGACGCCCGCCCGTTCGTGAGTCGATCCGTTCCACCAGTTCCTGGCCGCGATAGCAGCCCTTGGTGAACGACGCCGCCCGCTCGACAAGTCCGGTCTCGTTCGGAATGTCACCCGGTTGAATCTCCGAGCCCATCGCAGGCAGGCCGTACGCCATGCGCAGCGCCTCGAACTCATCCGTCGAAATCTGCTGGGCACTGCCGGTTTGGGAAACGACGCCGCTGGGACTCACCAGCATGTCGTAGCCACTGGCGTGGGGCCACAGCGTCGGGCGCACCACGTGCTCGGGCGCATCGGCGGGACCGGTTGCCGCTGCCCGGGTCGTCGGTTCCGAGGCCGCTTGAGGGCCGCGCACTGCGTGCATCGTCCACTGCTGCGGGGAGAACTCGACTTTCGTGCGCAGCTTGAATCGGGCCAGCGACGTGGTCATTTCCTCGCCGAAGCCAGGTTCGGTGTCGGCGACGAACGTGTCTGGGCCGGTACGGCTGATGACAAAGAGTGCTTCGATGCGACCGCGCGGCTCCAGCAGGAAAGACAGGGCGCTCTCATCCGGTTCCAGCGCCGCAACATCGGCGGAGATCTGGCCCTGGAGGTACAGCTCGGCCTCGGGACCGCTGACGATGACGACATCGCGCGGGACAGTCGCGACGACCAGCCGGTCCAGACCTGTTCTCGAGCTCATCCGCTTCTCCACCCGGGCACCAGCCGTTCGACTGCGTTGCGAACCAGCGCCAACCCGACCCCATCGTCGAGCGACATGATCGACTCCGGGTGAAACTGCACGGCTGCGACCGGCAGCTCGCGGTGCTCGACTGCCATGACGATGTCGTCGTCGAGGCTGACCGCGGTCACTTCCAATTCCTCGGGCACCTCGCTGCGACGGGCGAACAGCGAGTGATAGCGCCCCGCCCGAAATTCCTTCGGCAGCCCGTCGAGCAACTGCCCGCCGAGCGCGCGAATGGCAGAAGGCTTGCCGTGCATCGGCGTGGTCAGCTGGCCCAATGAGCCGCCGAAGTACTCCACGATGCCCTGCAGGCCCAAGCAGACGCCGAACAGCGGCAAGCCTGCATCGATCGTTGCGCGAACCACCGGACCGATGCCGAAGTCGTCGGGGCGGCCAGGGCCGGGCGACAGCACCACGAGCTCGAACTCGTCGGGGTCGATTTCATCGATCGGGAACCCGGCTCGGCGCGTCACCACCGTGGCGCCGGTCTGGCGCAGGTAGTTCGCCAGTGTGTGGACGAAAGAGTCCAGGTGATCGACCAGCAGGATGCGCCTTCGGCTGGGCCCCGAAACGACCGCGCCCGAGTCGGGCGCAGACCGCGGTCGCCGGATCGCGTCCAGAAAGGCCGACGCTTTCAGCTCGGTCTCAGATTCCTCTTCCTCGGGAACGGAGTCCCACAGCAGCGTGGCACCCACCCGAACCTCCGCGTGACCGTCAGCCACCCGAATGGTGCGCAGCGTGAGACCGGTGTTGAGGCTGCCGTCGAAGCCCACCTTCCCGACAGCGCCTCCGTACCAAGCCCGGGCCGTGCGCTCATGCTGCTCGAGGAACATCATCGCGGCGGTCTTCGGAGCGCCGGTCACCGTCACCGCCCACGTGTGGGAGAGAAATGCATCCAGGGCGTCGAACCCCGGACGCAGTCGGCCTTCGACGTGATCGACGGTGTGAATGAGACGCGAGTACATCTCGATCTGGCGGCGGCCAATGACCTTCACCGAGCCCGGCACGCAGATGCGGCTCTTGTCGTTGCGGTCCACGTCGGTGCACATCGTGAGCTCCGACTCGTCTTTCGACGAGTTGAGCAGCGCCAGGATCTGTGATGCGTCGTCGATGGGGTCCTGACCCCGAGCGATGGTGCCCGAGATCGGGCAGGTCTCGACCCGTTCGCCCTCGACGCGGACATACATCTCCGGAGACGCGCCGACCAGCCATTCGCCTGACGTTCCCACCTGTCCCAGATTGATGAGGAACCCATAGGGAGCAGGGTTCTGCTCCTTGAGCCGGCGGAAGAGCTCGGAGGGAGGCTCGATGCTGGGCTCGCAGAACATCTGGCTCGTGACGACTTCGAACAGGTCGCCACGGGCGAAGTAGTCGCGGGCCGCTCGGACACCAGCCGCATAGCCGCCCGGTTCGTGATCTCCGCGGGCCTCCATCTCGAAATCCGGTTCGTAGGGGACGCGAGTGCCGCCGCCCGCCAACCCGGCGGTGCTGCGGCCGTTAACGGCGAAGTCATACCGCAAGCGCTGCGCGATGCCGCCCTCGTGATCGACGATCAGCAGGTCGTCGGGGAGGTAGAGCACGAGGTCGCGCTGGTCCGATGGACGCGGCAATGTCAGCGAGATCGGCTCGAACTGGAAAGCGAGGTCGTACCCGAACGCCCCATACAGCCCGAGGTGGGGATCGTCGCAGGAGAACAGGTCGACTAGCGCGCGCACCACCGTGAACGTTGACGGCTGGCGGCTGCGCTCTTCTTCTTCGAAGCGCCTGTCGGGCCGCTCGATGCGGCAGGCCACATCGCCGAAGCCGTCGCCGTCACCCAGCCCGAGATCGACGATGCCGGCGGTGCTGCCAAGGCCCGCCAACATCTCGTGGACGGGTTCCAGCAGCACGGTGCCCCGCTCGTTCAGCGCGCTCACCGATACGTCCTGGGCCCGGCTGGTGATGGCCAGCGGCGGGTCAGTGAAGCCCATGTCCCAGCGGGTGTAGCGACCCGGATACTCATAGCTCGACGACAGCAGCACGCCCCGGGCCTCGTCGAGCCGGTCGACGAGGTGCTCGATCTCGGCGTCGCCGTCGACGGTGGCGGCCTCCAGCGCGACCGTGATGCCGCCGCCGGTGCGAAGCTGCGTCTGAGCGGTGGTCATCGGCGCTGCACTACGAGAACAGAGTCATCGGTGCGTCACAAGCCGGTACATCACAAGTACAGGCCAGTGCTGCCGGGCTCGATGCGAGGTGCAGCGATGGCGTGCACGTCGCGCTCGCGCAGGATCAAGAAATCGTCGCCGTGCACCTCGACTTCGTGGCGATCCTCAGGATTGAACAGCACCTGATCGCCTTCTTGGGCAGTTCGCACGTTCGGTCCTGCGCCGATGACTTCGCCCCACACGAGGCGCTTGTTCTGCTGCGCCGTTGCCGGAATCAGGATCCCGCCGCTCGTGCGCCGTTCCGAGCCGTCGTTGGGAAGTCGCACGAGCAGGCGGTCGTGCAGCATCTTGATCGGCCGACGCTCGTCGTCATCGTGATCGGGCGCGGAGGCCGGCTTGGCCTTGCGACCGCCGGGCTTCGAACTCTTCGAGGGACGGGCGGGTTTCGTCGCTGCAGCAGTCCCGTGCTCGTTGCGTGTCTCCTGAGCGCTCACCGCCCGCACGGTACCGTTCACCGGCGTGAATGACGCAGAGAATTCGGGCGGGGCAAGCACGCCCGGCCCCCCATTTGCAGTCGAGGCCTTCGCTGTTGCGCCAACCGCCTCAGACGGCGTCGTGCTCGAAGCCGAAGCTGCCTGGCCCGAGGGGGCCACGGCGGCAGTCGTGCTCTCGCACCCGCACCCGCTCTACGGCGGCGACATGTGGAATCCGCTCGTCGATCACCTCTTCAGGGCTCTGCCTGCGAGCGGCATCGCAACGCTTCGCTACAACTTCCGGGGCACCGGCAGCTCGGGCGGCAGCCACGACGACGGGAAAGCCGAGCAGCTCGACGCTGCCGCGGCGTTCGGCACCGCCGTCGGCCTCGCAGAGGAACGGTCGAGCACAGCTGCTGCGGCGCCGGTGGTCTCAGCAGGCTGGTCGTTTGGCGGCGATGTTTCTCTGGCGACCACTCACGACGGCCTGTCAGCGTGGATCGGCATTGCCGCTCCCCTGCGGATCCTCGACCCGGCGTCGATGGGTGCGGCGGCTGATCCGCGACCCAAACTGCTTCTGGTGCCTCAGCACGACCAGTTCCGCTCCCCCGCCGAAGCAGCCGAGATTACCGAGCGCTGGACTAACACCCAGCGAGAGGTGATCCCGGGTGGCGATCATTTCCTGATGGGCCACGCCCGAGCGGTCGGCGAGATGATCGGCGAGTTTGTCGGCGGCTTGTAGGCACGGCTGACCTCACACAATTCGAGACGTGCGGTCTCCCCAGTATTCGTCTCGCAGGATGCGCTTGTAGAGCTTGCCGGTGGGATGGCGGGGCAGCTCGTCGCGGAAATCGACCGAGCGGGGCACCTTGTAGTTCGCAAGATGCTCACGGCAGTATCCCAGCAGCTCAGTTGCCAGAGCGTCGTCGGACGCCAGGCCGTCGATCGGCTGCACGACGGCCTTGACCTCTTCGCCGAAGTCCTCGTTGGGCACCCCGAACACCGCCGCGTCGGCCACCTTGGGATGCAGCACCAAGCAGTCCTCGATCTCTTGGGGGTAGATGTTCACCCCGCCGGAGATGATCATGAACGCCTTGCGATCGGTCAGGTACAGGTAGCCGTCGTCGTCGATGCGCCCGACATCGCCCAGCGTCGACCACAGCTCATGGGCGTCGTGACGGGAATCGGCGGTCTTGTCGGGGTCATTGTGATATTCGAACGCCGGAACCTCGCGCTCGAAGTAGATCGTGCCCGCCTCGCCGACGGGCAGCTCGTTGCCCTCGTCGTCGCAGATGTGGATGACACCGATCAGCGGCTTGCCGACCGTTCCGGGGCGCTGGAGCCACTCGTCGGAGTTCACGTAGCAGAAGCCGTTCAGTTCGGTGCCGGCGTAGTACTCGTGCAGGATCGGGCCCCACCAGTCGATCATCTGTTGCTTCACCTCGACGGGGCACGGTGCCGCCGCATGCACGGCGACCTGGTGGCTGGACAGGTCGTGGCGGGTGCGCTCGGTTTCGGGCAGCTTGAGCATCCGGCTGAACATCGTCGGCACCCACTGGCTATGGGTGATGCGGTAGCGCTCGATATACGACAGCGCTTCGGCCGCGTCGAAGCGGTCCATGACCACCGCGGTGCCGCCCATCGACTGGGTGCCGGTGGTGAACGACAGCGGCGCGGAGTGGTACAGCGGGGCCGGCGAGAGATACATGCTGCCCTCGCCAATGCCGAAGATGCCGCCCACAAGTCCGACGCCGACAAGATCGGGTTCGGTGATTGACGTTCCGTCCAAGGGTCGCTTGATGCCCTTCGGCCGACCGGTGGTGCCTGAGCTGTAGAGCATCGCCGACCCGCGTGGCTGCTCGGCGAGCGGCTCTGCGGGGTGGGCTGCGATGGCGTCCTCGAACGCATCGAACCCTTCGGCCGCCTCGTCCAGCATGAGCCGCACGTCGCAGTCGCCGATGAGCGGCAACATCTCGGTCGCTGCGTCAACCACGGCAGGCGAGGCCACGAGCACTCGGGCACCGCAGTCGTTGACTACGTAGGCAGCTTCTTCGGCCGTGAGGTACCGGTTGACCGTGGTGAAGTACAGACCGCTGCGCATCGCAGCCCAATAGGCGTCGAAGTAGCCGATGTTGTTGTCGGCGAAGATCGCCACGTGGTCGCCGGGACGCAGGCCCGCGGCCCACATGAGCTGCGAGAACTGGCAGCTGCGAGCCTCGAGTTCGCCGAAGGTGCGGACGTGGCCGTCGCGGGCCATGATCACCGCTGGCCGGTCGGGATCGTTCGCGGAATACGCGCCGGGGTAGCTCATGGCGGGGAAGCTAGCGGGCACCTGCCGGTACGGCTGAAGCCGGGGCCGGCCGTGGGGGCAGGGCCGTTCGTCAGGCCGAGGGCGGTCGCACGGCGACGCCTGCGTCCATCAGCGCTCGCTTGGCGTCGGCAATCGTGTACTCGCCGAAATGGAAGATCGAGGCTGCGAGCACAGCATCGGCGCCGGCGATGACGGCTCCGTCGACCAGGTGCTGGAGCGTGCCCACGCCTCCGCTGGCCACCACAGGAATCCCCACGGCGTCGACGACTGCCCGGGTGAGCTCAAGGTCGAATCCCGCTTTGGTGCCGTCGGCATCCATGGACGTCAGCAGGATTTCCCCAGCACCGAGTTCTGCCACCTGGCGCACCCACTCGAGCGCGTCGATGCCAGTGTCGGAGCGACCTCCTTTGACGTAGACGTTCCACGTCTGGCGGCCGCCTGCGTCGGGTGCGTTGGCTTTGGCGTCCACCGCCACCACCGCGCACTGGCTGCCGAACTCGTCTGCGATCTCGCGTACCAACTCGGGGCGGGCGACCGCCGCCGAAAGCACCGACACCTTGTCCGCACCGGCACGCAGCAGTTCCCGGGCATCATCCACCGTGCGGATGCCGCCGCCGATCGTAAAGGGTATGAAGACTTCTTCGGCGGTACGCCGAGCGAGCTCGATGATGGTGTCGCGACCATGCGCGGATGCCGTGATGTCCAGAAAAACGATCTCGTCGGCGCCTTGACGGTCATACGCCGCTGCCAGTTCGACGGGATCGCCCGCGTCTCGAAACCCGACGAAGTTGACCCCTTTGACGACTCGTCCGTCGTCCACGTCCAAGCACGGGATGACACGCACTGTTTTCATGCGATTGCCTTCATGCGATTGCCTTCATCGGCGCACCTGTGTCATCAGTCGGCGGGGAGATTCGGTTCGTCAATCACGGCGCTGCCGCGAGCCACCACCACAGCGGCGCCGGGCGAGATCACGCCGTCATGGAGCGCTTTGCCCACAATTGCCCCGGCGAGCGTGTGCCCGTGAGGAGAGCGCAGATCTCGCAGGTCGGCGATGTCAGCCAGGCAGCCGACCCCGCCGCTGGCGATCACCGACATCGCCGGGGGCCGCTGAGGCGAGTCCAGCACGTCGCGCAACCCGGTCAAGTCGCTGCCGCCGCCCATCCCGTCGCGGGCGATCTGCGTCACGATCACTGCTTCTGCGCCGCTGCCGGCCAGCCGGGCGAGGGCATCGTCCAAGCTCACCCCGCTCTGGCGCTCCCAGCCGCGGGTGGCCACCTCGGTTCCCCGCACATCGAGACCGACCGCGACGCAATGGCCGGCTGAGGTCAGCTCGCTGACGAGGTCCGGGTTTTCGATCGCAGCAGTGCCCACCACAGCGCGGTCGACGCCTGCGTCAAAGAGCGCCTCGGCGCTGTCGCGCGAACGCACGCCGCCGCCGCACTGCACACGGACACCGGCATCGCCGACGGCGGCGACAACTGACTGGATCACTCTTTGGTTGCTGCGCTCGGCAGTGCCGGAGCGTGCGGCATCGAGGTCGACCATGTGGATCCAGCGAGCACCTGCTTCTGCGAACTCATGCGCGACTTCGACCGGATTGGCGTCATAGCGAACTTCGCGCTCGTAGTCGCCCTGCAGCAGGCGCACACATCGCCCGCCGCGCAGGTCAATGGCGGGATACAGATCGAAACTCACCGGCGGCATTGGTCGGCCCTCACTGCGGCCAGGAAATTCTGCGCCAGCCGTTTGCCGGTGTCACCGGATTTCTCAGGATGGAACTGCGTGGCCCACACCTGGTCGCGCTCGGTGACTGCTGTGATGGGTGTGGGGTAATCGCACGTCGCCACCACGAAGCGTTCTTCGGTGTCGGGCGCGTAGCTGTGGACGAAATACATCCAGGCGCCCCCGGTCAATCCGGCCAGCAACGGACAGTCGGGCTGCCGCACGTCGAGCCGGTTCCACTGCATCTGTGGCCGAACCAC
>LXNI01001143.1_pt1 | contig 25148 bp, 16 predicted proteins | sample 809091 | NCBI WGS metagenome assembly LXNI01 (sample SAMN04870527, study PRJNA318959) | sponge metagenome | biome: 01000161; feature: marine sponge reef; material: water | host: Sarcotragus foetidus | place: Greece: Milos, Mediterranean Sea | collected 2013-05-29 | depth 5-7 m | reverse complement strand
CCCTCAGGCGGCAGACGGTACGGAACCGTCTGCCGCTTCCAGAAACCAACCCCGAACCGACCGGAATCGAAGCCTCTCTACCGGCGCCGCTCCACGCTCATTTCTCTATTGGAAAACACTCAGGCCGGCGACCTGCCGCTACAATCCGCCGCCATGGACATCGGCATCTTCATGTTTCCCATCGGCGACGCGATTCGCCCCGACGAACTCGGCGCGGAAGTCGAGGCACGCGGCTTCGAGTCGCTGTGGTTTCCCGAGCACACCCACATCCCGACTTCACGGCGCACGCCGTTCCCGGGAGGTGGGGAGTTGCCGCCGGAGTACTCCCGGTCACACGATCCGTTCGTCGCTCTCACCGCGGCGGCGATGAGCACGAAGAAGATCGGGCTCGGTACCGGCATCTGCCTGATCATCGAACGCGACACGATCACTACCGCGAAAGCCGTCGCCAGCCTCGACGTGCTCTCCGGCGGCCGCTTCATCTTCGGCATCGGCGGCGGCTGGAACCGGGAGGAGATGGAGCACCACGGCACGGACTACTTAACGCGTTTCGCGAAGCTCGAGGAGCAGGTCGCGGCGTTCAAGACGATCTGGACCGAGGACGAGGCGGAGTTTCACGGCCGTCACGTCGACTTCGATCCGATCTGGTCCTGGCCCAAGCCCGCGCAGAAGCCGCATCCACCGATCGTGCTCGGTGGCGGCACGCGCTACACGCGCCAACGGGTCGTCGACCACTGCGACGGCTGGATGCCGATCGGGCGGGATGACGAGGCGGTGCTCAGGGGCATCGAGGATTTGAGGCAGCGCGCCGAACGCGCGGGCCGCTCGATGGACACGATCTCGATCAACGTCTTCGGCGCGACGCCGAATCGGGAGGTCCTCGACCGGTACGCCGAAGCCGGCGTCGGCCGGGCCGTCCTCCTGGCGCGGCCTGAAGGACGCGACCTCGTCCTGCCCCGGCTCGACCGGTACGCCACGCTGCTGGCCTGAGCGGCGGGCACGGGAACAGCCGCCGGTAGGCCCCGGGCGGGACACGGTCCGCCAGGCCCCAGGACTCTCCGGTGTAGACGCCGACGTTGCCGGTGTTGAACGTCGACCATTCTGGTGGTGAAAAGTCCATTTTGCCGGGTAAACCGGAATCGAGATGGACAGAATGACGGCCTGACGCTAGCCTCTGGCTTATGTTCGGCCGGTTCTTCACTCCTCCCGTGGCGTCGAGCTACTTCCTGTTCGGTCCACGCGGGACCGGCAAGTCGACCTGGCTGCGGGATCGCTACCCCGAAGGCCTGGTCATCGATCTGAACGACCCGGAAGAGGAGCGCTACTACGGCGCGGCGCCCGAACGTCTGGAGAGCACGGTGTCGTCACATCCGGCCGGGAGACCTGTCGTCATCGACGAGGTGCAGCGAGCGCCGCAGCTCCTCCCGGTCGTGCATCGGTTGGTCGAGCGGGACAAGGAGCTGCGATTCGTTCTGACCGGTTCGAGCGCCCGGAAGTTGCGGCGGACCGGTGTGGACCTGCTGGCCGGCCGGGCGCTCCTTACGACGATGCACCCCTTCATGGCGGCGGAACTGGGGGCCGCCTTCAGTCTGGATTCCGCCCTGACTCTCGGCCTGATCCCGCTAGTCGTCGACGCGGCCGAGCCGGAGTCCGCACTTCGCACCTACGCGGCGCTCTACGTGCGTGAGGAGGTCCAGGCCGAGGGCCTGGTGCGCAACGTGGGCGCCTTCTCCCGCTTCCTCGAAGCGGCGAGCTTCAGCCACGGCGCCGTGCTGAACGTGTCGAATCTCGCGCGAGAGTGTCAGGTCGAGCGCAAGGTGGCGGCGAGCTACCTCTCCGTGCTCGAGGACCTGCTGATCGGCTTTGCTGTGCCGGTCTTCCGGAGGCGGTCCCGCCGCAAGCTCACGTCCCACGCCAAGCTCTACTTCGTCGATCCGGGGGTCTTTCGTTCGCTTCGCCCGCGGGGTCCGCTCGACCAGGACTCGGAATTGGCCGGACCGGCGCTGGAGGGGTTGGTCGCCCAGCACCTCAGGGCCTGGATCGCCTACACCGGTCGGAGAGATTCGCTGAGTTTCTGGCGTACCCGCTCCGGCAGCGAGGTCGACTTCGTCCTCTACGGCGAAAGCGGCTTCTTCGCGTTGGAGGTCAAGAGGTCGAGCGTCGTCCACCCCCGGGACCTGAGTGGCCTCCGCGCCTTCGCGGCGGACTATCCGGAGGCCACGCCGGTACTGCTCTACGGCGGGCGTCGCACGCTGGTGAACGGCGTCCTGTGCTTACCGTGCGACAGCTTTCTTCGCGCTCTCGTTCCCGGCCGCCCGTTCGACGACATCCTGGCTGCGGTGGGCGAGACGGCAGTGAGCAGCGGGCTCTAGCCGCCCGTGGCCAGGTCTGCGGCGGTCTCCGCCACCAACAGATCGACGACTTCCCGCAGGGCCTCGTCCTTGCTCGCTCCTTCCACCAGACGCAGCCGGTAGAGGTCGAGCTGCCGGTCGGCGCTGGAGCCTTCGCGCACGATCGTCAGGCAGTGCCGGAGTTCCTGCTCGCAGCCGAGGGCGCGGGCGTCTTCGGCGAGTTCCTCGACGAGTTCCTCGAGTTCGTCCGCGATGTCGATCCGGCCGCCGCGCCGGGTATCGCCCAGGAACGCCAGCAGGCCGTAGCGCTGGGCAAGCCACTTGTTCTCTACGATGATCTCGGTCGGAGGCTCGGGCGGCAGAGTGCCTTGCCGGTCGTGCCGTGCCAGCATCCGGATCAGGGAGGCGTAGAGGGCGACGATGCACATCGCGTCCTCGATCGCCGGGCAGGTGTCGCAGATTCGCAGTTCCACGGTCGGGAACTTGTGGGAAGGGCGGATGTCCCACCAGATCTCGCTGCCGTCCTTGATGAACGCCATGCGCCGGTACTCACCCAGGAGCGCCTCGTACTCGGCATGGGAATGCAGTGGCCCCGGAATGCTGGTGCGCGGCATGGCCTCGAAGAGGTTCAACCGGTTGCACTTGAAGCCCGACTCACGCCCTTCGCCGAAGGGCGACGAGGCGGACAACCCGATGAACAGTGGCAGGTAGCGCCGGAGTGCGGTCATGACGCGAATCCGGGTGTCGAAGTCGCCGAAGCCGGCATGGACATGCATGCCGCAGATGACCAGGCGGCGCACCGTCTCCTGGTAGGTCGAAGCGAACTGCCGGTAGCGGTCCTTCGGCGTCGGCAGTTGCGCTTCCCAGGCCGCGAACGGATGGGCCGAAGCGCCGATCACCGCCGCGCCGTGGGTGCGGGCCGCGTCGACGACGAGCCGGCGGGACGCCTTCAGGCCGTCGCGCACTCCGGCCACGGAGTCGTGGACGGCCGTATTCGTTTCGATCTGCGAGCGAAGAAACTCGCGGACCACCTGCTGGCCGCCGCCGGCCGCAAGGCAGGCTTCGAAGATCCCGGGGTCGGGATCGCTCAGGAGATCGCGTGAGTCAGGGTCGACGAGGAAGAGTTCCTCCTCGACACCGAGGGTGATCGTGACGTCGTCGCCGTTCCGGGAGGGGCTCATGGCCGGCGAACTCTACGCCGGATGGTGCTCTGCCGACATCAGTAGTGGCGGAAGGCGCCCCTCGCGGGCCGCACTCGCGTCTACTGAAGAGATGGCTGCGCCCCTCGCGGGCCGCATCCGCCACTTCAGTAGTTCAATTCCTCGCCTTCCGACTTGGCGATCACCGCCGCGCCGCACGAGTCGGAGGTGATGTTGACCATCGTTCGGAGCATGTCGAGCGGACGGTCGACGCTGAGCATGACGCCGGCGAGCGCGTAGGCTTCGGGCGTGTTCAGGCCGATCGCTTCGAGCACGATGAAGATCATGACCAAGCCCGCGGAGGGAATGGCGGCCGCTCCGACCGATGCCAGCAGGGCCGTAAGGACGACGATCGCCTGCGTCGTGAAGGAGAGGTCCGCACCTAGGGCCTGGGCGATGAACAGAGCCCCCGCGCACTCGAACAGGGCGGTTCCGTCCATGTTCACGGTGGCGCCCATGGGCAGTACGAAGCTGGTCACCTTGTTCGAGGCGCCGACTCTTTCGCGGACGCACTTCATCGTCATCGGCAAGGTGGCCGCCGAGGAACTCGTGGAGAAGGCCATTGCCATCGCCGAGCCCATCGCGCGGTAGTGGTCCAGCGGGTTCTTGCGCAGGAAGAGGAAGAGCAGTGCCGGCAGAACGACCAGGAAGTGGACGGCGAGACCGGCGCCGATGGTCAGCATGTACTTGGCGATCTGCTGGAAGAGATCGATGCCCAGGTCGTTTACGGTGCGGGTCAGGAGGGCGAAGACGCCCAACGGCAGCAGCAGAATGACCCATCTCGTGAGTGTCATGATCGCCTGGAATCCAGCTCCGAACCCCTTGCGCAGAAACTCTCCCGCTGAACCCGACATCACGCCGATCGCCGCGCCGATGCAGATGGAGAAGAAGATGAGGCCGAGGATCTCACCGTTGGCCGCAGCGCCGACCGGATTCAGGGGGATAAGGTCTTCGACGAGTTGGGCGAGCATCGAGTCGGGCGTGTCCGCGCGGGCCGGATCCATGGGCTCCGCGCCGGTTGGCGTCGTGAATCCGTCCCCCGGTCGGATGATGTTGACCAGGGTCAGTCCGACGAGAATCGCCATGAAGCTGCTCAGCGTGTACCAACCCAGAGTCTTGGCGCCCATCCGGCCGATCGCGCGGCCGTCACCGATTCCCGCAACGCCGTGTACGATCGACAAGAAGATCAGCGGCACGATGACCATGCGGAGCAGGCGCATGAAGCCGTCGGCGATCAGGTGGACCCAGCCGATGTCCAGGTGCGCCGTGCGGGCTATGTAGCCGAACAGCACGCCCGCCGCCATTCCGATCAGTACCTGCCAGTGAAGTGCGAGTTTCATGACGAGGCAGGCTAGCACGCGGAGATCCGGGTCCAGCCAGGCCCGCAGACGCGTTCTGGCGGTCGGCGCCGCCCTCGTTCTGGCCGTCCTGGCGGCGAGTTGCGGCAGCGTTCGCTACTACTCCCAGGCGGCCCTCGGCGGCGCCGGCGTGCTGATCAAGCGCCAGTCGATCGAGCGTCTCCTGGCGCCGGGACGAGCGGAAGTGCTCTCCGCCGCGACCCGGGAGCGGCTGCGGTTGACCCAGGAGATACGGGACTTTGCCAGCAGCGAACTCGCTCTGCCGGAGAACGGGAGCTATCGGAGCTTCGCCGACCTGGGACGCCCGTTTGCCGTGTGGAACGTCGTCGCCGCGCCCGAGTTGAGCCTGGATCCGAAGACGTGGTGCTATCCCTTCGCCGGCTGTGCGGCCTACCGCGGCTACTTCGACGAACGGGCCGCACGGAGGTACGCGGACCGGCTTGCCAGCCGGGGCTTCGACGTGCGCGTCGGCGGCGTGGCGGCCTACTCGACCCTGGGCTGGTTCGCTGATCCGGTGCTCAACACGTTTCTCGACTACGCGGACGCCGATCTGGCGGCCCTCATCTTCCACGAACTCGCGCACCAGGCGGTCTACGCGAAGGACGACAGCGTCTTCAACGAGTCGTTCGCGACCGCGGTCGAAGTCGCCGGAGTGCGTGGCTGGCTGCGGTCCCTGGGCCGGACGGACGAACTGGAGGCCTTCGAGCGGGGCCGGGAGCGGCACCGCGATCTGAACGGGTTCATGCTCGAGGCGCGTACCGAACTCGAGGCGATCTACGAAAGCGAGGAGAGCGACGACTGGAAGCTGGCGCGCAAGGCGGAGGTGTTCCGATCGCTGCCCGCGCGGTACCGGCGTGAACTCGTTCCCAAATGGCGGGCTGGCGGGAACGGCGCCGCCGGCGGCGAGTCGGACGTGGGCGAGTGGTTGTCGCGGCTGGGCAACGCGGACCTCGTCTCGGTCGCGACCTACAACGACCTCGTTCCGGCGTTCCTGGCGCTGCTCGAGGCGTCAGGGCGGGACTTCCCGTCCTTCTACGCCGAAGTCGAGCGGTTGGCGGCGCTGGCGCCGGAGGAGCGGCGGCGGGGACTCGGCGCCGGCGCGGGACGATGATTCAGTACCAGTCGATGGCGTCGCGCGCCACGTCGGGATGGTCGGTGAACACGCCGTTCACGCCGAAGGCGAACAGGTGTCTGCGGATCTCCTCGTAGAGGCTCTTGTAGCGGCTGGGCGTCTGGTCGGCCCGGAACGTGTAGGAATGAACCAGCAGGCCGGCTTCCCTGGCCCAGACAACGAGGTCCGGCTGCCGCCGGATCATCGTCTTGGCCGGTCCGATGCCGTCGGCGAAGTCGGCGATGCCGGCGATGCCCTCCGGGCTCAGGAAGCGCTGGTACTGCTCGGCCTCCGCCATCAGGAGCACCTGGGGCAGCTTCGAGCCCAGCGCTCGCAGGCGCTTGAGGCTCTCGGGCTCGAAGCTCTGGACGAAGACCGGCGCGCCGGGCTCCCGGTAGCCGTAGCGTTCGAGAACATCGAGCAGCGCCTCTTCCATCGGCAGGCCCTCGGCCCGGTGCCAAGCGGGCGCCTTGAGTTCCGGGTAGATCCCCACGTTCCTCCCGGAGGACTGGTTCATTCCCTGGACGAGTTCGATCATCTCGGCAAACGTCGGCACCCGGAAGCGGCCGACGCCTTTCGGAAAGCGGCCGTCCAGGCGTTCGACGGCCTCCAGACGGCCGATTTCCTCGACGGTGAAATCGGCGGCGTACCACCTGCCGTCTTCGCGCGCCCGGTCGGGAAACACCTCCTCGACGTTCGTTGTCGCCTCCAGGTGGATGTCGTGCAGGCAGATGAAGCGGCGGTCGCTGGTCAACACGAGATCCGGCTCGATGTAGTCGGCGCCCATGCCGTGGGCCACCGCGTACGCGGGGAGCGTGTGCTCAGGCAGGTAGCCTGAGGCGCCGCGGTGGGCGATGACGATCATGCGAGCGTCCTGGACCTCCGTTCCTTCTTCCTGGGTCGCCGCCGGGAGGCCAATCGCCGCGAGCAGGATGCCGGCCTGAAACGGGACGGGAATCATGCCCGAAGGATAGCGGCTCGGCCGGGAAGGCCGCCCACGCATCGCTGTCGGACCACGGAGACGACCCCGGATCGAGTGAGCGGCCGTCGGTTCAGTCGGCGAGCGCCTCGACCTGGACCCGGGCATCGTTGAAGCAGGCGCCCGCGCCGACATCGGTCAGCGTATCGGGCGCCAGGGCGCAGGCGTTGTTGTCCGATTCGGTGCTCCGGAACCACGCGCCCTTGGGCAGCAGGGTCACGCCGGGCTTGAGGTCCGGGTTCAGGCGCAGCCGGCAGCGCACCTCGCCGTAGTCGTTGAACACCCGCACGCGCGGCTTGTCTCCCGTGTCCAGGCCGCGGGCGGCGGCGTCGCGGGGATGCATCTCGAGCGGCGCCTTACCTGGCCGCAACTGCCCGAAGGTCGAACTGACCGTCTGCGGCACGGACGGCGAGATGAGCGTCAGCGGGTAGCGCGCCGCGCCGGCCGCGGCGTGGAAGGCATACAGCCCCTTGCTCGCCTCCGCGTCGAGTGACGGCGGGCAGAGGTGGACCTTCCGATCCCGGGTGTGGGGGAAGGCATCGACGAACTGAATCGGGCGGCGGCCCGTTCGCGGCGTCACCCATCCATCGTCGGAGAGCCGCCGCGACCGGTCCCGACCGAGAACGGTTTGCCGCCACTCCGCGTCGGAGCGGGGGTCGTCGTGTCGCAGCAGACCGAGGCGATCCGCCAGGTCGCCGAAGACGTGGTTGTTCGAGCGGGCCTCGCCGACCGCCGGTGCGACCGGCTTCGTCGCGTGAAGCACCATCGCTCCGTAGCCCATCGCGAGATCGTGGTGTTCGAGGAAGGTCGTGGCGGGCAGCACAAGATCGGCGTAGCGGGCGGTGTCGGTCAGGACCTGGTCGAACACGACTGTGAAGAGGTCCTCGCGGGCAAGACCGCGCCGGACGAGTTCCTGGTTGGGCAGGGTGGCGAGGGGGTTCGCGTTGTAGACGAACAGCACCTTGATCGGTGGTCCCTGGATCGCATCCGGGTCGGTCAGCACTCGGCCCACGTGGTTCATGTTCACGATCCGGGTGCCCGGCGACGGTTCGCGCCGGCCCACGTCGCGGAAGGCGCCGCCGTTGCTCATCGTGTAGCCGCCGCCGCGGACCTGGAACTTGCCGGCGACCGCCGGCAGGGCGAGGATCGCCGCGACCGCCGAACCGCCGTTGCGGTTGCGCTCGACGCCCCATCCGCAGCGGATCACTGCCGGCGACGACGCGCCGTACCACTCGAAGCAGCGCGCGATGTCCGCTTCCGGAATGCCCGTCGTCTCCGCGGCGCGCGCGAAGGTCCAGGGTTCGGCGCGCCGCCGCAGTTCCTCGACTCCGGTCGCGTGTTCAGCCAGAAAGTCGAGGTCGGCGCCGCCGCGCCGGAACAGCTCGCGGTGAAGCGCCAGGGCGAGGGCCAGGTCGGCGCCGGGCCTGGGCTGCAGGTGAAGATCGGCCTTCTTCGCCAGCGGCGTGCGCCGCGGATCGACGACGACGAGCTTGCCGCCGCGCGCTTGCATCGTGCGCAGGATCGGCACCAGGTGGATGCCGGTGGAGGACGGGTTGGCGCCCCAGACGATAGCCAGCGAGGCGTGTTCGTAGTCCTCGAGTGCGACGCCGGCCATCTTGCCGTAGAGGCCGAGTGCCGCGGCGGTACTGGGCGCGGCGCACACGTTTCGGGCAAGAGCCGAAGCTCCGAAGCGCCGGAACAGGATGGCGTCCGCCGTGTCCTGGGTCATCAGACCGTTTGACCCGCCGTAGCTGACCGGCAGAACGGACTCGGCGCCGAAAGCCGCCCTGGCATCGGTCATGCGGGAGACGATCAGGTCCAGAGCCTCCTCCCAGGAGATGCGCTCGAACGCGCCATCCCCCTTCGGGCCGGTACGGCGGGCCGGGTGAAGAAGACGATCCTCGCCGTACAGGTGGCGTGAGATGCGTCCGACCTTGGAGCAGATGAAACCGCTCGTCAGCGGGTGTGCGACATCCGGCGGCGCGGCGCGGACCTTGTCGACCCGGCCGTCCCGGACCTCGACCTCGAGCGAGCAGGAGTCCGGGCAGTCCAGGGTGCATGCGGTGTGATGAAGGGTGGCCTGTACGACCTCGCCTGGCGTCGGTTCCGGCACCGTCATGCGTGGAAGCGTACACCGCTGGCGGGTGCTGGACCGCCGAGTGTTCGTCGTCTCCGAGTGTCGGTGCGCCTCAACCGGCGGTACGCCACACAACCGGGTTACGATTCGCCCTCCCTGGCCGCTCCGGTTCGGTAACCACACGGATTTCCACCATGACTCTGCCATTCGATCGACAGCCGTCCGCACAGCAGACACGAGAGAAGCGCGTCTTCAACTTCTCGCCGGGACCGGCGGTGCTCCCGTTGCCGGTCCTGGAGGAGATACAACGGGATCTGCTCGCGCTGCCCGGCGCCGGCAGTTCCGTGCTGGAGATCAGCCACCGTTCGCCGGCGTTCGACGCGATCCTGGCCGAAGCGGAGGCCAACCTGCGCGAACTGCTCGCCGTCCCGGACGACTATCGGGTGCTGTTCCTGCAGGGCGGCGCGTCGCTCCAGTTCTCCATGATCCCGATCAACCTGCTGCGGGCTCGGGACCTGCCGGCGCGCTACATCCTGACCGGCTCCTGGGGCAGCAAGGCTGCGGTCGAAGCGCGCCGCGAGGGCAAGGTCCACGTGGCATGGGACGGCAAGGCTGACAACTTCGTGCGGGTTCCTGATGACGAGGAACTCGACCTGCCTCCGGCCTCGGCCTACGTCCACTACACGTCGAACGAGACGATCCAGGGGGTCCAGTTCCGACGTCCGCCGGCGGTCGGCGACGCGCCGCTCGTCTGCGACGTGTCGTCGGACTTCCTCTCCGGGCCGGTCGATGTGCGCGAGTTCGGGTTGCTCTACGCCTGCGCCCAGAAGAATGCCGGTCCCTCGGGTGTGACCGTGGTCGTCGTCTCGGACCAGGTGCTCGAACGTTGCGGCGACGAGATCCACTCGATGCTCAGCTACCGCCTCCAGGCGGAGAAGGGATCGCGGCTCAACACGCCGAACGTCTTCGGTGTCTATGTCTTCCTCCTGATGACCCGCTGGCTGCGGGACGAGGTCGGCGGTCTGGAGGCCGCGGCCGAGCGGGCGGCGGCGAAGAGCGCGCTGATCTACGACGTGCTGGATCAGGACGGAGGCGAGTTCTTCGTCGCCCATGCCGAACGCGAGTGCCGTTCGCACATGAACGTGACCTTTCGCCTGCGGCGCCCCGAACTGGAGGAGGCGTTCGTCGCCGGCGCGGCCGAGCGGGATCTCGTCTCGATCAAGGGCCACCGCTCAGTCGGCGGCTTCCGCATCTCCGCCTACAACGCGATGCCCGCCGAAGGCGTCGAGCGCCTGCGCGACTACATGCTGGAGTTCCGCGCAGCCCACTGAGCGCTCCACTGGGTGCGCCGGCGTCCTCGCCGGCATCCCACTGGGTGCGCCGACGTCCCCGTCGGCATCCGGGCGATGCCGCGAAGCGGCGAGCCCGTCCCGCTACCGCCGACTCGTCAGCAGCGCCGAACCGACAATCACCAGCAGCAGCAGCGCACCCCCGACCCAGAGCAGGATCGGCGAAGTTCGGTGTTCCTGGTACGTGACCACCTCGTCCCCCGGCTCGTCGAAGAACGAGCCGTAGTCCTCCGCGGCAGCGGCCGCCGCCGCCATTGCCGCCTCGTCCTCCGGCTGCCCCAGACCGCCCTCCGCGATGATCCGCTGAACCGTGTGGACCAGGTCCCAGAGTTCGCCTGAGCTGTAGGCCTCGCGGTAGCCCGGCATCGCCGTACCGTCCATGCCGAGGTAGAGGCGGCTGTAGATGTCGGCGCTGGTGTTCCCGCCCTTGAAGACGCCGCCGACGATGTTGGTCGGCAGAGTGTGGTTGCCCTCGAAGTCGGCCATCGGATCGTTGCGGAGCCGCCTGCCGTTCGGGCCGTGGCAGGAAGCGCACGCCTCCTGGTAGATCCGCTCGCCTCGGGCGCGACGTTCCTCGTCGAAGGGCGGCTCGGCCGGTATCGGGATGGGTGGGCCGGGCCTCGTTCGCCGCGCGAACTCGGCGTCCGCTTCCGCCGAAGTCAGCGTGCTGGCCGCGACCTGGCGGTCGAGTCCCTCCCTGATCGCGTCCAGGCTGAAGCTGCGGACGTAGCGCGCCATCGCCTTGATCTCCGCCTCCGGGACCTGTCCCCAGGCCGACATTCCCGTGCCCGGCATGCCGCGCCGGATCGTCTCCTCCAGGTCATGGTCCGACGGGATCGCGTTCTCGGTCGTCGCCAGCTTGAAGCGCCCGGACTGGAAGCTGCGGGGCCGCTCGCCGGTTGTGTAGCTGAACTTGCCCAGGCCGTCGCCGTTCTCACCGTGGCACTCCCGGCAGTAGCGGAGGTAGGCCTGTCGGCCGAGGTCGGTGTCCGCGTTCACCGCGGGTGGCGGGGGATCATCGACCGGAGTGCTTTGCCCCTTCGCCGTCGTCATGCCAGCAAGAACAATTGCCGCGCACAGCAGAGCCGCGAGCCGGCTCACGCACGGCTGATACGTTGACGCCGGAGTTCCCATGTCCGTTACGCCACGCGGCCCCAAGATCGGTTTCTTCGGCCCGATGAAGTCCGCCGACTCGGCTCGATACGGCGTCGAGCACCTATCAGGCGGACGTGTGCGCGCCTGGATCGAACACGACACGATGAAGGGGGTCACGCCGGAGATTCTTCGCTGGTGGTTCGAGAACATCGATACCTGGACCCGCTACAACGGCAACGACTTCACGGGGCCTTCGGTGCCGGTCTACCGCTACTGGCACCCCTTCGACCACATCGCCGTCCGCTGGCGCCGCCGAGTCTATGTCCGCGGTCGCCTCGGTCCGGGGAGCGTGATCGAGATTCATGAGGATATTGGCGGCAAGCACGCGGTCCGGGCCAAGGCCCGGGTCAGCAGGTTCGACGACGAGGCCTTCAACTTCGATCTGCTGCTCGGCGGCCTGATCCGCGTCGGTTCGCTCGACCACCTGTACGCCGAGGTAGAGGGCGGTTCCTCCTTCTACACCGAGGCCCGAATTGGCGTGGAAATGCCGATCATCGGCCGTCTCCTGAACCGGGTCATCCGTCGCCAGTTCACCGAAGAACTGCTTCGGGACTGGATCGTCCACAACATCGAGGAGAGCGGGGAGACGGAGAAGTTCGTGCCGGCGTTGTTTGAAGAGGCGCGAAGGACGGCGACCGTGATCGATCGGATGAAGACCGCGCGAAGCAGGCGTCCCACGCTTTCGGCGGAGCAGATCCTGGCTGCCCGCGACGAAGGGCGTCGTTTCTGATGCTGGCGAGGAGGGTCGCTCGGGCGGGAGGCTTCGGCCTCCTTTGGTAGCAGCTCAACCAGTTCGCCGGCAAACTTGCCGGCGAACTGGTTGACAGTTTCACGTTGGTTCAGTACGGTGCGCAGCCGTGCCCCCTGAACCGACCCCGGCTGCCCCCCTGGCCGACTTGGAGCGAGCAGGCTTCCGCCTCGGCGCGCGCGGCACTCACACGAGCCGAACAATCATGCTAACGGAGTTGGAGGATCTCCTCGCTGCCGTGCCGCGAGACGGGAAACCGAGCGACTACGCCCAGGCAGTGATCGATGAGAACGTCCTCGGAAAGCAGACCGCCGCGACGCGCCGGATCAGTCTGCAGCGGCTACGGGAACTCTACGGCCTGGACCCGCGAATTCCGCTTTTCCGAGTGCTGCGGCGTCTCTGGGAAGGCGACCGTCCCGGTCGGCCGAGGCTGGCGCTCCTCACGGCCATGGCTCGTGACCCGCTACTGACTGCGACGGCGTCCGTGGTCGTCCTGCTGGAGCCCGGTGAGGAGATGATGCGCACGACCCTCCTGGCAAGGCTCCGCGAAACCGTGGACGACCGGCTGAACGACGCGGTGCTCGATAAGGTGGCCCGCAACGCGGCCAGTTCGTGGGTTCAGGCGGGTTTTCTCAAAGGCCGGGTGCGCAAGGTGCGTCGTCGGGTGAAGCCCACGCCCGGAACCGTCGCATTGGCTCTGTGGCTCGCCCGGCTGGAGGGCTACGCGGTCGCCCGGCTGCTCGACTCGCGCTGGGCACGAGCCTCCGGCGATGGCGGCGCCGGCGACCTGTTGCAATTCGCTCTCACGGCGAACCAGCTTGGCTGGATCCGGGCGCGAGCTGCAGCAGGGGTCATCTCCATCGATCCGACGATTCTCGATCCGGCGGCTGCCCCAGCGAGTCGGCGATGAGTGTGAGCCGCATCGACAAGTTGGCGGGAGCGTACGAGCGCCACATCGGCGCGCCGTGGCAGCGGACGCTGGCCGGGGCTCAGCGCGTCATCTTCGTCGTCTACGACAAGGAGATGGAACGCGGCCTTCGCGCCAGGATCGGCCAGTTCGAGCAGGCGACCCTGAGCGCCGGTCACGGCTGGAGTCTGATCGACTGCACGTCCTGGTTCGCGGAATGGATGGCTCGCGACGAGTACCGCGACGCGTACTTCGAGGATCCGTCCCTGCTGGAACTGAAGCTCAAGAGCGAGTTCCGGGCAGAGTCGGCCCAGAAGCTGGCCATCGCCCTGGAGCAGGCGGGCGAGAGCGACGTGGTGGCCCTGCTCGGCGTCGCTTCGCTGTACGGCTTCCTGCGAGTGTCCGATCTCATCCGCGCCGTGGAGCCAGCGGTCCGGGGCCGGCTCGTCGTCTTCTTCCCCGGCAGCAGGAACGAGAACAATTTCCGGCTGCTCGACGCGCGGGACGGCTGGAACTACCTGGCCCAGGCCATCACGCTGCACGACGAACAGGTGACACTGCCGTGAAGATCCACGAACTCCTCGACCGCGACCCGCGCGGCGCCCGCCTCGCGAACAACGGCCAGGCCCGTCTCGACGTGGAGGGCGGCCGGTCCGGGGCGGTGCTGCGCGAAGAACTCTCCACGTTCGTCTGCGACGGCCGCTTCGGCGACGCGCTGCAGCGCATCCTCGACCGTTACCTCGCGAACCTCGCCGCGGGGCGGCAGGACGCGGCCTGGGTCAGCGGGTTCTTCGGCAGCGGCAAGTCGCACCTCCTCAAGATGGCCGCCCACCTGTGGCGGAACACGAGATTCGAGGACGGTTCGACGGCCCGCGGCCTGGCCGGGGATTCTCTTCCCGGCGACGTGCAGGCGGCGCTGCGGGAACTGGACACCCAGGCGACGCGCGCGGGTCGCCGGCCGGTCGCCGCCGCCGGGACCCTCCTGGGCGGCAACGACTGGGTTCGCCGCACCGTGCTCGAGATCGTTCTGCGCGCCCGCCGCTGGCCGGACCAGTATGCGCAGGCGCAGTTCTGTTTCTGGCTGCGGGACGAGGGTGCGTTGGACGCGGTGCGGGCGACGGTCGAAGCGGAGGACAGGGACTGGCTGCGGGAACTGAACAACCTCTATGTCAGCCCCGTCCTCGCGGGCGCGGTGGTCGAGGCGGTGCCGGGCTTCGCGGGAGGAGTCGCGGCCGCGATGCAAGCGCTCCGGGCGCAGTTCCCGCCGACCCGCGAGGACATCACGACGGAACAGTTCGTCGACGCCGCCCGCCGCGCGCTCTCCGACGGCGGCGGCGCGACTCTCGAACTGCCGCACACGGTGCTCGTGCTTGACGAGGTTCAACAGTACATCGGCGGCGACGAGGACCGGTCGTCGGCGATTACCGAGCTCGCGGAGGCGATCCAGACCCGCTTCGACAGCCGGGTCATGCTCGTTGGCGCCGGCCAGTCGGCACTGTCGGCCGATACGCCGCACCTCGCCAAGCTCCGCGACCGGTTCGTGATCCGGGTGGAACTGACAGACGCCGACGTCGAGGCGGTGACCCGCCGCGTGCTGCTCAGCAAGAAGCCGAGCGCCGTCCCTGGGATCGAGGCGCTCTTCGAGACTCACGCCGGCGAGGTCGCGCGCCACCTGCGCAACACGCGCATCGGCGCCCGGCCGGAGGACGCCGACCACCGGGTCGACGACTACCCGCTGTTGCCCACGCGGCGCCGGTTCTGGGAGGCGTGCTTCCGCGCCGTGGACGCCGGCGGCGCGCAGAGCCAACTCCGTTCCCAGTTGCGGATCCTGCACGACTCGCTGGACGCGCTCGCGTCGAGCGACCTCGGCGCCGCGATACCCGCGTCCGACCTCTTCAGCGCCCTCGCGCCCGACATGGTGAGCACGGGCATTCTCCTTGGCGAGCTCGACACGCGGATCCGTCGGCTCGACGACGGGACGGACCGAGGCCGCCTGCGCCGCGACCTCTGCGGTCTGGCGTTCCTGATCGGGAGGCTGCCCCGCGAGACCGCGGCCGACATGGGAGTGCGGGCCACGCCCTTCGCCCTGGCGGACCTGCTGGTGACCGACATCACGCGGGACGCATCGGCGTTTCGGCGCGACGTGGAGACGGAGCTCGAATCCCTCGCGGAGCGCGGCGAAGTCCTCAAGGTGGGCGAGGAGTACCGGCTGCAGACCACGGAGGGCGCCGAGTGGGACCGCGCCTACCGCGAGCAGGTCGCGGCGATGCGGCAGGACGAGGTCGAGATCGGGCGCGTCCGCAACCAGCTCTTCGGCAGGGAAGTCGAGGAGGCGGTGCGGTCTCTTCGCCTCATTCACGGCGAATCGAAGATGCGGCGCGTCGTGAAGCTCCACGCCGGGGAGGAAGCGCCGCCGCCCGACGCCGAGGCCGTGGTCGTCTGGTGGCGAGACGGCTGGTCGGTGCGGCGGAGCGCGGTGGAGAACGAAGCGCGGCGCGCGGGAATCGAGAGTCCGGTTCTGTTCGCCTGGCTGCCGCGCCGGAACGCCGACGAACTGCGCGAGCGGATCCTCGCCGTCGAGGCGGCGGGGCGGATGCTCGATCTGAAGGGCAGCCCCGCGTCGCCCGAGGGCCAGGAAGCGAAGGCGGGCATGGACGGCCGGCGGGACGACGCCGCCCGCCAGCGGACCGAACTCGTCCTCGACGTGCTGCGCGCGGCGACCGTCTACCAGGGGGGAGGCACTGAGGTCTACGGCGAGGACCTGCGCCAGCGGATCGAGCGGGGCGCCGAAGCATCTCTGGCGAGGCTCTTCCCGGAGTTCGACAATGGCGACCACCGGGCCTGGGAGGTGGCGCTACGCCGCTCACGCGACGGTTCCGACGCGCCGCTCCGGATCGTGGGCTGGGACGGGCCAACGGCCGACCATCCGGTGGCCCGGGAAGTGCTGGCGAAGACGGTTGCGGGCACGCGAGGCACCGAACTGCACCGGACGCTCCGGGCCGCGCCGTTCGGATGGCCCCAGGACGCGGTGGACGCCGTGCTGGTGACCCTGCACCGGAGCGGACACCTGCGGGCCGTGCGCAACGGGGTCGACGTTGCGGTCGGCGCGCTGGACCAGGCGAGCATCAAGGCCGCCGAGTTCCGCCCCGAGAAGGTCGTGCTCACCGTGAGCGACCGGATCGCCCTGCGCGGACTGTTTCAGGCAGCCGACATCCGCGTCCAGAGTGGGGAAGAGGGGCAGTCCGCTCGGCTCTTCCTGGACCGTCTGCTGGAGCTGGCGGAATCGGCCGGCGGCACGGCGCCGCTGCCGCCGGCGCCGGAGACCGGCTTTGTCGACCAACTCTCGCGGCTTGCGGGGGCGGAACAGTTGGCCGCCATCCACGAGCGGCGGGAGCGCATCGGCGAGTCGATAGCCGCCTGGACGGTGCTTGCCGAACGGCGTAGGCGGCGCGAACCCCTGTGGCGGCTCGCGACGGGTCTGCGGCGGCACGCGCGGGGCCTCGCCGGAACGGAATCGATCGAACAGGAGTTCGAAGCGATCGGGCGGCAGCGTTCGCTGCTCGAGGAGACCGACCGTCTGGAGCCGCTCGCGGGCCGGCTCGCCGGCGCCCTGCGCCAGGAACTCACGGCGCGGCGGCGCGAGCTCGCCGCCGCGGTGGCCGATGCGGCGGACGAGCTGGCCGCGGACGCGACCTGGCAGCGGTTGGACCCGGGCGAACGGGAAGAAATCCTCCGGCAGTGCCGGCTCGAGCCGCCCCGCGAGACCCCGATCGCGACCCGCCAGGAGCTTCGTGCCAGCCTTGAAGATCGCCCGCTCGCCGCATGGCAGGCCGAGGTCGATGCCGTCCGCGAGCGCGCCTCCCGAGCGCTCGCCGAAGCGGCAACGCGGCTTGGCGCCGGTTCCGAGGATGAGCGGCCGCCGACCAGCGTCACGATCCGCCCCGTCATCCTCGCGGACGAGGAGGCCGTCCGGGACTGGTTACGCGAGCAGGAGGAGCGGCTGCTGAAGGCGGTGCGGAAGGGGCCGGTGGTGCTGGGATGAGGAAGGCAGTTCGAAGCTGGAGCCTGTTGGCCCTGCGAGGCCTCAAGGAAGCTCGCGGGTGAAGATCGGCGAGATCGACTTCCCCGAGCCGCTGCTGTCGGCGGTCCGAAACGGCGAACTCGTCGTGTTCGCTGGTGCCGGGGCCTCGATGGGTCCTCCGGCCCGCCTTCCGAACTTCCGCGGTTTGGCCGACAGCATCGCAACGCACACGGGCGAAAGCCGGTCTGACGAAGAGGCCATTGATGTGTTCCTTGGTCGGCTCAAGCTGCGGGGCGTGGAGGTCCACAAGCAGGCGGCGGATGCACTAAGCGCGAATTCGCCGACGGATCTTCACCGTAGCCTCCTTGGCCTTTACCGCAGTGCCGACGAGGTCAGAGTGGTCACCACGAACTTCGACCTGCTGTTCGAGGCCGGGGCCGCCGATGTGTTCAAGGTGGGGCCGAAGGTCTTCGAGGCGCCGGCCCTTCCGCTCGGAAACGACTTTGCCGGCATTGTCCACGTTCATGGCTCGGTTCGGTCGCCGAGACAGATGGTGTTGACCGACGACGACTTCGGCCGCGCCTACCTGACCGAAGGTTGGGCGCGGCGCTTCATCGTCGAAGCCTTCCGGAATCACGTCGTTTTGTTCGTGGGGCATAGCCACGAAGACGTCGTGCTGAATTACATAGCCCGCGCGCTGCCGCCTGCCGCCTCGAATCGCCGGTACGCGTTGGTTGGAGACCTGAAGGACGATTCAGAGCGATGGCGGCGCTTGGGCGTGGAACCCATGCCTTATTCGCAGGAAAGAGACGGCGACCATGGCGCTCTTTCGACGGGCGTTCGGACCCTGGTCGGCTTCCTGGGTCGAGGAGTCCTGGATTGGCGGAAGGAGATCAGGGAGATTGCGGCGCTCTCGCCGCCCATCGACGAAGAGTCGAGTGAACGGCTGGCCTACGCCCTCAGGGGACCGGAGAACGCCGAGAACGTGCGGTTCTTCACGGAAAACGCGAGATCGCCGGAGTGGGTCGTCTGGCTTGAGGAGCGTGACTTCCTGATCGGGTTGTTCGACGACGGCGACTACGGTGAGCGCGAGCACCGGTTTGCGTGCTGGCTGGTCTGGCAGCTCGCGGCGAGTGATTCTGACGTGCTCCAGGGTTTGATCGCCAGGAACGGCTACCGTTTGGCCGGCGGTTTCTGGTTTCGGCTCGTGGCGTGGCTCGATAGCGACCACGATTCACCGGTTGAGGACGGGGTGGTGTCTACCTGGGTCATGCTGCTTCTTGAGAACCTGCCTCGGTTCGGAGCGGATGGCGGTTGGCTGCACGCCGTGGCCAAGGTATGCGTGAAGCATGCTCGTTGGCGCGATCTGGCGGCAACGTTCGAAGTGCATCTGGCTCGTGACATTGCCTGCTTGAGCAACGTGCCGAAAACACACGCTGAGTACTGGCTGGAGGAGGTTTGGACCAACGTCGTTCGGCCTTGCCTCGACCGCATCGGAGAACAGGTTCTCGCAGCTTCTGTCAAGTGCCTCGAACAACGTCAGCACCTGCTGGAGGTTTGGCGGCCCGATCTCAATGGCCGGGACTGGAGCGTCACCCGACGCTTGGCGATCGAGGAGCACGATTCGAACCTGGAGGGGAGGGAACCGGTTGACGTTGCCATCGACGCTGCAAGGGACGCGCTAGATTGGCTTTCCGAGCGCGACGAACGAGCGGCGGGGAATTGGGGCGACCGGTGCCTCAGGTCGCGCTCGTCCGCACTTAGAAGGTTGGCGGTTCACGGGATCTCGGTGCGGGGAAGTATGTCCGCCGACGCGCGCATTGCTTGGTTGCTGGACAACGCCGATCTGCACGAACTGGCGTTGCGGCACGAGATCTTCCGCGCCGCCCGGAAGGCGTACCCGTGCGCCACCGACGAGCTGAGAAGGCGCTTCGTTGAGCGGATACTGGCTTTCGAGGGCCGGTCCTCGGACCAGGCAGCCGAGCATGTGGAGTACGAGAAGTTCAACTGGTTGGTGTGGCTCGAAGGCGCGGCCCCAAGCTGTCCCTGGGTCCGTCGCTCACTGGACGAGATACGCCGGCGACACCCTGATTTCGGACGCCGGCAAGATCCCGATCTCGCCTTGGGGCCTGCCAGGGCATGCACGGTCGAACACCGAAGTCCCTGGTCAGCGGAGGAGATGCTGAGCCAGCCTCCGGAGCAATGGGTTGCGGCACTTCCGGCCGACTTGCCGGAGGAGTTGACTCCTGAGGGGGTTTGGGTGGACCGGGCGGAAGGACTGGCCGCGGAGCTTGGGAAAGCTGCCGAGGTCAATCCTTGTTGGGCTGTCGGCGTGGCCGATGCTCTGCTGGCGGCGAGCCGGCTTGAAGAGAGATTCTGGCCCGACCTCCTCCGGGCACTTGGTTCTGCCGGAGAGGAGGATCTGCCCCATGTGGTTCGGCTACTCGCATGCGCAGAACTTCAGACAGCGTGGCTTTGGGACAGAGCGGAGGTCTTCCGGATGGCCCTCGCCGAACGAAGATCGGCTTGGGCCGGGAGACTGGTCCCGAATGTGCTAGATGCGGCTGCCGTTCTCTCGGAGCAGGCACGCTCGGTGAAGCTGGCCGACGACTCCGAGGTTCGCCGACGCGGCTGGCTGCACGGAGGCTTCCACCATCCGGCGGCTCCGCTCGCTACGTTCTGGCTCACTGCACTGGATCTTGTCCGCACGGATCCCGTAGCAATGGTGAACGCTGCCGAACACGAGCAGATCCTCGATGTTCTGTCCGGGAGTTTCGTCGAGGATTCGGACTGCGCCGCCAGCAGCGTGTCGAACCTCGCGGGGCACCTACACTTTCTGCTGGGCGCGGAGGAGGAATGGACGCGGGAGAACCTGCTCCCCTTGTTCGATCCCGAGGCGGTGCGCTCGGGCAGTGTCACTCTTCACGCGGCCGCGTGGGACGGTTTCCTCGCGGCGGGACGAATCGGGCCCGGCGTCGCCGAAGCTCTGGAACTCGCGTTTCTTGATCTGGTCGAGTCGGTTGAGGAGTTCTCCGACTGGAAACGAGGGCGGTTCCTTCACTACCTCGCGACAATGGTGGTCTACTACGTTGACGACCCCTTGGCGGAATGGCTGCCGCGCCTGTTCAAGCGGCTCGACGAAGACGAACGGGTTGAGTTCGCCGGGCACATTGGCCGGCATGTGCTGCAGGCGAGCCCCGAAGTTCAGTCGGGCTGCTGGCGGCGTTGGTTGAAGCAGTACTGGCGGAACCGACTCAACGGCGTGCCGGCGCCGCTGACTCAGGCGGAGACGGAAGCGATGTTCCATTGGTTATCCGACCTGCGGCCTGTCTTCACTGAGGCTGTGGAGCTGGCGGTTCGAATGCCGGTGTTCCCGCAGCAGCGCGTGCCGTTGGCGTTGTCGAAGCTCCGGGAAGTGTATCCGGGTCCCGAGTATGCCGAGGCCCTCGCGAGGCTGGTGCTTCACTTGAGCGACCACGACCTCGGGATGGACAGGCAGAGCAGGAACCGACTGATTGAGCAGCTTCTCAAGGAGGATCTGCCCGAGGGGACGAACCGCTGCCTCAAGGAGGCGGCAGTCAAGTCGGGGGCGAGTGGTGAGGCTGCCTGAACACGGCTTGTCTATGCGACGCGAAGGGCTAGCCCAGAGCGAACTGGAGCACAAGGAGATTCCAGAATGACGTGCATTGAGAGCATTCGACTCGACAGTTTTCTGTCCTTCCCACCCGGCTCGCCGGCTTTTGGCCTTCAGCCGCTCAACGTCCTGATCGGCCCCAACGGGTCCGGGAAGTCGAACTTCATCGAGGCGTTCGAGCTTCTTGCCTCAACGCCGACGGACTTCGCGGCGGCGGTCCGTGATGGCGGCGGGGGCGGAGAATGGCTATGGAAGGGTGATGGCGGCGCCGAACAAGCCAGGATCGAGGTCGTTCTGGGAGACGGGACGCCGACCGGCAAGCCGCTTCGCTATGGGCTGGAGTTCGGAGCGCCTCGCGACTGGCTCAAGGTGGTCGATGAGGTGGTTGAAGAAACGGAGCCGTTTGCCGGGCATGAGGACGTCTACTTCTACTACCGCTTCCAACAAGGACGACCGGCGTTTAACGTCCGGGACGAGCGCGGCCTGTTTGTGGAACGACGACTTCAGCGGGAGAGCCTCCGCCCGGATCAGTCGGTCCTGGCGCAGCGGAAGGAACCCGATCTTTACCCGGAGGTTACGTGGGTAGGGGAACGGTTCCGCAGCTTTCAGACCTTCCGGGAGTGGACGTTCGGCAGATACACACCGCTTCGGCAGCCTCAACGGACCGACCTTCCCAGCGACCGGTTGGCTCCGGACAACCGCAATCTAGCCTTGGTGCTGAACCACATCCAGCACGAGGACGGCGCCGGCTTCAACGAAGCGCTTGAGCGTTTCTTGCCGTGGTTCAGACGAATGTCGACCTATGTGCGCGGCGGCGTGATCGAGCTCTTCCTGCACGAGTCCGGCTTCGCTTCGCCGATTCCGGCAACCCGGTTGTCAGACGGGACGATCCGGTTCATGGCCATTCTGGCGACGTTGCTCAATCCGTCGCCGCCGCCCTTGGTATGCATCGAGGAGCCGGAACTGGGCCTTCACCCCGACGCGGTGCTGGAACTGGGCCGGATGCTGGTTGAGGCGTCGGGGCGGATGCAGTTGATCGTGACGACGCACTCTGAGGCACTGGTGTCGTCGCTGTCCGACCACGTGGGCTCGGTCGTGGTCTGCGAACGTCCTGGGCTCGGCACGGAGTTGCAGCGGCTCGATCCGCAGGAGCTTGCAAGCTGGCTTGACGAGTACGGGCTCGGCGATCTTTGGGCGAAGGGCGTTTTGGGAGCGAATCCGTGAGAGGCGTTCGGTTGTTCGTGGAGGGAGGAGGCGATCGACGCGACGGAAGCCGGGCCTTGCGCGCCGGGTTCCAGCGCTTCCTCGGAGAGGCTCGGAGACGAGCCAGGGAGAGGCGTGTGCGGTGGAATCTGGTGATGTGCGGCTCGCGCCGGAAAGCGTACGAGCGCTTCATGGAACGGGCCGCCGTTGGCAGCGATGAGTTCATCGTTCTTCTCGTCGATTCTGAAGAAGCGGTGATCAAGGCGCCGAAGACGCACTTGGCCGCAAGAACCGGAGACGAGTGGACCGACTTGAAGTGGACGTCGGAGAAGCAGGTCCACCTGATGGTTCAGACGATGGAGACGTGGCTGATCGCGGACGTTGAGACGCTTCGTTCCTACTACTGCAGGCAGTTCAAGGGCAACGTGTTGCCCAAGCGGCAGGATCTTGAGAAGGTCCCGAAGGCGAACGTCAGTTCGGCGCTCTCTCGTGCAACTCGGAAGACCCGGAAGGGCGAGTACCACAAGATCTGGCATGCCAGCGACCTCTTGAGCCTGGTCGATCCGGAGAGAACCAAGGAACGCTGCCGGCACTGCAAGCGTCTGTTCGACACGCTGATTTCAGTGATCGATGCCGCCTGACGTGGCCGGGGCGCTCACACCGGCCCTGCGCAAGCAGTTGGAGAAGGCCGTCCGCTCTGCCCGCGCCGAAGGCGAAGCCGGCGCGCGCGCCGCGCTGGGGGCGCTGGCGGTCGGCGCGGCGCGGCCCCACGAGTCGATGAGGGCGGACGAGCGCGGGCTGCGGAGGCGGCTTCGCGCGCACGGTAGGCAATTGGGTGACGCGCTGGACCGGGAGAGTGGGGAGCAGGACATCGGCAGGCTCGTCCACGAGGTCGCCTACGAGCACTGGCACCGGATGCTGTTCGCGCGGTTCCTGGCGGAGAACGGGTTGCTGGTGGAGCCCCGGTCCCGGGTTTCGGTTTCACTGGACGAGTGCGCGGAACTGGCGCGGGAAGCGGGCGCCGCGGACGCGTGGCGGGTTGCCGAGGGGTTCGCGGCCGAGATGCTCCCTCAGATCTTTCGACCGGACGACCCGGCGCTGGCGGTGACGTTGGCCCCGGAGACGCGGCAGAGGTTGGAGCGATTGGTGGAAGAGCTGCCGGTCGGCGTGTTCACCGCGAGCGACGCTCTCGGCTGGACGTACCAGTTCTGGCAGGCGGACCGGAAGGACGAGGTGAACCGCGCCGGCGCGAAGATCGGCGCGGACGAACTGCCGGCCGTGACCCAGTTGTTCACCGAGAACTACATGGTCCGGTTCCTGTTCCACAACACCATCGGCGCCTGGCGGGCAGGCAAGGTGCTGGCGGAGCGGCCCGAACTAGCCGAGGGTGCCGCGAGCGAAGCGGAACTCGCGGACGCGGTGCGCATCGGGCCGAGAGGCGGCGTCGGCGGCTACGACTTCGAGTACCTGCGGTTCGTCCGCGAACCTGCGGGCGATGACGGCGAGGATGCGGCCGAGGGTTCGGCCGGCCCTTGGCGGCCGGCCGCCGGCGTCTTTGGTCGCTGGCCCCGTCGGACTGCGGACCTTCGGGTGCTGGACCCGTGCTGCGGCAGTGGCCATTTCCTGGTCGAAGGCTTCGAACTCCTGGTGCGGCTGCGGATGGAGGGGGAGGGACTCGGAATCGAGGAGGCCGTTCGCGCGGTGCTGCGGGACAACCTGTTCGGTCTTGAGATCGACCCGCGCTGCACCCAGATCGCTGCCTTCAACCTCGCGCTGACGGCATGGCGGACTGTCGGCCGCCCCATCGAGTTGCCTTCGCTCCAGATTGCGTGCTCCGGTCTTGCCCCGAGCGCCACGAAGGGCGACTGGCTGAGTCTTGCCGAGGGCGACCAGCGCCTCGAAGGCACGCTCGACCTGCTCCACGATCTCTTCAGGCAGGCGCCCGTTCTCGGTTCGTTGATCGACCCGGCGGGAGTCGGCGAGGAACTGTTCCAGGCCGACTACGCGACGGCGGAGGGGGCTCTGAGCCGGGCGGTCGCCCAGGAGGACGCCGGCGACGACGTGCGTGAGCGGGCGGTCGCGGCGCAGGGGATATCCCGCGCCGCCAGGCTGCTGGCTGGCGAGTACGACCTCGTGATAACGAACGTGCCGTACTTGGCGCGGGGAAAGCAGGCCGCGAGCCTGCAGAACTTCGCGCCCAAGAGCCATCCGGACGCCAAGGCCGACCTGGCGGCGATCTTTGTCTCGAGAATCTTCCGGTGGCTCGGCACCGCTGGCGTTCAGGCGGTCGTCGCGCCGCAGAACTGGCTGTTTCTGACCAGTTACAGAAAGCTGCGCGAGCGGCTGCTCTCCGACCGGACGTGGCGGTTCGTAGCGCGGTTGGGACCCGGCGCGTTCGAGACGATCGGTGGGCATGTGGTGAATGTGGCCATGGCCGTGCTGTCGGCCGAGAGTCCGGACGACGACTGGCGCATGGCCGGCATCGACGTGTCGGCGCCGCGCGGTGAGAAGCCGCTCTCGGCGCGGGAGAAGGCGGAGGTGCTGGCGGTGCGCCCTGACGGTTTCCGCTTCAAGCACGAGTTTGGTAAGACCAGGGCCCTTACTGTCGCGCAGCGGGCCCAGCTTCTTTCGCCGGACGCACGGGTCTCGCTTAGAGATGCGCCCCTTCACGAACCCCTGCAAGGGTGTGCGAGCAGCGTCCACGGGCTCGGCAGCAAGGACACCCCGTGCTTCTTCAGGCAGTTCTGGGAAGTGGCGTCGCAGGAGTTCCGGCGAAGAAGCGTCTGGGAGCCTCTTCAGACTACCGTTGACTCTTCGCAGCACTTCGGCGGGGCTGAGCAGGTCGTGCTCTGGGAACAGCACTCGGGCCTCCTTGCCGCGCGGGGGAAGCGTGGCGAGGCAGTCTTGGCCGGTAGATTGGCCTGGGGAAGCTCCGGAGGGGATGTCCCGCCGGTTGTTGAAGTTGGGGAGTAGGGTGGCGGCTCTCCGGCCCGGTAAGCGGGCCGATTTCAACCAAGAAAGGAGCACGCCACCCATGGTCAATCATGGCAGTCGGA
>LXNI01001142.1_pt1 | contig 25165 bp, 25 predicted proteins | sample 809091 | NCBI WGS metagenome assembly LXNI01 (sample SAMN04870527, study PRJNA318959) | sponge metagenome | biome: 01000161; feature: marine sponge reef; material: water | host: Sarcotragus foetidus | place: Greece: Milos, Mediterranean Sea | collected 2013-05-29 | depth 5-7 m | reverse complement strand
GAAAAACCGCAGAGGGTGCCGGCGCAGCGCCTGACATCATCAACGAACCCCGTCTACGACGCGGTGCGATGGTACCGCTCGGCCTGATGCCAACCATCCGTCGAATCAGTTACACAGCAAAGTAGCGGACCTGCCGATCTGTCCAATAACCCACGATCGGGGTGACCGAAACCAGCCTCCTATTCGAAGCGCGCAGTTGCCGAAGCGCCTCGAACAAGTTCAGCATGGCTACGCTGGTTCGGCCGTCCGGCAAAATTAGTCCCCGTTGCCAGGCGGGATGACTGAGAAATTCCTGAACTGCCTCGCTGTCGCCGTCGGATGCCATGAACTTGTCCAGACTGGGCTGCGTATTGGTTGAAAACTCAAGCGCAACCCGAAGCGCTCCCCCCTGCAATTCCAGGTATTGACAGATTGCCGCCAGGAAGACCTCGGGCGTTTCCTTGTTGCCGTGCAGCTCGCCGAAAAAGATCACATCGGCCTCGATATTGGGTATCTCCAAGGCCCTTGCCGGGACGTTGCAAACGGTATCCTCGGCGGATGCTGCGCTTGCTGCGAGGAGCAAGGCAAGAAACAGGATCGTCTGAGATATTCGTTCCGTCATTGCGCCCGCTCTTGACAGGCGATTGCCGCCTTGATCCCCAAGCGCTTGCGCGTGGCGGGCGGAAGCGTATTCTGGGCGCGGCTGGATACATTTGGCAGCTGCGACATTTCTGCGCTCCTGCAGCGGATGACAACACGCATACCGTAGCCTAATCGCGGAACTTCGGAAATGTAGCGTGGCCGGCTGAGGCCAGCCCTGGGGATGGGTAGAATCTGATACTTGCATTGACTGCCAATTTAGAGCTGTCGAATTTGTTGGGACACTTCCAGAATGCCGCTCCGCCGAATAATCGACCAAGCGCTACCAGTTGTTCTTTTCGCTATTGCAGCGTCATCAATGGCGCAGACAAATGTTGCCCTGCGAGACGAGCTACTCACGCTACGCGAATTAGATCAATCCGGGCGCATGCTAATGGAAGAGACGATGCGACAGCATGGTCGCAACTCACCCGAAATGCGGGCAGTTTGGGACGCGCAAAGCCAAATAGATGCAAAGAACCTGATACGTCTGAAAGAAATTATCTCGGAGTTTGGCTGGCCTGGCCAAAGCTTGGTCGGCCGTGACGGATCCGTTGCCGCATTCCTGATCCTCCAGCATGCCGACCATGAGACGCAGGTTGAGTATCTGCCAATAGTGCGGGTCGCCGTAGAGGCCGGAGAACTGGCGCGTAGCGCCTTCGCCATGTTCCAGGATCGAATTCTCGTTACAGAAGGCAAACCTCAGGTCTATGGTACCCAGCTCTACCGAAACGACACTACCGGCGATTTGGAACTCTTTCCTATTGAGGACGAAGCGAACGTGGATGCGCGGCGCATGGAGATCGGAATGATCCCATTGGCTGAGTATGTCAAGCTTGTACGCGGCGACGAATAGCGAATAATGGGTGCTGGCCCTACGGAGGCCTAAGAATCCTTCCCGATCCTCAGAACCCTCAAAATGTCCGCGCCATGCTCGCCATCAGCCCGATCTGCTTTGTTCCGACCGCGGTCGGTACGGTCACGCCGACATCGTCGAAGGGCGCCACCCAGCTTTGATCGTCGTACTGGGTGGAGCGCAATTCGAGTCGTACCGCGACGCGTTGGCGAACGAGCCTTTCGAACCCGATGCCAAGAATGCTGCCTTCGAAATCGAGTTCCCGGCTGTCCGTTCCGGAGACGAAGTTCGGCGTATCCGGGGACGATGAACACGGCGTCGGGGAAAGACACCCGTTGAAACGGGTCGAAAACGTGCCGTTGATGCGGCGAAGTCCGACGAGCGCGTAGAAGCTTGCGTTCCAGGTGCGCAATGGGCCCGCCAGGAAACCCAGCCTGACCGACACGCCAACGTTCTGGTCGCTGTCGTAAAACCAGCGGTCGGGCCAGCTTTCCCCGAGCTGATTGCGGCCCGCCGACTCGCCGACCCCCTGGAACTCGCTGTCCACCTCTTCGTTGTCGAATGCCACGTCGGCCTCCACGGCAATGTACAGCGTGTTGTCGATGAGCGGGTGCCGGTAGCCGGCGAGAAGGCCGGGACCGTAGCTCACGACCGATCCGGTGGCCTGGTCGTGCAGCAACCGTCCGCGGCGGGGCTCAGGAACGAGCGTGTTCGGCGAACGCGTGTCGACGCTCTTGTCCACGGACGTGCTGAGTTCGCTGGCGATCCCCGTGACGCCGGCGTACAGGCGCTGGTTCTGGGCATGCGCGACTCCCGCCGGCGCCGCCGTGCCGAAAGCGACCATGGCGGCTGTGGTCACAAACGCCGCACGGTGCGGAATGCTGTCAAACCAGGTGCGTCGTTCTAGCGGTCGGCGGTTCAATGGAGACTCCTGGACCATGGTCTTCACTGACAACATGGCAAAGTCTACACTCTGCCAGCCTATCGAGATAACCACACGATGAAGCGCTCGTTCATTTCATCGCCGTTGTCGCTCCACCACCGAAAGTCACTGTGCACGGCGCGCCCGGTGTGCTCCGGCGTGTTGGGCATGTGCGGCCTCATTTCGATGCCCGTTTCGAAGTGCGTCGTGACCAGTTCTTCGGCGGACTTTCGCGCCGGACTGTAGGCGATGTAGCCCCCGACCCGCGCCATCGAGGACGGCCGGGAGGCGAATTCGATGAACCGCATCGCGGCATCCAGCCTGGGCGTGCCGGCCAGCACAGCCAGTTGGCCGAAATCCAGGACCTGCCCGTCCCAGACGATCACGAACGGCTGGTTTTCCAAGACCTGGGCGTTGAAGATGCGCCCGTTGTACGCGGTCGCCATGAGCACTTCGCCGTCGGCCAGCATCTGCGGGGGCTGAGCGCCCGCTTCCCACCACACGACCTGGTTCTTGATGGTGTCGAGCTTGCGGAACGCCCGGTCGAGGCCTTCTTCGGTGTCCAGGACCTCGTACACCTCGTCAACCGGCACGCCGTCGGCCAACAGTGCGAACTCCAGGTTCACCGCAGGCGTGCGACGCATCCCGCGCCGCCCCGGAAAGCGTTCCAGGTCGAAGAAATCATCGATGGTTTGCGGCGGTTCCCCGCTGAGGATCTCGGAGTTATAGGCGTACACGGTGGAATAGAACAGCAGTCCCATTCCGCACTCGCTGAGCATGTCGGGGTAAAAGTCCTCCTCCGGGCTCGATCCATCGGTGCCGGGCGCCAGATCCGAGGGGTCGATGAGTTCGAACAGGCCTTCGTCGCAGCCGCGGATGGCGTCGTCCAGGTTCAGGTCCACCACATCCCAATACACGGACCCTGCATCGACTTGCGCGCGGATTTGCGCCAGACCGCCGTTGTAGTCATCCAGTTGGACTTCAATTCCCGTCTCTTCGGTAAACGGCTTGTGGTAAGCCTCCTGACTGGCCCGTGCATAGGAACCACCGAACGACACTACGGTGATCGACTGCGCCAGCAGCGCCGCGCCCGGAAATAGCAACATCAAGGCCAGAACAGACGTGTGAAACAGCTTCGGGCTCGCGTGACTCATGATGTCGTCTCCTTTCCGCGTTGCGTTGTTCCCGGGGTCCTGTATGCCGGAGAGACTCATAACACGTAACAGGTTCCACTTGCTACCATTGGCTCGCCACATGGCGATCCATCGAACCGGCGGAATGCGAGTGACCATCGATGTTGGAGGCGTGCCGGCTCTGCGGGAGCGACAAACTGACTCTGTGGATGCGGGAAGGGCGCAACCGCGACCTGGACTACTTCCGCTGCGGCCGTTGCGGTCTGTGGAATTACGACCTCGACAGCGGGATGGACCAGCAGCAGTACGTGGAAACCTACGTCAGCCCGGAAGACCTGCATCACAAGACCAACAAGGCTATCCGGGAGAGCTGGGCGTTTCTGCGCAAGCGCGCCGGCGATCCCGGATCGATCCTGGACATCGGTTGCGGTAACGGCGGCCTGCTGTACCTGGCGCGCAAGGAAGGCTGGCGGGTGCGTGGTATGGAATTGACGGAGAAGGCCGCGCGCGACATCGCCGACGACCAGGGCATCGACGTGATCGTCGGCGACTTTCTGGAATACGACAACCCCGACAACGATGTGTACGACGTTGTGGTACTGCGCCACGTCCTGGAGCACCTGCCGGATCCCGTCCTGGCGATGCGCAAGATCGACAGCCTGCTCAGGGACAACGGTCTGGCGCTGCTGGAATTTCCGAATACGCGTTCCCTGAGCTACGTGTCCAAGCGTCACCGCAAGAACCGGGGGATGCAGCGTGAGAAATACTCGCCGGACTGGCGGCCTGGCCATTGCAACGAGTTCTGTCGCCGGACATTCCAGTACCTGCTCCGGGAAACCGGGTTCGAACTCGTCATCTGGCAGACGTATTCGAACAAGCTGATCATGAACGCGATTTACCGGTTGATTCCCATTGCCAGCAAGGCGCGGGCGCTGGTTCGGAAACGGTAATTTTGCGGGCGTGTTCGAGCCCTGGGGCGGGAAATCGGCCACGGCCGGCGCGAAACTGCGGAATTCGTGGCCGAACACTCATCCAACAGCGCGATTTCTGGACGACATGAGCGGCGAGCGTTATCGTCAGTGGTGCGGACATGTCAAAAAACACAAAAACGGGGGGTTGGGGAATCGGCGAGCTGGGCGGGGTAAATTGCCGCGCTGTCCTCGTCTCCGTGGGTCTGCATCTGCTGTTGGTGGCCGGGGCCGTGATGCTGTATCCGCGGTACGACCCGTCATCGGAAACGTCGTCGGGCATCGTCTTTGCCGAATTCGTTCTGCTGGATGACAGCAACGGCGACGGCGGACCCGTGCAGGACGCCGAAGCGGTGGCCGATGAGCCCGAGCCCATGTCGGGCCATGCCGAGGATGCATTGGCGGCGAGCCTGCCGGTGGATGCGGGCGATGAGAATGAGCTGCCGAAAGCGTCCGAGGCGAGGGACGGGTCCGAGCCGCTGCAGGCTTACGCACTGCCACAGCCGCGGGAGTTACCACTGTCTCGGGATCCTCCGCAGCCGCACCAGCCACCACAACAGCTGCCACAACCGTACCAGCCACCACAACCTCAACAGCCGCCGCAACCGCAATTGGAGACATGGGCTCACGACCTGCCGCAGCCGACTGAACCCTCCCTGAGCGGCGTACCCCTGCCATCAATGCTCGAGGCCGAACTCGTCGCGGCCGTACCGGCACCCCTGCCCGATTTCTCGATCTTCAGGGAACCCGACATCGCCCCCCTCGCACCTGCCGAGCACCAGATGCTCGACGACAAGGTGGCCGAGTGGTCGACCGACGCCGATGCCGTCACCGTTACCGGCGAGCCGCTTTCCTGGGAGCACGAGGGGCGCACCTACCGCGCCAGAATCACCCGCAATGCAGCCGACGACAACATGGGCATGGACCAGATGGTCGTCGAGGTCAGCACGGAGCGCGACGGCCGCCGCTGGTCCACGCAAATGCGCATGCAGCGACTCGCGTTCTCAAGCTTCGCGCAATTCGTCGATCGCTGGGATCCGGACGTGCAGATTCATGACGACGAAATCGACGGCCGATTCCATTCGAATTCCGAGATCTTCGTGTCCAGGAGTGGGGGCGTGCAGCCGACCTTTCATGGCAAGGTGACGACGGCGCGCCGGGTCAACACGACGAACTCCGAGCGTTTCGTGCGGCGCGAGGAGGTGTTTCTCGGCGGGCTGGAGACGCGAGTCAAGCGAATCCAGTTGCCGCAGCAGTTCGTGGCCCTCGACGAAATCGACGACGTCCCCGCCGAGCGCGTCCACCGTTTCGCGGCCGACGCAGCGATCACCTTTCATGTAGACGGAAACTTTTCCTGGGCCTACCTCAAGGGCGACATGTCGGGTCACCGCATCGGGCTGTCCGACGAACCCCACTACCTGCTCGGCGACAAGGGCGTGTCGCTGCGCGTGAGCGGCGTCGTGAACGGCAAGGTGCTGGTGTACGCGCCCAACGACATTGTCATCGCGGACGATCTGCTCTACGCCGACGATCCGCGCTTCAATCCCGCCAGCGATGACTACGTCGGGTTGATCGCGGACCGCAACGTGGCGATCGCCGAGTCCCGGCTCACGGGACCGGGCGACGTGACCGTGCACGCGGCCATCCTTGCGAAGCGCCGCTTTCTCGTGCGCAACTACCGCTCGCGAGGAGGCGGCACGCTGCACGTGTACGGCAGCGTCGCATCCGGCAGCCTCTCGGCGACGGAGCCGCGGTTTCGCACGCGGTTGGAGTTCGACCCGCGCCTGGGTGAGGCGCGTCCACCCGGTTTTCCAGTGACCGATCGGTATGAGGTTGTCGAATGGGATGGGACGTGGACGGAGGAATTGGCCGGGGGTGCCGGCTGAACCTGCAGAAGACGTGGGAACTGCGTCGAGCGGAGATGGAAGCGGGTTCGTCGATCGCGGAGCGCGTAACGCCTTGGGGGAAAGACAGGAAGCCATGAGCCCCCGACTCAACCCACTGCCACGCTCTCCCTCTCCGACTCCCTGAGCATCTCCAGCGGATCCCGCTTCCCCGCACTGTCAGCAAACTCGAGCGCCCGAAAAAACAGGGTATACAACTCAGCATGTGAGCTGACGTTCAACTTTCTGTAGACGATCTTTCTGTAAGACCTTTCCGTTTCCGGCGAAATGCCGATGATCGCCGCGGCGGACTTCGAGGAACACCCCCGCAAAATGTGATCGACGACGTCCTTCTCGCGCCGGGTCAATTCGGAGGTCCCGAATTGCTGAAACGCAGTGTAGAGATAGTCGGTGAACGACGGTTCCTCGCTGCCGAGGTGTTCCCAGTTCTTCGACAGCAGCGCCAGCGCGATGGGTTCGGCCGACTTGAAGGCCCCTATGACCGACGGGTCGAAGTCATTGAACTTCTTCGTGCGCGCCATGGAGACGACGATAGCGAGTCTGTTGGGTAGCCGGGCCAGGAAAAACACCTGGTCGAGCAGCCCGCTGTAGCGATAGTAGGCCTTGTAGTACCGGCTCTCGAAGAATCCGTCCGGCGCGAGGGTATTGACGTGGAAGAAACCCTGCTTGCCGGCCCGGAACGTCTGATATAGGGGGCTCAGCAGGAATGCGGCCTGCAGCAGGTAGCGCTCGTAGAAGGCGTCGCGGAATTCCCGGGAGAGTTCGTCGTGGAGGATTTCCGGCCGCGGTCCAAGGCCGTAGGCCATGATGACCGAGCTGTCGAAGTCGGCCACCGAGCGCATGGCTTTCAGGAACAGAGCGGGAAAGTCCTGTCGGTTCAGGGCCTCGATCAATCCCGCAAGCTTGTGCTGCCAATCCATACCCGCTACCGGGCCTGAGGCGATGTTCGCTCAATTCCCCGTGATGAGGACTACTCTAGCAACGCGCTATCCGGCTTGATACCCCCATCTGCGGGTAGTCCCGGCTTGCCGTGTCCGTTGACAATGTTGCTTCAGCCAATACGCCCCAGGCAAATGTATGCCCGACCAGCCCATCCAGCACGCGATTTGTCCGAATGCCTGACCTGCGCATCCAACCCGACCGCCTGTGGGACAGTCTCATGGAGATGGCGCAGGTCGGAGCGACGCCCAGGGGCGGTTGTAATCGCCAGGCGCTGACAGACGAAGATAAACGTGGACGCGAGTTGTTCATTGGCTGGTGCGAGGAGGTGGGCTGCGTCGTGCGGGTCGACGAGATCGGAAACGTCTTCTGCCGGCGGGAAGGAAGCCACTCGGAACTGCCGCCTGTACTCATCGGCAGCCACCTCGATACCCAGCCGACCGGGGGGCGGTTCGATGGCGTCTACGGTGTGCTGGCGGGTCTGGAGGTGCTGAGGACGCTGGCGGAAAACGGCTTCCGGACCCGGCGGGCCGTGGAAGTTGTCTCGTGGACCAATGAGGAGGGCGCGCGGTTCCCGCCGGCGCTGATGGGCTCCGGGGTCTGGAGCGGCGCATTCGATCTGCAAGAGATTTACCGGACCAGAGACAGGAACGGCGATGCGGTTGCGGACGAACTCGAACGCATCGGATTCAAGGGCAGCACACCGGCCAGCCCAATGCCCATCGAAGCCGCCTTCGAGGTGCACATCGAGCAGGGTCCGATTCTCGAGCAGCAGGGACTGCAGATCGGTGTAGTGACAGGCGTTCAGGGGATTCGCTGGTACGACCTGGTTATCGAGGGGGAAGCCTGTCATGCCGGGCCGACGCCGATGGAACGTCGGCGAGATCCCGTGACCGCGCTCGCCCCCATCATCCAGGAATGCTACGGGCTGGCAGAACGGTTCGCGCCGTGGTCAAGAGTGACTTTCGGCGACATCCAGGCGATCCCCGGTTCCCGAAATACCGTGCCCGAAAAACTGCTCGTTCACGTGGATATTCGTCATTCCGATGCGGTCAAACTGGATGAGATGGATGAACTGCTACGCCAGATGGTCTCCACGGAGTGCGATGCTCGGGGGCTGACGGGCACGGTCGAGGAGCGCTGGCACATGCCGGTGACCCGATTCGATCCGGGCTGTATCGACGCGGTGTGGCAGGCCAATCGGCGCCTCGGTTACGGCGCCATGGAAATGGTCAGCGGTGCGGGACACGACTCGGTTTACGTTGCCCGCGTGGCACCGACATCAATGATCTTCGTGCCATGCGAAAACGGCATTTCTCACAACGAGGCCGAGAGCGCGAAACGCGAGGACCTGGAAGCCGGCGCCAACGTTTTGCTGCACGCAGTCCTGAAGATGGCGTGTTGAGTCCCCCCCATTTGTGGGCTTACGGACATGCTCGGCTCCCCTCCAGAATAGGGGCGTGAAAGTCTGCAGTCACCATGCGCGGGGAGTGAAATGAGCACTGGCAAACGGAACAATTTCAACAAGTTGGCGGCTGCGGCCTCGTCGATTGCGGTCATCCTCTGCGCTGGCGATCTGAATGCTCAGGGAACCCTTGAGGAGATCATCGTCACCGCCCAAAAACGCGTCCAGAACGCCCAGGACGTGCCCATCACCATGACCACGCTCACCGGTGAGGAGATTTCCGACCTGGGCTTCGAGACCGCCGCCGACGTGCAGTACCAGACCCCCGGGCTGATCGTCTCCTACTCCTCCACCAACGCCATTCCCAACTTCGTGCTGCGCGGTGTCGGTCTCAACGACTTCACCGCCATCCAGAGTTCGCCCGTCGCCGTCCACGTGGACGAGGTCTACTACGGCAACTCCACCATGCTGAACTTCCTGCTGTTCGACATCGAGCGGGTCGAGGTGCTCAAGGGACCGCAGGGAACGCTCTATGGGCGCAACTCCACCGGCGGTTCGGTCAACTTCTTCGCCAACCAGCCGACACAGGAATTTCAGGCGGGACTGGACCTGGGGATCGGCAACCACTCGTCCCGCTCCGTCGAAGGCTTCGTGGGCGGGGCGCTCGGCGATGGCGTCAGCGGCCGGTTTGCCTTCAACGCCGTGAACCAGGGCGGCGGCCCGTTCGAGCACCCGACGCTGGGGGAAATCGGTCAGACGAGCAAGCAGGCGTTCCGCGGTCAGCTTCTTTGGGACGGGTCGGAGGACCTGAGCGTCAGCCTGACGGTATTCGGCGGCAGCGACGATTCCGACGGCAACCAGTACCATGGCATCGCCTCCTACACCAACGACGGCAGTTTCGAGATCTGCCCGTCCGTCGCGGCCGGCAGCCTGCGCGCCTCCCCGGACTGCTCGTTCGACGGGTTCGGCCGCTCGATTGCCGACGATGACGACCCGTTCACGCTGCAGAACGGTGTGGTCAACCGGGACGCCATCGACGCGTTCGGCGCCGTGCTGAAGATCGAGCGCGACCTCGATTTCGGCACACTCGCCTCCATAACCAGCTACAACACGCTGGACCGCAAATCCCAGGAAGACGCCGACGGCTCCGTCGAGCGAAACATCGATGTGGGATACGAAACCGATTTTTCGCAATTCACCGAGGAATTGCGGCTGTCTTCGCCCGGGGACGACGCCTGGGCCTGGACCCTTGGACTCTTCTATTCCACCGACGACCTCGTGACCCCGCGCACCGAAACCGATCTGGCGGATCTTTTCGGCGGATTCCGCCAGAATCACGCCTACGAACTCGCCACCGATTCGTTCGCGCTTTTCTGGCACAACGAATACGCGATCAGCGACACTGTCTCGTTGGTCGGAGGCCTGCGCTTCACTGACGAATCGCGGTCCTTCTTCGGCGGCACGATCAACGTCGTAGCGGGGCAGGGTCCCACCGGCGATGGCGACTTCGTGGCTTCCCCCGGCCCGCTACCCGGAAATTTCAACGATCCCGCGGCGTTCGACGAAGCGTTTGTGGACGATGAGATCGGGTTCAGCAAGACCTCCTGGATGGTTGGCCTCAGCGTCGACACAAGTGAATCGACCATGGTCTACGGCACCGTGTCCAACGGTTTCAAGAGCGGCGGATTCGTCGGGGATATCACGCTGCAACCCATACTGAACGAGCCCTACGACGCCGAGACCCTCACCGCCTACGAGATCGGCATCAAGACCGACCTCCTGGGTGCGGCGCTGCGCTGGAACAGCTCGCTTTTCTTCTATGACTACGAGGACATCATCCTGGCGCTGACCCTTACCGACACCGGCGAACTGGGCCTCGATACCTTCCTCATCAACGAGAACGGGGCCAATGCCGATGTCTCGGGCCTGGAATCGGAAATCTGGTGGGCGCCCAGCGAGCACGTGGACATCAAGCTCGGGGCAACCTGGCTGAACAGCGAGCAGGAGTCGATCCCGACCAGCCCGTTCAAGGTATCCGAACTGCTCGACGGCAGTGAGCTGCCGTATGCACCCGGCTTCAGCGCCAACGGATTGGTCCGCTACGAGCGACCCGTATCGAACGGCTGGCTGGGGTTCGCCCAATTCGACTTCACCACCCGCTCCGACTATTTCGGGGAAGCCACGAATGCGCCGCTCACGTTGCTCGAAGGCTATACGCTGTATAGCGTGAGGCTGGGCGTGGAGCCGCAGGACGGGGCATGGTCGGTCAACGTGTGGGCGAAGAACCTGGCGGACGAACGCTATTCCCAATATGTGAACGACCTGTCGTCGCTCGGCTCGATCCTCACCACGCCCGGACTGCCGCGAACGTACGGAGTGGATTTCTCGCTGCGGTTCTGAAGCGATGACCGCCTGGTGATGGCTTGCGCAATGGGGTTGGCTGGGGCGACATCCGCTGTTGCGACTTCGGCCGAGGCGCCTTCCGCCGGGACAGCATCCGCCGCCTCGCTTTCCGCCGGGGCGACTTCCACTGGCGAGGATACGCGACGGGCCGACTACGCCATACCCGGCGAGTACGAGCCCCACGCCGCGGTCTGGCTGGCCTGGCCGGCCTTCCAGTGGTTTTCCGCGCCGGAACTGGACACCCGGCGGACGGTGGCCGAGATCGTGCAGGTGCTGGCGGACCGGGGCGTCCCCGTGAAACTCATGTGCGAGGACGAGCGCGGCATCCAGGCCGCGCGACGGTGGCTTGCCCGAAACGGCTATTCGCTCGGTCCGGGCGTGCAGATGCTGCCGATTTCCGCCGTGGACATCTGGGTCCGCGACTACGGCCCGATCTTCGTCAAGGATCCCGCGACCGGCCGGCTTGCCATTGCTTCCTACCGGCAGAACCAGTGGGGCTACTCGACAGCCAACGATCCGACCTCGGTGCAGATGACCGAATTGCCTGATCGAGTTGCCCGATTTCTCGGCAACGACCGGGTACTGCGTGCCAGGATCGTCAGCGAAGGCGGCAACCGAATCTGCAATGGGGACGGCGTGCTGCTCGTCAACCGGACGCTTGAGATGCAGCGCAACCCCGGTACCCAGTGGAAAGAGATCGAGGCCGCCCATCGGAGCAGCCTCGGCGTCACCCGGATCATCGGCCTGAACGGCGGCCTGCGCGAGGACCTGCAGGCCAACAGGGAGGCGCCCATACCCTATTTCCACGCCGACGAAATCATCCGCCTATACGGCGCCCAGACCACCGGCGGTCACGCGGATGAGTTCTGTCAGTTCGCCGGCCCCAACCGCATCGTGCTGGCCGAAGTGACGGAACGCGAAGCCGCCAGCGATCCCATCATGGCCGCCAACTACGCCCGGCTCGAAGAGGCGTATCGCACGCTGAGCGAGGAGACCGACGCGCACGGCAGGCCCTTCGAGGTGGTGCGCATTCCCGTGCCGGATATCGACTACATGCGCGTTGGGCCGGGCGAGCCGATGTACTCGGAATTCCTGGCACGGATGTGCGGCGTGGGCCGCTCCAAGGAGTTCCCGGAAGGCAAGCCCGTGCACATCGTCAAGTGTGCGAGCTACGTCAACTACCTGGTGACCAACGGCGTGGTCATTGCGCCCCGGTACGGAAATGCCGAGAAGGACGACGCAGTCGCGCGCATCCTGCAGGCGGCCTATGATCGCGACGTCGTGCAGATCGACCCCACGCCCATCAACTATGTCGGAGGCGGAATTCACTGTGTCACGCAACAACAGCCCGCCGGCGCCGTCTGAATGGCTGTACCCATGAACGTCAGCAGTCTGCCGGCGCAGTCTGAAGGCCTGTACCCATGAGCATCGATGGATTTGCATGCGTGATCCCGACCCTGGTCGTGCTTGTGCTCGCCGTGCTCTCCAAGCGCACCATCGAGCCGCTGGTGGGCGGCACGGTGGTGGGGCTCGCCATGCTCGCGCCCTCGGAACTGCTGACCAACTTCACCGACGTCATCCTCACGGTCATGCAGGACGAGACCATCGGCTGGGTGATCATGGTCTGCGGGTTGATGGGCGGCCTGATCGCGCTGCTGGCGCGCATTGGCGGCGCGTCTGCCTTCGGCCGGCTCGCCAGCCGCCGGGTCCGGTCCCGGGCCAGCGCGCTGCTGGCCACTTGGCTGCTCGGGCTGGCTGTCTTCATCGACGACTACCTCAATGCGCTGGCGATCAGTTCGTCCATGAAACGGCTGACCGATCGATTCCGCGTCTCGCGCGAGATGCTGGCCTATGTGGTCGATTCCACCGCGGCGCCGATCTGCGTGCTGGTCCCGCTGTCCACCTGGACGGTGTTCTTCGCCGCCGTGCTCGAAGACAGCGCCGCCGCCGAAACCGGGCAGGGGCTCACCGTCTACATCGGCGCGATCCCGTACATGTTCTATGCGTGGGCGGCCGTGGTCATCGTCCCGCTGGTGATCGTCGGGGCAATTCCGTTGATCGGCCCGATGAAGAAGGTTGAAGGGGAGATGAGGGCGCTTGGGACCGGAGGGTCCGGTGAGGCGGTGCCGGCGGGCGATGGGACCGGTTCAGCGGATGCCGATGGGGTCGCGACGTTGGGCGCCGATGAGGACGCCCTGCCGGGCGCCGACGGCGATCCCTCACCGGGCGCCGATCTTCGCGGCGCCGTCCTCAACTTCCTCGTGCCCATCCTGGCGCTGGTCGGCTTCACCTGGTATCTCGGTGCGGACATCCTCAAGGGCGTCACCGTGGCGTTGGCCCTGACCCTGGTGCTGGTGGCCGTGCAGCGCCTGCTCAGCGTCACCGAACTGTTCGACACGATCCTGGAAGGGTTCAAGTCCATGTTGCTGCCGCTGGGAACCGTGGTGGCGGGCTTCATGCTGAAGGAGGTGAACGATCAGCTCGGACTCGCGCCCTACGTCATCGGCGTCGTCCAGCCTCTGATGACCGCCGAATTCCTGCCCCTGGTCACCTTCCTCACCATCGCCCTGATCGCGTTCGCCAGCGGATCCTTCTGGGGCATCATCGTGGTGGCCATGCCCATCGTCATCCCGCTGGCCGAGGCCGTGAACGCCGACCTCTCGCTGGTGATCGGCGCGCTGATCTCCGCCAGCGCCTTCGGCAGCCACACCTGTTTCTACGGCGACTCCACGGTGCTCTCCGCCCACGGCAGCGGATGCGGCGCCATCGATCACGCACTCACCCAACTCCCGTATGCGCTGCTCGCGGCCGCCGGCGCCTCCGTCGCGTTCGTCATCGCCGGCTACGCGCTCGGCTGAAAACCGCACGAAGGAAACAATGAACCGACTCGAACGAACAGGGGAAACGAACAAGGAAAAGGTCGAATCAACTCGCACGAAGGAAAGCATGAGAATACCTGACTGGAAAACCCTCTGGGAGATGGACCGGAACCACTTCATCCACCCCTACACCGACTTCTCCACCTTCAAGGAGCAGGGCAGCCAGATCATCAGCTCCGCCGAGGGCGTGTACGTGATCGACTCGCAAGGCAACCGCCTGCTCGACGGCATCGCCGGGCTCTGGTGCGTGAACATCGGGCACGGCCGGCGCGAAATGGTGGAATGCATCGCCGGGCAGGCAGCGCGGATGCAGTACTACAACCCGTTCGGCCACAGCGGCAACGAGCCCGCGGCGATGCTCTCCGCCAGGCTGGCCGAGCTGACACCGGGCAGCCTCAACCACGTCTTCTATACCACCGGCGGCTCCACCGCCAACGATGCCGCCATTCGCCTCGTGCACTACTACAACAACCTCCGGGGCAAGCCGAGCAAGAAGTGGATCATCTCGCGGCTGGGGGCGTATCACGGGGCGACCTATGTGGCCGCAAGCCTAACGGGGATTCATGCAACCAAACACGGTTTTGACGAGATTGCGGACGACTGGATCACGCATGTATCGGCGGCGAACATGTATCGGCGGCCTGCCGGGGCGGAGGAACTGGACGAAGAGGAATATTGCGAGTTCCTGGTCTCGGAATTTCGGAATCGGATCGAGCAGCTGGGGGCGGATAACGTGGCGGCGTTTATCGCCGAACCGATCATGGGGGCAGGGGGCGTGCTCGTGGCGCCGCGCGGGTACCACCGGAAGATGTGGGAGGTCTGCCGGGAAGACGATGTGCTCTACATTGCCGACGAAGTCGTGACGGGTTTCGGGCGGTTGGGGGCGTGGTTTGCGTCCGAGGATGTTTACGGCTACGTGCCGGATATTCTGGTGCTCGCCAAGGGGATCAACTCGGGGTACGTGCCGCTGGGGGCGGCGGTTTTTTCCGAGGAAATCTACGAGGTCATCAGTCGGCCCCAGTGCGAGGGAGGGCTGTTGACGATGGGGTTCACCTACTCAGGACACCCGATAGCTTGTGCTGCGGCCCTGAAGAATATCGAGATCATCGAGAGCGAGCACCTCTGCGCCAGAGTACGAGACGTCGGATCGTACTTCTTCGACCAGGCGCTGACATTGCGCGATCTGCCAATCGTGGGAGACGTGCGGGGCAGTCGTTTCATGGTCGGCATCGAGTATGTGAAGGACAAGCAGCGCAAGACGCCCTTTGATCCCAACGTGCGCGTGGCTGAGAGGGTGTTCGAGACTTGTCGCGATCAGGGCTTGATAGTCCGCCCGATAGGCAATCAGACGGTGCTCTCGCCGCCGTTGATCATGAGCAGAGATCAGGCCGATCAACTCCTGTCGATTTTGCGCAGTAGCATCGAGCAGACAGCTTCTGCAATCTGAGGGCGGCGCTTCCTCCAAACTCGTCGTAACACTGCTCGCGGCTGACCGTGATGGAGATCGTGCGCTGGTTCGAGTGGCCCCACTATCTATTTACGTAAAACCCGGTAAAGTCGGCCCGCATGATTCGCAGCTTCAAGGACCGGAACACACGACGGTCCGTGCGACGTGGAGATCGTGGACTATCACTGAGGGAGATCAAAAGATGTATGCGAATAACGGTATGAGGCCGGTGCATCCGGGTGAGATCCTTCGCGAGGAACTCAACACGATCGGTCTTTCGGCCAATGCATTGTCGAAGGAGTTGGGCGTGCCGGTAAACAGGATCACTATGATCCTTAACGGACAACGCGGCGTGAGCGCCGACACCGCGCTGCGGCTCGCAAGATATTTCGGGACGACGCCGCAGCTTTGGCTGAACCTGCAGAAGACGTGGGAACTGCGTCGGGCCGAGTTGGAAGCGGGTTCGTCGATAGCGGAGCGCGTAACGCCTTGGGGGAAGGATCGGCTGTCATTAGACTAATCGGCCTTTGGCAATTTTGGAATCGCCCGGGAATTCCGACACAAAACCCGGCAGTTTGTCGGGATTTTCGGAACTGCAGCAAGATCTGTTGGAATCCCGACAAGAATCTGGCCATTTTGTCGGGATTTAGGTCACGCAGCGGTGCTGTTCGCAACGCTGGAGCCGTGCGTAGGGTACCGACCACATGACATCGCCGCATTTCACCTTGGCGCGCTTGGGGTTCATGCGAACGATGGTCCCGATTCTGACGTCTCCACGGGCGATGAAGGTGACCGCGTCGCCGCTCCGGAACTTCGCCCTGGCGGCTTCCCGGGCGTTGCGCGCCTCGTCGCTTTCGGGCGCGCAGGACTTCGGCGTTGCGCCAAGCCGCCTGGCGATGGCCTTCCAGGCAGGGCCGTGCCCCGCCTTGGGTCCGGCGAGCGCGTGGGCGATCTCGTGCAGGATGGTGTCGGTGACCTGACCGGGCGCTCCGTTCAAGGCATGCACCCGGCTGATCAGGATCAGCTTCTGCAGCGGACGGCATTCGCCCAGTTTTTTCCTTGCACCATTGAAGCGTAGCGTCCACTCGTCGAGCCCATGCTGGTCCATGAGTTCGCGTGCCTGCTCGGCAGTGTGCTTGAGCCGCACCGTGCGCTCCTCGCGGTCTTGCGCGGTGGAACGGCAAACGTGCTCGAGTCGGATGTACGGAACGGCCCAGTCAACGGTAGCGCAACTCACCCTGGCGCGCTTCGGGTTGAGCTTCTCCACCGTGCCGGTCAGCGTGCCGCCGTCGGCGGTCGAAAACCGAACCCGGTCGCCGACATCGAACAGGACCTGGGCATCCTCGGGGCGGATCGAGCAGGCGCGATTTGTAGAGGAAGTCACAGCGAGTCCAAGCGCGACGATGGCAGACGGATTGTCATCACGTGGGCCATCGACAATAACAGTTGGATGTTCGGCGGAGCAGCAGCGCCTTGATCGACGCCGCGTCGGTTACCGAAGAGTGGCGTGGCTTTGCCCTTCTCCGCGAGATCGCACTTGAAAGCGTTGATCGCATCCAGGTTGTATAGTGGCTGATCCCGCGCCGGATCTTTCGTTGACCCTCTGATCGAACTACCGAGAAATCCTCGGTAGTTGCCGCTTCCCCCAGTTCGCCCGTTGCGTAGATGTTCTTGAGGTGCAAGCTGACATTATCTGTCGAAGTATGGAACACCTCCGCCATTTGACGTTGCGTCAACCAGACCGTCTCCTGATCGAGGCGCACGTCCACGCGCGCCTCGCCCTCCCTGGACTCGTAGACGATGACCTCGCCGCCGGGGGCTGGTGTAGAAATGTCCGTTTTCATCGCAAGTTTCCTGACTCTACCGGCCCCAGAATTTCACACTACGGCCTGAATCCCATTTACGGCCTCCGACAGGCGGATTTCGCCGGGTAGGAGCTTCGGGAGGAGGAGGACTCGGGCTCGTGCGAGCGCTCGATTCTCCCTCTTGTTCCTCCCGCTCCGCAAAAGCAACGCAGGCGCATGTGATCCTGCGGATGGATGCTGCATAAGTCCATGTCCAATTCAATGCTTTTTGTGCAGATTCCGCCTGCACCGTCGAATTCCTTCGCGTTTTGGTGCGTCCCTGGAATCACCCAGGGTTGTGCGCACCGCGGCGCTACGGGAGCATTTGTCCGTCAACGAAAGAACTGACTACGCCGCTTGCGTGGCGACCGTCAACCGTTGTCCGAGGGCATGGAGCGCCGCTTCGATTTGGCCGATGTGCGAACGGTGGTCGAGGTCGATCAAGCGCCGGACCGCGCCTTCCGTGACGCCGAGTTGAGCGGCAAGCGCCGTGTTGCCCACACCCTGCGCCCGCATCGCGTCGTAAAGCGCAAGTTTGGCGGCCATCAGTACCGGCAGCGCCACTGACGCCCGTCCGCGCGCCGCGGACGGGTGGGGGATCGGGCGCCGCTCCCCGACATAGCCGCCAAGCGCCGCGATCAGGCAGTCTCGAGCTTGCGTGAGCGCGTCTGCTTTAGTCGCCCCCTCGGTCAATGCCTCCGGAATATCCCGAAACGAGACGAGGATCGTGCCGTCTTCCTGCCGTTGCAGGTCCACCGGCCAAGCCAGGGTTTGCTTCATTCTGCTTTCCTCTGCTGACGTCGCTCAAGGTCCTCGAAGTTCAGCCCGAGTTGCCGGAGCATTGCTGCATGGAGGCCCGGGCCGATCTCTTTGCGCCGGTCCTTTACGGTGGCGAAGCGCTCCCCGAAGTACAGTCGCCCGTGGCTTCCCTTTCCCGGACGACTATCGAAGCGCACGGTGATGCCACGCTCGCGCCCGAGCCGCCGCACGCGGCGTACGAACTCGTTACCGGTCATGATATTCGTACAGATATGTACGAAGCAAGGCGGCCACCGAACTGGCGATCACGAAGTCTGCGGGCTGGAATTCATTGCTGTAGATCAAGCTACGGCTACCACCGTTACTTCGATGACTGACAGTTGGTTTTCGTCGGGCATGAGTTTCTGCAGGAAGAGGTTGCGGATTCGAGCGAGCGTGCGGGTCTCTGTAGATGCTACCCGTCAAGATGGGCGATTGACATGGGTGAAATTAAAGCAAAGGCATTGAACAGATTCTTGACTTTGCCGCCCATTCGAGGCCCGAATGGTGCGCCTGCGTCATTTGCGAGGCGCCTGGTGATCGGATACAAACCCAACTCCCCACAGATTCCAATCCAATACCCAAGTCACCACGCATTGAACGCCGCCTCCAAAGCACCGCCGAGCGCCAGGCAAAGTCCTCCTGAACCACCCTCGCAAGCCGGACACACCTTCAAGGCCAGCCGAACGGGACTAGCGTCCTTGCTGTTCGCCGTCCTGCAACCACGCGCCGCCAGGGCGGCCGCAGTGAACGCGAACGTCGTGAGAGTGAGCTTCGCGTTGCGTTCAATGGAACTCCCCATCGGTGATCTGAAGGCCGTAGGCGTCAAGCACCACCGCCACTGGGCGAGTGTATCGCTGCGTCACGCCGGGGGCAGGGTAACCGTGTCGGGTCTGGCACGAGATGATGCGGACGCGCTTGGCGACTCACTGGAAAACGCAAGGACCCACTGGTGGCGGCGCGCCCTGGAACCACAAATCGGGAAGCTACGCTCCATCCACGACTGTCTAAAGCAACTCGCCGATCCCCCAAACTACGTCCGTATCGCCGATATCCGCGATCTCACGCGTGATGCACAGGCGGCCGCCGGCGGCCTCGTGGGCCGTTGGCCACCATCGCTGTCCGACACGCCGGAAATCCACATGCTGAGCGACATCCTGGATTTCCTCGAATCCCCAGACCGCGCCCGCGAAAAAGCAAACAAGGCACGCATCACCAAAGAACTAACCCGCTCCCGCACCCTGTTCGACACGATCGAAGCCATGCCCCTCACCGAGGAACAGCGCCACGCTATCGTCCTCGACGACCACCGCAACCTGGTCGTGGCCGCAGCCGGCAGCGGCAAGACCTCGGTCATCGTGGCCAAGGCCGGATGGCTCATCAAGCGGGGCTACCGGCGCCCGTCCGAACTGCTGCTCCTGGCCTTTGCACGCGACGCCCGCCACGAGATGCAGCAGCGCATCCGCAAGCGCCTCGGCCCTGCCGCAGCCCGCGACGTGACGGTCCGCACATTCCATAGCCTGGGCCTGGCAATCATCTGCCGGGCCGAAGGCAGGCGGCCCACGCTCGCACCCTCAGCCGAGAGCGACCGCGCGCTGTTCGAACTCCTGAAGGGCATCGTCGCCGACCTGCTCGCCGACGGCGGCCTGTCGGGGACCTTGCTGGCATGGTTCCGCGACCAGTTCGCGCCCTACAAGAGCGAGCACGAGTTCAAGAACTGGGGCGAATACTGGAACTACATCCGCCGCCACGACGTTCGCTCCCTGAAGGGCGAGAAGGTCAAGAGCTACGAGGAATGCGAGATCGCGAACTACCTCTATCTCAACGGCATCGCCTACGAATACGAAGCGGCCTACGAGCACGATACCGCCACGCCGGACAAGCGCCAGTACCATCCCGACTTCCATCTCCCCGAGCACGGCATCTACATCGAGCATTTCGGGCTCGACGCCGAAGGCAGGACCGCGTCGTTCGTCGACAACGACAAGTACCACCGCGAGATGGACTGGAAGCGCCTGGTCCATGAAGAGTACGGCACCGTGCTGATCGAAACTTTCAGCCACGAGCACGCCGATGGCAACCTGTTGCGCAACCTGGCGAAAAAGCTCGGCGCCCATGGCGTCGTCCTCTCGCCGATCCCCCGGGACGACCTGTTCGGCGTGCTCGAACAACAGGGCCGGATCGACCCGTTCACGAGACTGCTGGCGACGTTCCTGCAGCACTTCAAGGGCGCCCGGCTGTCCTTCGCAGAAGTCTCCCGACGCGCGGCATCCCACGCGGACCGCAAGCGGGCGGAAGCGTTCCTGGCCGTGTTCCGGCCGGTATTCGAGCGCTACCAGGAATCGCTGACCCGCGCCGACACGATCGATTTCCACGACATGATCAACCGGGCCACCGACCTGGTGGAGTCGGGCCGCTACCGCAGTCCGTTCGGATACATCATGGTCGACGAGTTCCAGGACATCTCCCCGGCGCGGGCGAGGCTGCTCAAGGCGTTGCTGGACAGCGCTCCCGACGCCCAGCTCTTCGCCGTCGGCGACGACTGGCAGGCCATCTACCGGTTCGGCGGATCCGATATCGCCGTCATGCGCGAGTTCGAAACGTGGTTCGGCGACTACCTGCGAATCGACCTGGAAACCATGTTCCGGACTGACGACCGTATCGCGAAGCTTGCGACCGACTTCGTGCTGCGCAACCCCGCGCAGATCCGCAAGACCGTTCGCCCGATGCGCAAGTCGGACCGCCCGGCCGTTCATCTCGGCCTGCCGGAACAGAAAGGCTCATCCCTGTTGATGGAAGCGCTCGACAGGATTGCCGAGGATGCCGGCCGCCACGACGGAACCGCAAGCGTGCTGCTGCTGGGCCGATACCGACACTTGAGACCCCGGAACATGGGCCGCCTGGCACAGCGCTATCCGGGACTTCGCCTTGCCTACAGGACCGTGCACCGCTCGAAGGGCCTCGAGGCCGACTATGCCGTGGTTCTCGGCCTGTGTTCCGGCAAACACGGCTTCCCCTCCGAGATCACCGACGATCCGCTGCTCGACCTGGTGCTGGCGGCGCCCGAAGCGCACCCGAATGCCGAAGAGCGGCGCCTGCTCTACGTCGCCATCACCCGCGCACGACGCCAGGTCTACCTGCTGGCCGAAGGCGGACCGCCGTCATCCTTCGCCCGGGAACTGCTGCACGGACGATATGAGGTGACCGTATTCGGCCGGCTGCCGCAAGCCGACGTGCCGTGTCCGCAATGCAAGGAGGGACGGCTGGAGCGGCGGGAGAATCCAAGGAGCGGAAGTACCTTCTACGGTTGTTCCAACTACCCGTATTGCAGGCTCACGCGACCGCCGTGTCCGAGTTGTGGGATCGGACTGGCGGAAAGGACGGGTGACGATCACCGTTGCCGCGACTGCGGTGAGCTCCTGGAGCCGTGCCCTGACTGTGATGGTTGGATGGAGATGAGGATGGGTCGATATGGGCGATTTCTTGGGTGTTCGAATTGGCCGGAATGCGGGTATACGCGGGACTTGAGGCAGACGTCGAAGGAGGGGCCTAGCCGTGCAGACGTCCGTTCCGAGGGTTGACCGGAGCGCGTCGAACTGTAATATCGCAATTGAGATACAAAAAAGGAGGCGCCGATGACCACGCAAAGCACAATGCTCCACGTACGCATGGACAGCGAATTGAAACGAGAGGCGACCCAGGCACTGTCTGCAATGGGACTCACGGCTTCCGAAGCCGTGCGTCTGCTGTTTCACCGCATCGCCGCCGATCAGGCATTTCCGCTCGAACTGAAGGTCCCCAACGCGCAAACCCGGCGCGCCATGGCCGAAGTGGATGAGATGGTGAAGAATCGCGGAGCGCGATTCGCGAGCGCTGACGACATGTTTGCGGAAATTGAAAAAACCAGCCGCAAGTAAGCGAACCAACCTACCGCGCCGGGTTGACTACGCCAGGGAGTTTCTCAAGGACTGGGCGCGGCTTTCTCGGTCCGGTCGATTCGACATGAATCGCCTGAAGGCTGTCATGCTACAGCTCATTGCCAACGATACCCCACTCGGTCCCGAACGTAGGGATCACGCCCTGAAGGGCGTATGGGCGAACTACCGTGAATGCCACATTGGCGGTGACTTCCTCCTCATTTATCGCATCGATGACATTGAAAGCCGGAGTGGTTCGGTGTATTTCACGCGCGTCGGCACCCATGCCCAACTGTTCAAGTGACCGCTGCACGATGTCTCGGCTTGACGACCTCCAGCGGCTTTCACAACACCGGGGAGTCGCCCGCACCGGTGGAGGCAATCATCGCGGATCGATCTTCCGGCAGATCGTCGGGACAGCGCTTATCGAGAGAGACGCCATCGGCTGTGGTTCCTGGGACGACCGCCGTGGTAACGCGCCGCGTGAAGTTCGCGAGCGCGAGCAACCGTTGGAACGCGCTGTAAGCCAAGTAATCGGCAACATGCCGTTTATCTGGCTTTCAGTCGATGATGAGCCGGGTCCGCAAAGCCTGCGCGGATTCATCGAACGAAACGCTATCGCGCTTCTCAGCAACTACGGCAAGCTGCCCATCGATCCGCCCTCCGATTCATGGCTCGGCAGCTATTGCACAAGGGAAAAGGTACGAACATCGGGCCTGTGGAACTCAAACCATGTAGACGAAAGCTACGATCCGGCATTCCCGGGCACGCTGGCATCCCTGGTTACGCGAGTGGGGCAACCCGAGTGATCGTCGTCATTCAGTGCGCTGCCCGTAAGGCTGCCGACGCTGGCCATCTTCGCACCCAGGATGGCCGGAAGGTGATGTTCGTTGCCAACCCCGATCTCGCGCCCCGCGATGGCGACTGCACCTTCGCGCGGCCGGACGATGTTACCGAAACCGGGACATCGTGGCGTACGGTCCTCCGCCAATACAACGAGAATCCCGGCGACAATCAACTTGGCCTCCTGCCCGCGTGGCGGCTGTACCGTAACCCAACGTACGAGATTCTGGCTGATCGTTGTGGCCTGGATCGCCTGTACATCCTCTCCGCGGGGTGGGGGTTGATACCGGCGGATTTCCTGACACCCAACTACGACATTACGTTCAGCGCCGCTCAGAATGTCCAAAAGTTCAAGCGCCGCCGACGCAACGACACCTATCGCGACTTTCGAATGTTGCCGACCAACGCGTCGGAACCCATCCTGTTTTTCGGTGGCAAGGACTATATTCGGCTGTTCTGCAGGCTGACGGCGGTTTCAGCAAGCCAGCGAACGGTGTTCTACGCCGGAAGGGAACCAGCCGCACCGGGTTGCAGAGTGCATCGATTTGGAAAACCACATACCAACTGGCACTATCAGTGCGCCAAGGCCTACGTTAAAGGCAGCGGATTGCAGCTAACCAGCAAGAGCGTCGTGCTATAGCTGAGGTCGATATCGCAAGTTCATGACCAGCATATTCACTCGACTGTTCAGTTACCGGCCCAGGCCTGATCGCCTACCCGAGGAGGACTTCTTCACCGAAGCACTTGTCGGAGTGCTGAACAAGAGTGATCTGCTCAAGACCGAGTTGGTCAGATGGCTCACCGGGGAAGAGGTCCACGAAGTTGAACTTGAGACGCAGAAGACGCTTGGCGGCGGCAGAGTAGACGTCTGGATAGATGCTCGCAACTGCAGCAGCGGCGCTCGCCATGTGATTGCAATGGAAAACAAGATTGGGGCGCGAGAAGGCCCAAACCAACTTCAGGGTTACGCAGCAGGGCTGCAGGATATTGAAACTGCTGAATCTCGGACACTGGTGTATGCGACTCGTCATGCGCGAACCGAGACGCAAGACTTTCCCGACGCGCCGGTCGTTAATTTCCGGCAAATCCATTGGTTTCAAGTCGCCGACTGGTTGAGCAAGTCAATAGCTACAATATCCCGCGGTGGGAATGACTCTGGTATCCCGTTTGCGCGTGAACTGATTTCCCTGATGAAAGATTGGAATATGACCATGAACCTAAATGTTGGCGACTTGGCGGCTGCAACCTCATACCACAGATCTGCGGAGGACCAATTGAGGCAAATTCTCAGCCGGATCGAGGCGGACTGCGTGCTCCCAGCTGCTAGAGGCAGGTGGGACCGCCGCCACAGTACTGGGTACCTTTTCTTTAGTTCTCCACGAATAGACGATCGGCGGGAAATTAAGGTCGAATTCGGCTTCGACTTTAAGCGTGACGACCCTGAATGGAGCGTCAGGCGGTTGGGTCTACCTTCAGCGTACTTCGCCGTTTGGGGAACGCCGCCGCTCGAGTTTGATGATCTCCAAAATTGGCAGAATCCTCCCGCCGAGTGGGGTGCTGGCTATCAGCGAGCAAAACACTTGGGCAGCGTTTCGATAGATGGCCGTTCGCTACAAGGCGTGTACCTTGATTTTCTGCAGGAAGCACGCGCGGAAATTTGGCAGATCCTCTTCCCAAACGACTAAGTAACCTTGGTACATTTTCTGAGTTAGTGAAAATCCTTGAGTACCCGTTTTGGCCACGCCCGCTTCCTTGGTCGTTCCGACCGCGTATCGCCAAACTGATCTCCATAGAGCCCCTTCATGAGCGCAATCCACAGATAATCATGGTGTCCGACCCGTGAAAACTAGAGTTGGTTGCTCGGCCAGCCGCTGCCGATCTGGGGGGCGATTTCTAGTTCGTAGCAGAAGTAGTGGGGAACAATTGTGGCTGCCTCATTATCTCTAGGCCTTCGGACACCGCCTCAAGCGACACGGCCTGATTTGTCATTGCCATCCAGGGTGTTAGCCTACGTCGAACCACGGGTTTCGCGTGGACAGGTATGACCGAAGAATCGCTTGCACAACGACCAATGCATCCTGTTTGGCTCGACCCGGTCGAGCCAAAGAGTCGAGGTCTGGATCTCCTCGGCCTTCGACGGCCAGCGCAGACAATAGGTAGTTCGCTCCTAGGAGCCTGCGCCGTAGGACGATTTTCGTCCGGGCGAATGATCCGGGACCGTGGGAATTTCATCGTGCCGACGGCCGTGCCGGATTTTGGAATGGAAAAGCGCCTGGCGGCGCCCCAGGG